>SDBT01021677.1_pt1 | contig 10041 bp, 6 predicted proteins | sample 2277101 | NCBI WGS metagenome assembly SDBT01 (sample SAMN10404973, study PRJNA504765) | marine sediment metagenome | isolation source: marine sediment core GS10_PC15, 103 cmbsf | place: Arctic Ocean: Southern Knipovich Ridge | collected 2010
ATGATAACAAAAAATAATACTCATCTTGAAAAAAATATAAAATTTCAACCTTCCATATTTTTTAATCTCTATGAGCCTTGGGTTTCAAAAGAGCCCATTGTATTTTTTAATCTTTACAATACTCTTTTTCTAAATGACCCATTTGTCCAAATTGTTCATTCGAGAAACGAGGTTGTAGGTTCGCAAGAGCCTACTTCATACTCATATTTAATACAAATGAAAGGAGGAATACTTTGAATGAATAAAAGAAATACTAAAGGTCAAATGGGCATGGCTTATGTAATTGCAATTGTAATGGTTGTTGTTAGCGTTGTAGTTTTAGTAGCACTATGGCCAACAATAAGTGATGCTTTCGATGGGCTTAAAGGTTCTGACGAATTGAATTGTAGATCAACAACTGATGTTTGTGGTGGTACAGGCTCAAATGATACATCCATTTGTTATAATAGCACAGCAGGAAATGAACATAAAATGACTTGTGCATTTGTGGGCATAACACCAGCATTAATATTTATCTTTTTAATCTTAGGATTAATTGGGATAGCTATTAAAGGAGGACAACCTTCGGTACAACAACCACAATATCCAGGATATTAATTTTCATTCCCTTTTAAAAGATGGAATTTGAGTTAATATTAGATAATGGAAAGTTATTCATACTAGAAAGTGTACCAAAATGAAAAATAAAATATTCCTAATCATGTTCTGCATGTTACTACTTGTTAGTAGTGTTAGTGCTTTTAATACTCTAAGTTTTGATGAAAAAGTTGGAGATTATGGAAAGATTACTATTGAAGAAAGAAAATGGTTTGACCCTTTTGGTTGGGTGTTTGAAAAAAACCTAGCTGAATACGAACTTACTTCTAACACAGATACTTGTCTTATAAATTGTGAAGCACAAGGAACAGCAACACTTTATGAAGATGAAATTTTATTTAGTGATGTAAAATTTTTAGATAAAGAATCAAAAGAAAAACAATTACAATCACAATTTTATATTCTTAATACCACAACCCAACAATGGGTTAATTATAATTTTAAAGTTCTTCCTGCTGGAGAATACCAATGGAAAATAAAAGGAACAAAAGATGCACATGATAGTGTTGATTGGATAGCTACAGCTCTTGGAAAAGAATTCACTGAATGGGCTTGGTGGGATACTATGGGTCCTCAGTGGGAATTTGAAGCATTCACTTCTTCTGGAACTTTTACTGTGCCTGCTGGTGTAACAAATGTTAGTGTTGTTGTGGTTGCTGGTGGTGCTGGTGGAGGAGCTGGTGGTGATTATGATGATGCAACTTTAAGTGCTGGTGGAGCTGGTGGAGGAGCTGGTGGATTAATTCTTGATAATAGTTATGCTGTAACTCCTGCTCAGGAAATAAGTGTTACTATTGGTAATGGAGGGGCACAGAATGTTAATGGTCAAAATAGTGTTTTTGGAACTAATACTGCAATTGGTGGAGGAGCTGGTGGTAGTGGAAGTCCTACAGAAGCTGGAAGTAATGGAGGTTCTGGTGGTGGTGGAGCTGGTGAAGGTGAAGGTGAAGAAGGAATTCATGCTGGTGGAACTGGAACTGCACTTCAAGGAACTGCTGGTGGAACTGGTGGAGCAAGTGATGGAAATGATCATGGTGGTGGAGCTGGTGGTGGTGGAGCTTCAGCAGTAGGTGCAAATGGGGTTAATAATGATGCAGGAGATGGTGGAGATGGTATACAAATTTGGGGATTAGAATATTTAGCCGGTGGTGGTGGAGGTGGAGAAGGTACTGGTAATGGAGATCCAGGTTCTGGTGGAGCTGGTGGTGGAGGTGGTGATTCTCCTTCTAATGGAAATCCAGGTACTGCTAACACTGGTGGTGGAGGACAAGGTGGTGGAGGATCTGGTGGTAGTGGTTATGATGGAGGTTCTGGAGGTTCAGGTTTAGTTGTAGTTAGATGGCTTACCTTACCAGAAGTTACTTTAAATAATCCTTCAGATAGTACAAATTCAGAATCAAATAATATTTATTTTAATTGTACTGCTTCGGATGATGTTAATTTATTGAATGTTAGTTTTATGTTAGATGGTGCTGTTAACGAAACAGATACTGCTGGAACAAATAAAAAGTATACTTTTGAAAAGATATTAGCAGATGGTTCTTATGATTGGTCTTGTAGAGCTGCAAATAATAATTCACAATTTGTTACTCCAGGAACAAGAGAAATAACAATTGGAACAATACCTTCAGTAATAATCAATTCACCATTAGTAACACAATCAGCAATTAATTCAGTTATATTCAATGCAACAGTAAGTTCTTATAGACCTCTTGACAATGTAAGCATTCTAATTGATGGATTATATAATGAAACAAATGTTTCAGGAAATAATCCTTCAGAGTATACAAAGAATATAACTTTTGCAGATGGAACTTATGTTTGGAGTTTTGAAGCATGTGAAGATGATAGTGATTGTAATATGACTACTAATAGAACATTAATTGTTGACAGTACATTCACAATAATAAACATAACCTATCCTATAAACTATGTGGATTATCAAGTAAATAATTCACCTTTAACATTTAATTGGACTTTTGTAGAAGCGAATCCAGATAAATGTTGGTATAATTATAATGGAACTAATTATACAGTAACTTGTTCGGATTTATATTCAACAATAACTCCTATAGATAAAAATAATAAAAATTTAACTTTGTGGATGAATGATACATTAGGTAGTTTAAATTATAGTTTTTCAAGTTGGAATTATACATTTTTCCAAAACTCATTAGTATACAACTCAACAACTTATGAAACTCAAACAGAAAATTATGTTTTGAATGTTTCTTCAGATGGAACTCAAACTGTAACAGCTTCATTAGTTTATAATGGAACAGAATATGCTTCAACTAAAACAGGAGACGATGAAGAAATGTTATTCACAAATACAATCACTCATGGAACTGGTACACAAGGATATAAGAATTTCTATTGGAAAGTTAATTATGGTGTAGAAGAAATTTCTTCTACTACAAATTACCAATGGTTAAATTCAACAATCTTTAATATTTGTAATGCAACTTTAACAGTTCCATATATTAATTTTACATTCAAAGATGAAGAAACTTTACTAAATATAAATGCTACAATAGATACTTCTACTTGGGTTTATTACTTAGGAAATGGAACAGTAACTAAATCATTATCATTTTCAAACTTAACAGCAAATGATTATTATGCTTTTTGTTTAGACCCAGGAACAGAAATTTTACATAATACAAGAATATTACAATATGCTTCAACAGGATATCCCCAAAGAAGATATAATGCTTTAAGTGATTTAACTAGTGCTACAACAAATACAACATTATATTTGCTTGCAAGTGGTGATGGTATTTATACAAACATTAATGTGATAGACCAAACAATTACAAACATAATTGGTGCAGCAGTTATTGCTGAAAGACAATTTAGTGGAGTATGGACTGTTGTAAGTCAAGAAGTAACAGATGATTCAGGTTCAGTTACAATGTGGGTAAATCCAAATTATGATCATAGATTTACATTCGTTGCAACTGGTTGTACTGGAACTACAACAACAATTAGACCAACACAATCACTTTATACTCAACAATTATCATGTGCTACTGAAGATGGGGAATACACTTCATCATATAAAGGGATTAATTATGTAATTTCTCCAAGACCAGGAACATTTTTATTAGAAGATACAATACAAACTTTCACATTTAACATAACTGCTAATTTAAGCAATTTAATATATTATTCAATGAACATAACTGATAAGGATGGTAATCAATTAAATTCTACATTTGGAACTACAAATATTGGTGGGAATTTAAAAGTTACATTAGATACAGGTAGTTATGATAACCAAAAATTATATGGATATTATTACATAAATGTTGGAAATGGAACTTACTTAATTGATCCTGCTATATGGAATGTAAGAACAATAGAAGCTGGAAGAAGTTCTATAATGAGTTTTTTCAGAAATATTGCTGCATCAGAACCAGACATTGAAGATAATTATAATTCTTTAATGTTAATATTTTTAATAATCTTTGTAACAATGGCTGCATTTACATATTCGACTGGGATGGAGCTGGCTCAGCCGGGAATTTCATTATTTATTATATTCTTTTTCGTAGCAATACTTAGTATTGCAGGGTATTTCACTATTGATTTCGCACCTAGTGATTTCATGAATAAATATGGAATACTCTTAGTAACATTTTTTATTACAGGAGGTTATACCCTAGGGCAATGGGCAAAGACTTAAAATGAATATGACTAAACTTTTACTTGTTGTCTTTGGAATACATATTACACTAATATTTTTAGGTATAGCTGATATTCCCGGTTCATCTTTATATCAATTTTTAGTAGATCCTTCTATATGGGATTCATCTGGATTCCTAAAGACAATTATTAGTGATGTAACAGCATTAGTAGGAGCTGGATTAATTGTAGCAGGGACAGTAATTACTAGAAGTGATATTTTCTTATTCGCTGGACTTACAACTCTTCTTATAAGTTTTGGATTACCTCTAGCTGAATTATTCACAATTGTATCTGCACAATCAAGTCCAATCTTAGCAACAGTATTAGTATCACCAATAATCTTAATTTATATCATGACTGCGGTTGCCTTTTGGAGGGGAAAAGCATAATGGCAATCGATTTTTTCAGTTTTTATGTCGAGGGAATATGGGGTTCTGCAATATTATCAGTGATAGGATCAGCTTTCTTATTTTCAATAGTAGGAGTTCTTGGAAGAATGAGTTACTTCTTACTATTCACACTATTAGCATTATTCTTTTTAGTATTTGGAGTAGGATTCATTGGAATGTTATTTTTCCTACCAATATTCTTATTTTCAATCATTTACTTTTTCACACAAATATATGAATTCCTACAAAACAGAGCTTAACATGAAAAATAAAACAACAACAATACTCATCGGAATGGTTTTGGTATTAGCAATTATAGCAGTTTCAATGATGTTAATTGAAACTAATGAACCCCAAGAAGAAAAGAATTATGCTAAATATATAAGTCTTTTAAGAACTCACGATGAATTTGGAATACCAATTAAACAAACTCCTTTTGGTTATTTTGAAAAAATAGATACTGAAAAAACTTACTATTATGTGGTTAATGGAGAAATATTTACTATTACTGGAGAACAATTGGAGGATTTAATATAAAATGGGATTATGGGATAAAATAAAAGGGATATTTCAGAAAGAAGAAGAACCGGTAAAAACAACTCAATATGAAAGAGTATCAAAAGCTGAAGATGTATTTGGAATACCAATTAAGCAAACTCCTTTTGGATATATACAACCTACACCTACCCAACCTAAACCTACTCCAACACCCACTCCATCAAAGCCAACCCCTCGTAGAAGAGTATCACAAGCTGAAGATGTTTTTGGAATACCAATTAAACAAACTCCTTTAGGATACATAGAACCAACACCTACTAAACCAAAACCAACTATAACTCAAGTTCAACAATTACCACCACAAGTTAGAGAAGCTATAATTGAAAAACCAATATTAAAACCAAAAACTCCTGAAGAACTTGCAGGTCCACAACTTCCACTAGTACCATCAAAACAATTAGATTTACCTACAACATCACAATTATATGGACAACAATTTGGAACTAGAACAGATTTGGGTGGACCAAAATTTGATTATCAAATACAAACACAACCATACATTACAGAAAAACAAATTGGAGAATATAGGGGAGTACCAATAATGAAAAAAGTTTATATTGATCCAACTGTAACAGGAACTCAAAAAGAAAGACCTGTAACACAAGAAGAAGCTATCTTCTATGAGCAACAAAAAACACAAGCTAAATTTGATAAGATAATGAGAGCTGGTGCATTTCCAAATACTCCTGAAGGAAGAGAAGCAGCAAGAAGATATATTAGAAGAATTTCAAGAAAAACAGAAAGAAAAGCTAAAGTTGAAGAATTCAAAGCACCAATAAGAGAAAGTTGGAAAGAAATGGGAAAAGAATTTATTTCAGAGGAAACAAAAGAAAAAGCAAGAGAAAAAATTGTAGAAGTATTACCTTATGTTGCACCAATAATTAGATTATTACCAGATAAAGCAGAGGAAAAATTCAAGAGATTTTATGCTAGCACAGCAGTGGGATTAGTTCCATCAACAGGAAAAGAAGTTTTAGGCACTGTTGCAACCTTTGGTCTTGGAACTGCTGTAGGTGCAGGAGTTAGATTAGGAGAAAAAGGAATTGGATTTACAGTTAAAAAGATAGCACCTCTTATTACAAAAGATGTTGCTAAAGTTTCAAAAGCAGTTAAAGTAAGCACTGGAACATACAAAGGACTTACAACTGTTGGTGGAGCTGTATTAGGAGCAACTTATGTTGTAGGAGTTGGAAAACAAGTTGCTGCAGCTGAAACACCTGAAGAAAAAGGAGAAATAGTTGGTAAAGGTGCAAGAGAATTTATATTATTTGGAGCAGGATATGGTAAAGGACAAAAATTAGTAGGAAAAGGAATGCAATGGTTTAAAACAAGAGGTTTAGAAAAAATAGAACCTCCTGTAAGAGAAGCAGTCTTAAAAGGAAAAGAAATATTTCCAGAAGCTGGAAAAGGATTATCACAATATGAAAGGGCCCAATTACATAAAACTATTTTTGAAAAAGGAGAATATGTTGAACCATTCAAAAAACTAACTACACAAGAATTAAAATTAATTAAAGAAACACCTCAAAAATATGCAGAATTTAATTATTATAACCAATTAAAATTTAAAGGGAAATCACAATTTCCTAGGGGTCATGCTTATCCTCATAGTAGCGATGTTTCTCTAAATATTCAAAAATTAATGAAAGCACATCCAGAATATAATAAATATTGGATAAAGAATTATGGTTCAATAGCAAATGCACAAAGAGAATTAACTAAAGGAGGTATGTGGCATGATATTATGAAGGTTAGTGCAAAATCAGAAAAAACAAATAAACATGGTCAATCTTTTTATGATTTATGGAAAGCTGGAAAATTACCAAAAGAAATTCAAAGCATAAAACCAGAAGTTGCAAAGGCTATTAAAATACACGATTTACCTCAAAAATATGCAAAAACTCCAGAAGCAAAAATATTAATGACAGCAGACATTATTGATTTAGGAAGATATGGTATTAAAGTTGAAAAATTACCTTTGAAAGGCGCTCGTGAAAAAATTATAGAATTTAAAGATATGAAACTTGATTATAAAGCAAAAGAATATACATCAGGTATGGAGAAGATTAGAAAAGATTTTTTAAAGGATTATAAAATTGAAAAGGGAGCAATTATTGTGCCAACAGAAATCCCAGCACCAGGAATTCATTTAGCACCTCAAAAGTTAGCTGGAGAAAAGATAACTAGACCTTTACATGTTTCCCCAGAAGCATCAATACATTTTTTAGGATTGGGTAAAAAAGGAGAAGGTTATCTTAAACCTTTAGAATATGTAAAAAAGATGTTTGAACCAACCCCAGAACCACTAGGTTATGTTATTACCCCAAAAGAATATAAAATTATAAAAGGAAGAGAAGTTGAAAGAGGAGTGTATAGATGGGATGGAAAAGTTGAACCAGGAAAGGCATATATCACTGGGGAAAAAACAGAAATACAAGCTGTTTTCCTTCCTGAAACAAAATTAGTTCCAACAGGAAAAGGTGCTTATTTTATTTATGAAGGATATAGAATACCATTAAAAGGGTTTGAAGCAATTGGAGATAAAGTTCCTATTAAAAGAGGTAGAAAAATAACTGAATATGAAAGATTAATTAGAGAAGCAGTATCAGAAGTTCCATCATATCCTAAAGTAAGTTTCAAAGCAATACCTTCTTATGGTCCAAGGGTTTCTAAGATTACTCCAAGTTATATTCCTAAAGTAAGTTATGTTCCATCAGTTTCTAAAGTAACTCCAAGCTATGTAACTTCATATAAACCTAGTGTTTCTAAAGTAAGTTATAAGCCTAGTAAACCTTCTTACAAACCAAGTGTTTCTAAGGTTATCTCTAGTTATAAACCTAGTGTTTCTAAAGTAACTCCAAGCTATGTTCCATCAGTTTCAAAAGTAACTCCAAGTTATATTTCATATGTTTCAAAAGTAACTCCAAGTTATGTTTCTAAACCTAGTAGGCCTTCTTATACTCCAAGTAGACCTTCTTACAGACCTAGTAAGGCTTCATACATCCCTTCGGCACCATATTCATATAAACCTAGTAAACCTTCAGCACCACCATCGCTTAGAAGAGAAAAAAGAATATCTAAAAAGGTAAAAAAGAAACCAATAAGAAAAGGAATGGGTTATGAAGGATCTTATAGAAGATTTGGTAAATGGATATCATTATCTAAAGGAACTAGAGCAAAAGCTACTGCAAGTGTTAAAAGAAAAGTAAAAAGAGAACTTGGTGCTTCATATAAAGTTAAAGATTTAAAGACAGGAAAATATATTATGCCAGAAATAACAAAACAATTTAGACGTTCAAAAGCTAAGAAAACTCCTTATGTTGTTGTTGAAAAAAGAAAATATAGATTAGATAGTCCTAAAGAGAAAAGGGAAATTAAGGCTGCTAAAAGAAGTAAAAAAAGTATGTTCTTTAAATGATAAATGATAAATGATAAAAAAAAACAAGGAAAAGCAAAAGTATGGGTTGTTCTAGTTGGAATTTTATTATTTAGTGCTATTATAGGTTTTGTTAGTGCAGATATCACATATACCTCATCAACAGAAACTGTTTGTAACAATGGAATATGTACAAAAACACTCTACTCTGGAATTAGAAATGTTTATGAAGATGATCAATGGAAAAAAGTTGAAAATGCACGAAGTTTAAAAAATAAAGGATTCAAAGTTAATATTTTAGAAGATGATAAAGATTTTCCAATTGAAGTTATTGATTTTAATTATACTTCTATCACAGTTAAATTAAATCCAGATGGATTAAGTATTTTTAATAAAGATGTTCCAATTAGGATTTGGAATGAAAATATAACAAAAAAAGAACAATTTTTACAAGATGTTATTGATGGAAAAGAAGTTTCTGAAGGGATTCTAGATTATAAAAAAGAAATGGATAATATTCTAGAAGAAGAAATTGGTTTTAATTTATTAAACCAAAAAGAAACAAAAACTTATAATTTTAATATTGGAGATATTTTAGAGTTTGGGTATAATTCAACAACAATCCAACTTCAAGAAGCAGACACAGAAAATTTAGAAGATGCAACTTTTGATGAAGATAGTACTCGAGATGGGACTGAAAATCTTTTATTATCAGATTTTGTAGATGGTGGTGGAGAAATAACTTTTATAAAATTTAATATTTCTTCCATTCCTTCTGGACAACAAATAGAAAATGCAACATTGTGTTTAAGGAATTATAATGATGTATCAGCATCAAACGAAATTTTAGAAATTTGGAGAGTCTCTAACCAAACTTGGGTAGAAGGAGAAATAGATGCTTTATGTGGGGATGGAGTTGCTTGTTCTGATATGTGGAATATGTTCACAACTCAAATAAGGACTTATGCAGGAATAGATAATTTGGAACAGTGGAATTGCATATCAGATTTACACTCGGCAGTTCAAATAGATTATGATGCAGAAAATCCAGCAACATCTTTCACATTAAATAATACTGGAGACACCATTGATTATTATCAATGGAAATCAAAAGAACACACAACAACAAACGAAAGACCATATTTAAATATAACATATTCTCAAGCACTAGACATAACACCCCCATATTTCACAACGATTCCAAATAATGAAAGTATATTTTATTTGAATGAAACTTTAAATGTTACCTTTGTTGGAACTGATGAAACAGGATTTAGTGGTTATTTTATTAATGATACAACTAATTTTAACATGGGATTTGGTTCTGGGTTTTTAATAAATAATACTCCTTTAAGTGCTGGAAATTATGCAGTGAATGTTTCAATAAACGACACATCAAATAATATTAATTGGACAATTTTTACTTTAGAA
>SDBT01021678.1_pt1 | contig 10041 bp, 15 predicted proteins | sample 2277101 | NCBI WGS metagenome assembly SDBT01 (sample SAMN10404973, study PRJNA504765) | marine sediment metagenome | isolation source: marine sediment core GS10_PC15, 103 cmbsf | place: Arctic Ocean: Southern Knipovich Ridge | collected 2010
AATGACCCGCATCTATGCCTGCCCCCGGATTCGCACCGGGCTTCCATCCTGGCTCCCATCTTATGCACCTCAGAGCCATCTCCTCATACCTCGGCCCAGTTTCCTGGTTGATACCTTTATCTCAGTATCGCTTGCCGAGGCCTCGAATCGAACAAGTTAAGACCCATACGGGTACAGTGCGTCGTTGGAGAGACAGGGGATCGAACCCTGATTTCTGCCTTGCAAGGGCAATGCACTCCCGTTGTACTACCTCCCCATTTTACTTGTGCCGGAAAGAGGAGTCGAACCTCCACGCCCAAGGGCCCAGGGCCTAAACCTGGTGACTATACCATTTCGTCTATTCCGGCTTGTTTAATTTAATAACGCATAGACCAGCATAAGGGCTAGTATTACAAGTAATACCCAATTCTGGTTAGGATACTCAGATAAAAAATTACCTACCACTTGTTTTACACATTTACACCTTGTCCACATATTTTCTCCTATTCAAACTGTTTTGTCATGTAGTCCCACATCTTTTCAGGGTCTACAACATCTTTAATCTTATTATAAGGTATCGCCTTGTACTCAGGCTTCTTCAATATCTTTATGAGTTCTTCTTTAGTCTCGAAGTACTCTGCTTTATGCAAATCATATAAGCCTGCTTTAGCCCCGCCCGGTTTCCTATCATCAGCAGCATTGGGGTCCAGTGTAAACGCTATGCTTGCCCCATTAATTATAGCTTTTGGATTTACAACTCCCCAAATAAAGCAATACATTTTATATGGCTTCGGCACATCTCTTTGTTTTTCTTCATCAAAGATGGGTTTTTTAAATTCTTTTGTGCCTACCAAAACTTGAGCTTCAACTACATCACGTTCTTCGAACTCTTTGTTCCGCTTCTTCCAATCTTTAACTTTCTCTGGAGTACGGTTCTTGTAATCTAAAACCAATGGTAGATTAGATTTATTTTTATAGTTTAAATACTTATCAGAATCAAAATTAATTACTGCTGCTGCTTTGACTCCAACCTCATGACCTAACCATTCAAGAAGATCAGGTACGTGATAGTCTCTTGCTTCTCCAATGCTTAAGTCTAAGTCTTCAAGGTTTCCATTTAAGGCTTTAAGGACGGCTAAATGGCCGCAGGTGCCATTGTAAACTCTCCACTTAGCTTTGTTCTTATCTACTCTATAGCCCCACTCACCAGACTTAATTTTGTGCTCAACGTATTTCTCGGCCCACGCTTCTATAAAAGATAGATCCTCTATCCCAAGCTCCACAAATAGATATGGTCTGTTTGCCATCTCATAGTATATAGAATTAACTGTGTCTTGTATGAACTCTCTCTTCTCTCTTCTAAACTCTGAGTCTTTACGGTACGGTACCCTTCTCAGACGTTCATGCTCATTTAAACAGACGTCAATATTTTTCAGCACCCTTTCTTTGGGCCAGCGTGAAAAGTAAGTAAAGTTATCTTTATTCATATATCTCCTTTGCCTTTTCATCGTGCGGAGAGGACAGGACTCGAACCTGCAAAGCTTTAACACCCCCGAGTTTTCAAAACTCGTTGACTCCCATACTGTCGACCTCTCCATTTTGAGGCGACGATAGGATTCGAACCTACATAAACCGGGGTTGCAATCCGGCCCCTAACCATTCGGGACACATCGCCATGTAGCGACAGTAGGAATTGAACCTACGGCTGGCCGGATATGAGCCGGCTCTTCTACCACTGAAGTATGTCGCTAAATTAAGTTAATAAATGCCAAGCATTTTTGAACTCATAAGATCGTGGTGACCTCTGACGACTTTTATTGTCTGGATTCACCAATGTAATAGAACTACGATAAGAATTAAAAATATTTGATGGCATAATATAAAAAATGTCGTGCTTTACTATAACCATTATAGCAAAATCAAAATCAGTATCGTTATATTTAACATATTTATATATCGCTCTATTAGTCTTAGCTGTCCTGGAGTCCACAAGGTAATTTCCATATTTTTTATCTAACCATGCATATTTAACTTGTATCTTATATAATATATTCTCTATATCAAAAATTAAATCGTACGGTAACCTATCGCCCACAGGAATTGATACTGAAATTCCTTTCTTCAAAGCTTCAAGAATAACCACTTGTTCAGCTATATCCCCTTTTAATTTTGTATCCATTTGCAGGACCAGGAATCGAACCTGGGTAGCTCGGGGATATGAGCCCCGGCTGGAAACCAACATCCTTCCTGCTTTATATAATATAATACACAATTACCATTTGTCAAGTACAATCTCTGATGCCAATTGAAAATCTCTTAACACATCAGGATAACTTCTATGGTTTTCTCCTCCACCCCTCAATAAGTAAGAAGGATGGTATGTTGGGATCACTTTAATACCTGATCCATATTCAAAGACCTGGCCTCTTATCTTACCGAGAGCAATCTTTGGGTCCATAGCCAATAAAGTAATAGATGCATCTTTGCCAAGCGTTATGATAACTTTGGGCTTTATAATTCCGATTTGCGTTATTAAATAGGGTAAGCAGGATTCTATCCAGGGTTGTTGCAGTGGTAGGCCAGCCGCCAAAAAACACTTGACTAAGTTAGTAATATATACACCCTCAAGTGTCCACCAACTATCTGCTAAGATTTTATCCAACAGTTGTCCTGCTCTACCTACGAACGGCAGCCCGACTTTATTCTCATCGTATGCAGGAACCATGCCACAAATCATGATCTTGGCATTTGGATTACCCTTGGCAAATACTGGATTTAAACGGCCCTTGTGAAGCTCGCACCTTGTGCAAGATGCAGCTGTATCTTGTAACAATTCTATATTCATGGCCTTTTCCTTAAGTTTGTAGAACTCTAAGAGTTACTACACCTGTTCCTCAATTTGTACAAGGTCGAAATCCAAACTCATACCAGGATTGGCGATTGATTCCTCAACCAGTTGTTTTGTTGATGCAAAAACTTCTGACGAATAAAGTTGCTTTTGTTCGTAACTAAGCTCGATAAACTTCGGATGCTCTCCGGCTTTCGCCTTTTTCTTAGAGTCACACCCGAGTTGTTTTGCTTTACGATTTATACAGCCGGCAATCTTTTTCTTTGTCGATTTCGAAAAGTTTGATCGCCCTAAATACGCTTTAGCTACCCCGACATGCTTACAATCAGGCACTGGAAAACTACGACCGGGACCGCAAAATGTCGATTTCTTGAGCTTTTTGCGATCCTTCGTTGTCAGTTTCTTTGCGACGTTAAGAGCCCCATTGGCCCGTTCAAACAACTGATTAAGATTGTTGTCACTTCGTCCCATTTTTTTACCTCTTGATTTTTTAAGGGAATACTCCCTCAATCTTTATAAGGTTACATTAATATAATTCAAAAATTTTCTCAAAGACACTATAATACGGTTCTGGTGTATGCTTATCTAACCAGCCCATCATTTTACCACCCCTACTTAAGAGTCTTGAACAGGCAGTTGTCATATCTGCGATAAGCGGCAACGTTTCTTCATCTATACGATCGTAGCAATCAATAAATATAAAATCATACTGTTGTTTTGTCTGGTATGCATAGGCTACACCATCAGCATTAAGAATTTTATGTTTATTAGCAAAATAGTTAAGGTTAAGACCTCGATCCTTCTGCTTAATCTTATCGTGCACTGCGATAACATCTGAATTTATCTCTACAGTTGTTAGATGTTCTACTTTAGGAAAGGTAAGAAGGTACCTAGATACCACTCCCAACCCTAACCCAATCTCTAATACTCTACCAAATGGAATGTCTTGCAGCTGATCCATATAATCTGTCAGCTCGTCTTCCAATGCCCATAAAGTATGCCCATCACCAATCTCCAAGAATAGTTTACCATTCATCTTGTAAACTCGTGCTTGACCATGCTCAGCTACGATTTTGCCATCCTTGAAATAAATAAGCCCTTTGTCTGCCATTTATTACTCCTATTCTGCTTCAGTATCCTCAATTCTAGGCTTCTGTAGATCAATTGGCTCTTCGAACTCAAAAACAATAGACAGTAATACACCGTCAGCTTTTGTATCATCAGTTTGTGCCCCACTCTCTAGTACTTCAGTAACGTGTGGGTAGTATCTTATGTTAATATGACCACTTTTGGCTTTCTCTAAATAAATATCCAAAGCTGAATTAACCTCGGAACGTACCCAAATAGCCCAAGCCTCTGCCTTCTCTGTATCAGATAGTTCAGTAACATCCTGAACAACATCCTCATTAATGTCCTTTATCATAACTACTCTCCTTTATTCATTTGTTTACTTTGTTTGGCCATTTCTTTTTCTTGCTCATAAATATCATTTACCAATATAGCCAACGCAAATGCCCATTCAGAGTCATCTTCATTAAGCTTCTGCTCGGCCCTGAAATCTGATATATCATGTGGTGTCAACTTAACTTTTCCCTTCTCGTCGATGAACACATGACGCAGTTCATGGGACATAATTCTTTTTCTATTCTTTTTATCTGACAATTCCCAAGCTTTCATATCGAAAACAATGACTATATCATAACCTTCGACAGCTAAGTCATCTTTAGAAAAGAATTTAATCTTTTCCGATGCCAGCTCCGTACTAGATAAGACAATTTCCCCTTGCTTGACACGCCTTTTCGTGTCGAAGATAAGTTTAATCTTCAACTGGGCTAAGTTGGGAAATCTGTTTTCCAGTACGTCCATAAATACTTCAACAACGCTTTCATTAATATCAACGAATCTTGCCATATCCTTCTCCTTATGTGTGTGCATGATACTTAGTATTAAAATGTTCTCGAAGATGCTGCAAACTATCTGCTAATCTTTTCGCGTCTTCCAACTGCTCCCTTTGCCTGTCAGCCTTAGACTTAGGCTTTGAGCTCTTCTTTTTTGTCGTGACTTCGCCGGCATGAGAATTGCCTTTTTTGTCATAACATATTCTTATATACTTGTTATTCTTTAAATTCTTGGTCTTTACTTTTCCACCATTTTTAATACAATCGTCAAATCCTTTTGGCATCCAATCCTCCTGAAAATCTGCGGAATTCCCGCGTAAATATAATATAAGCATTAAATACTATATGTCAAGTCTTAAATTAAAAAAATTATCAGTATTAAAGGGTGCGGAAACAGAATTAGGCAGCATGGCCTTTATAATATCAGTTGCCGGTATGTTCCAGGAATGAATTATAATTATAGATTTATTATTAGGGTTAGTAGGATTGTGCTGCAGAAATTCAGCTACATCTATACCTTCTCCATTCCCTTTACCTAAATCGTTATCGAGAAATATATAATCAAACTCAAATTCCTCTAGATAATTGATAGCTGTTTTAGCATTTTCAGTAATCTTCAATTTATATTGACCAAATCTCTCAATAAAAAATCTTACTCTAAAACCATCATCCTCTAGTATTAAAATTTTCATTTTTAATCTATGACTCTAACTATACCCTGAAACCCTGTTATATTTCCTTCAACGTTTCTCAGGGATTTTGCATTAACAATAAAAAAAACTTTCTCTTTGTCCTTGTTTAATATATAAGATTCAAACTCCAGATGGTCAGAATCTGGAGACGAAAGAATCTCCTCAGCTTTGGACAACACGAATTCAAAATCTTCTGGTGATGTAAATTCAAAAAAGTTATGTCCTATAATCTCTTCTGGACCATAACCTATTAAAGTTTTTACCGCTGGATTTACAAAAGTAACGTTTAAATCTACGTCTGTAGTCCAAATAACATCTGATGCGTTATCAATGATTAACTTATATTTCATCTGGCTCTCTCTAAGAGCATCCTCAGCATGTTGTCTTTGGGTTACTGCCCTTTTTGTTTCAGTAATATCTTGTAAAACACAGATGAACCCTATTAGTTTATTAGTCTTAGTATAAATAGGGGATTTTGTCATATCAAACCAGCCAGCTAAATTATCAATATAAATCTCTGACGACACAGGAGTCTTCTTAGTTTTTCCCCAATCTTCTGCCGAAATTCCACCTTCAGAACCACGTATAACCTGGTAACTAGTTTTTCCGCAGAGGTCCTCTTTACTTATACTAAGTCTTTCTGACAAAGCACGATTAGCAAATTTTATTTCAAATCGATTGTTTATGATATATATGTAGTCAGGAATAGCATCTAATGCATACCCCCACTCTTCGGCTTGATCTTTTAAGTACCCATTTCCAATAAGAGTTTCAGTTAGCTCTCTTAATTTTTTTAATTCCTCAATCATTATTATGGGCCTCCCATAACAGCTGGCTTTATAAGATATTCACGAATGATATAGAGAATCAATGTCATTATTCCACTACCGACGAAACCAGCCATGAGACCAAAAATACCCAACTTTACAGTGAGTGTAATAACTTTATTATTTATAGGGTCAATAATGTCTTTTTTATAGACCTTCAGTTCGTCTTCAGCTTTCACAAACCTGTTTTCAAGCTTCTGAATGTCTTGCTTCAGCTCAGTTCGCAAGTTGAACATATCAACACTTCTGACAGTCTCAACTAAAGTACTCAGCTTTTCCATACTAAGAAGCATGTGTTCAAACCATGCTTTTTTAATGTCTTCACTCTCTACTGTATGGCTATATGGTCCACTTATAGCAGGTTCGGTTCCAGACTTTGAGACAATACTAAGAAGGTCTTGAAGTTCTATATCTAGAGTTATCTTGCCCTTTTTGGAATCATCATTGTCGCTCATCAGCTAAGTTCCTTAAGAGTTCATTAGTTTTTTTCCACATAACGGGCAAAAACAAATAGGTACACCGTACCTATGCACTTGAGTATAACCACTCTCGTCAGTTAATTCTATCCAATGGAGAACCCAACCATAAGTTGGGTCCCACTGGAATACATGAGAATTATTTCTCTTTAGATCTTCCCAATCTTTACACTTACAAAAATCTTTCACTTAATTAGCCTACATAAGGTAAGAAGTCATACTTCCCACCAAACGATCTCCAGCCCTCTGATGGCCAATTCTTAAGAGCAACATTGTCAGTTGCAGCAATACCTTCAGCAGTTCTTTCTTTGGTGTCCATAACATCAAACTTAGGCAAGTCTATTTGACTAGCCAACGAAGTAGTACCAGTGTTCATAGACATAGTCATTCTGATGAACTGGTCATCACGAGTAAGTTTGACTGAACTCCCTGATAGATAAGGGTTGTGGTTGACTGTAACGCCAAATAGACGTACATTCTGGCCGACACCAGTGTCTTCTGTAATAACATTGATATCTCCAAGTTCGTCCTTGGACTTGAAAGCCATAGTATTAGTTCTTGTGTAATCAGCTGATAGACGAGCACCAACCTCTAAAGCACCGAAATTAGCCATCTTCATGCTTACCGAACGTCTGATAGCTATATTACTATCTGATCTTGCAATTCCACTAGCAGTGAGGTCCGGCTCTTGAACACCAGTATGCGAAATCTGGTGAAAATCGAAAAAAAATGTTTCTGTCATTGTAGTTTCCTCCTAAATTTACTAGGGCATGGGCCCTCTACTAGTTACTATAGTACAAAAAATAAAATGTGTTCAATTTATTTTATGAAATCAAACAATCTTATTCCTAAATCACTCTGTTTCATTAGATACATGGATGATTCGTCATAAGGTTTTAGAGAGGTGACTATTATTTCTTTAACTCCTGCATTAATAATCTCTACCAAACAAGGTGTACAAGGAATGCCACACGTCATATATAATGAAGCACCTCTTGCTTTTACACCATTTCTAACAGCATTTATTAAAGCATTCCTTTCCGCATGTCCTGCTATACAAACTTCGAGACCTGTACCTGACTTAAAACCTATAAGCTGTCTAGGACAAACACCAATCTTTTCTTTGTCTTTGACTCTATCTCCGTATTTAGCTGCAAACTCCTCGTCAAGTTTCCAACGCAAGTCACATTTAGGTACTCCCCTAGGAGGACCGTTATATCCAGTACTAATTATACTTTTGTCGAATGCTAGTACTGTACCAATCCTTCGTGATAGGCACTTAGAATTTCTTGCTACCTGTCTACTAACGTTGTAAAAATATTCATCCCAACTTTCTACTGGAGGGTCTATAATAGCGTACCTTTGTTTAGTAAAGTTATCTGACGCTTCTGTGATAAGTTTAATCATGTCCTCAGTAACCTTCTTGTAGGGAATCCTGAAATGTTTTGCCGCGACCTCTCTGTTAATATCTCTTGGTGATTTCATTAACTTCTCAATATCTGAGGATCCCTGAACGATCATAAGTTTAATTGTTAAACTGAGTATAAACTTATCAATATCATCACTTAAGGGGAATTGAGGTAATAAGTTTTCGATAACTTTATCATAACACTCTGTGTATGTAAATCCTACAGCTGCAGACGTTTTAATTATGTTTAATGCAGCCGTGACTAGCTCAGGGTCATAGTTAGAAAACGTGTTGTTAATAGATTCCAATATCATTTTATCTCTGATATCACCATAATATAATTCGTAAGATTTTTTGAAATAATTATCAGTAACTAACTCCATAAATTAATCTTCTCCATCATCAAGTATTTCTTCGTTAACAGAAAGAACCCAAGACAGGTCCATACTGTCCAAGTTGTCTAAAATCTTCTTCTTATTTTCGTCATTACTATACTGCAGGAGTGTCATCCTCTCCGTTTCCTGGCAAGCAGGACACCTTAAGTCCATTACTATAGCTGCGTCTCTGTCCATAGGCTTAAAAGAACACATTCCTTTGGCTCCGCAGTCACAAGTATAGTATATAGTGTTCCGCTCGTGTTTATCAACCTTAATCATAAGTTCTACCTCTCACTCTAGTTTTGCCCTAGGGCTACTTATATAATAGTACAAACTAAAGCTTTTGTTTACAAATCTTCTCTGACTCTAAAGAGACGAGGAAATCTCATACGGCCCGCAGCTCCCCAACCCTGGTGCTTAGCCTCTATTTTCTTTCCAATTAAATCCCATGGGTTTTCAGTATACTGACGTCTAAAGTCTAACGAGAAGCCAGAACCTACTTTACACTCTATCCCGTCTTCCTGTTGTACCCATATACGTTTTAGTAATCTCTCCGTATGTAGTTTACCGTCAGCAACTACAGGGAAGTTATCGTTGTAATCTATACTAATAACTACACAATCAGATATTATTTCTCCCTGGTCATCTTCTTCCTCATTAAGTCTGCGTTTAAGCTTTAGTAAAGCATTGGATCTCTTATAGTCATATAGATGATCCGGGTCACGGAGCATGATGCCCTCATAACCTTGTTCAAAAGCCTCTTCTAATTTCTCTTCTATTAAAGCGGCACTAATAAAACCTTGACTAACAAAATGTAGATGTGGTGCGTAAGATTCCTGTGGTCCGCCGATCGGATCAACATGATTAGGATCTTCTCCAGTCAAGAATTTGTCTGCTTGGCCGACCACAAAAATATGGTACTCCATCTCAGGGACTTGGCCCTTAGTAAACGCCATAACTGGGCCTTGAACTTCTTCAAATGTCAATCCATGTTTATACAGTTCACCGTCAAAAAACGTCCAACCAAATCTACTATATAACTCCTCCAGCTGAGGCTTAATGTGATTAACAGTAAGGAATTTTTTACCGCTTCTAGAGTACAAAATCCACTTACCTTTATCATAATGTTCATCGCTGCTCTGCCTGAGGGCGACGCACCTTAAACCATCTAATTTGTAAGAAAGAATCCATCTATCCAGCTGATGGTCCTCGTTATTAGGGTCAAATGTGTTGGATAACTGTACTATAAACTGCTTAAATAATCCTGGATACAGTTTAAGAACACCCTTACGGCTTATACCAACCTTCCAGTTCTTATTAAGAACGCCCACAAGCAACTCTTGAGACCCCTCATTTAGTTTCTCAAGTAATGGTGTGACCATCCCTCTGTTCTGCTTTGCTGATTTAGAGCCCTGACAAAATCGGAGCACAGCTTCCACTTCCTCAAAAATTTCCCCAAGATCATGGTCAGCTGGGACAGGAACATCCTTAGGTTTTATCTTGACATTAAACAATACAGAAGGATCATATGTAGCC
>SDBT01021679.1_pt1 | contig 10040 bp, 9 predicted proteins | sample 2277101 | NCBI WGS metagenome assembly SDBT01 (sample SAMN10404973, study PRJNA504765) | marine sediment metagenome | isolation source: marine sediment core GS10_PC15, 103 cmbsf | place: Arctic Ocean: Southern Knipovich Ridge | collected 2010
TTTTGTCGGCATGCTGCCAATCCGTTCCATGTATGAGGAAAGAACAACGTAAAGAAGATCGGAAATTGTTATCACAGGGTTTGGCATCATTTTCTTTTATCTTTATCGGTCGGCACGGTTACCCACGAAAACAATATATCACAAACATACCAATAGCCCGACTTGCACGGCGTCACCTGGGTAGTGGCGATCGCGGTGGGGGGTATTTGAAACCACGATTCATCTTAAGCCTACCTTCATTTTGGCTTTTGCTATTCGTCTTTCCCAGCCCCCCCCCGCCTGCCTTCATCCTGCTCCATCCTTCTCTCAATTGCTCCATCTAACCTATAAAGCAACCCCGCTCCCGTCCTGCTCCTCCGTACTCCCCTATTCTAGCATTGGACGATTATCGTCACGACTTCACCTTTGTTTGTACCGAATGCTCCACAAATCGCTGATCTCGATAATCGGTAAACAGGATGAAAACAAGCCAAAGAAATTATTCGCCCGATCTACTTCCCGCAGAAGCAGTGCGCCGGCATCTGAGGTAATGGTTCCTCCATCGATACTGCCCACTACTTTTCGTGGTCCCAGGCCTTGAAAATAAAGTTGTTTCGCATTACCCTGTGTATTCATATTGGGCCTTTCTCTTTTGGTGTAATTTGTTTTGGTATAGCTAATTATACCAGGGAGAAAGGCTTTTTACTATAGGCGTATGAGATATGCGGGCTAGCGCACCGGGTACGGTTGTAGCGGGTCTCGATCCGAGGGCTAACGTTGACAGAGGAGACAGCTTTGATGAGAACGGCAACTTTGTCTACATGCCTTTCAGTAATCTCTCACAAATAACCGAATGCTTCCGCAGGCGTGTAATCAAGCTCTTTAACATTGGATTTTAGCGCTTCCTGACAATTCAACTGCGAGTCATCGAAACCAATGTCTTTTCCTGCGGTAGATACGCTCCCCGCTTCCGAAGGGATTCGATCAGTGTCTGTGTATTCAGATCACAGGCCGGCTGCTTCGTCTCTATGCTCTGCACAGCCGCCGTACCCACAGCCTGCCCCATCATGGAGGCTGCAGGCATGACGCGAATTGCTCCATGGACGGCCACGTCTGAAGAATTGCATCGCCCGGCAACCCACAAATTTCTAAATCCTTTAGGGACGAGGATAGAATAAGGAATACCGAAACACTCTCCGGGACCAAGGAGCAGGGTGCTGTTTTTCTCTCTCTGAAAACGCTCATACTCCTCTGCACTGGCGTTGTAGGGATGGTTATCGACAAACTTGTTGAAAACCCCAATCTGATCAGGAAACTGGCGTCGTGATAGGTAGTCGTTTTGACTAAGCTCGTACTCCCCCACGATCCTTCGGCTCTCACGCACTCCCAGAAGATCGGCAGTGGTCACAAGCTCCATGTTCTCACAACCGTGAACGTATTTCTTGTAGAAATCCAGGTACTCCCTGACAACCTTCCGGCCCCATACCATTGCATCGCTCAGACTCCTGCAGTTCAGCGCATCGGTCCCGAAAGGGTGACCAATGTTCAGGTAGCCAACCGTCTCTCCGACACGGACCAGTCCACCTACCAGGTGGCGATCGCTCTGAGTGAAATGATCGTCGGTGATGGCTTTCTCGAGCGCTTCGTGCTGTACGATGCGCCAGGGAGCATCCGACTTGCCCAAAGCGTCCTCGTGCTGAGCTCCGGCCAAGCCTGAATCCCATTGGATTCCCGCGTGCAGCGAGCACAGTGTCGGAGGCATTATGTTGGGGGTATCGTGGCCCGCCTCTCGGCAGTCGACTCCACACAGCTTGGCCAGTACGGCATCGCCGGTACAGTCGACATAGGTTTTTGATACGAAGTAGCGATACCCCTCAATATTGTGACTAATGATGCCGTTTACAACACCTCGCTCGGGCTCCGAGTCGGAATCAATGACCTTGGTGAAGAACCGTACCTCCACACCTGCGTCGGCCGTCAAGTCATCTAAGAGAAGCTTCAAACCCTCTGACTTAAAGGGGATCCAAACCATGTAGTGCTTTCTCCACGAATTTGGATCCACACGGGGTTTCAGAAAGCCCCTTTGATACATAGTCTCGATCAGCTCCCGCATGAAACCTCCGACCAGCATTCGCTCGCCGTTTGCCATCGGGTCAAATGCGGTGACTAGACCCGAAGTCCCCATACCCCCGAGACATCCGGTGGCTTCAAGGAGCACGACCTTTGCACCGAGTCTAGCCGCGCAGATAGCTGCCGCGCATCCTGCAGGGCCTCCTCCTGCCACAACGACATCGAATCCCTCTTCGACCGGAATCCGCCGTTTTAGCTCATAGTCTGTCACAATTTCCTCCTAAACTGGAATTCTTTCAACCAGGTAAGCAGAACATCCAGATGTCAGGGCCATCTTTGGACGCGCGTTCGAGCACCCGAGTTTCATCACGCTTTTTGTACTCTTCATTGAGTTTTTCCAGGTTTGGGACCGTCCTCAGTATTTTGCAGCCCTGCTCGATCAGCGTGTTCTGAAGGAGACCGATATCGAGCTTTCTGGGTGTTATCCTTTCTTTCAAACTCAGGGCAGCCGCTGTTCCGGCTGCCTGCCCGGTGCAGGTGCACGTGGGGATGCTTCTCAAAGAGGACTGGGTCCTGAAATCACAGGATATACATCGCCCACTTACAAGCAGATTTTCCGCGTTTTTTGGAATAAGACACCGGTAGGGAATGTCATAGGGAATGACGGCGTGTCTTGGGCGAAACTCGTGGAACTCTTCCGGCCCATGGATGTCCTGCATGAAATTTCCGATGGCAACGGCATCGTCGAACATCTTCCCACCAGTGCTTTCCTCATCGGTTAACACATAGTCGCCGATGACTCGCCGGCTCTCCCTAACACCTATTATTCCAACAGCAGCGAGAAAGGCGTTCTCGAAACCGGGAACGTGTTTTTTCATGTAATCTGTTATAGATTTGGCCATTTTTCTCGCCTCGACCTCGGCCCGGGTTAGATCCTCATTGCTCAGTGGGTCTGCTCCAATAATATGAATGGAATTGACCTGCACTTCGCCCGGCCGGGGCAGAAACCACATGTGAACGTCCTCCTGTCTAATGTAAAGCTCACCGGTGGCCCTTGCATCCATCGCCCACTGCTGAGCTTTTTTACCCCTCCCGATGAAGTTCCAGCTTCCAGGATCTCCCCAGAGCTCCGGATCTTCCTCCTGAAGCTTCCTTAACCGTTCGATATCCACACCGCCGATGTTGAAAAGGGTTGACAGAGCGTGAGTTTTACCGGCCCTTCCTCCCTGCATCCGGCTTCCCTTCATGAAGGGCGCACCCGCAAAAACAGAGATATCACCGTCGGCCGAAGCGTCTACGACGACGCTCCCTAAAACGGCCTGCTTGCCGGACTTACTCTCCACGATAATCCCATTCACCATATCTTCATCTTTGATCACATCGACAGCATAGGTATGAAGAAGGAGCTTGACACCGGCCCTCTCGACCAAGTCAAAGCCGATAGTCTTATAGGCTTCGGAATCCATGGAGGTCATCCACCACTCTGTGGCACTTCCCTCCTTTACCATCCGATCCAGGATCTCTATGAAGATACCGCCCTGAACATTACGGTCAACTCCTTGAAAGTCGCTGCAGAGGCAGGCAGTAGCCGTGCCACCCAGAAAACCGTAGCGCTCGACGAGCACGACCTGGGCTCCGTTACGTGCCGCAGCGATAGATGCGCTTATTCCGGCGGGTCCTCCCCCGATGACGATAACATCTGTTGTGAGCACAACTGGGACCTTGGTCTCTGGCATCAGGACGTAACCATTCAGATAACCTTGCATCTTCTTCTCCTTTCCCTGGCAGCTCTGTCTTAGCAGCGGGCGAGGGACGAGGACAACGGCTTAGTCTAGATCACTCTTTGCCGTCACCCAGATAGACTTTCTGCTTGAGGAGCTGTTCTTTGAGTTTCCCGTAGTCAAGCTCCGAAGGCACTACGTAGTTCTTGAGACTCAAAGCGGCAGCGGTCCCGGCAGCTTCGCCTGTGGCAAAACAGCAGGGCATGACCCGGGTGGCAGCCAAAGCCTCGTGGGTTGTGGAGATACAGCGTCCAGCCACCAGGACCTGTTCTTCCTTCTCGGGCAGAAGACTCCTGTATGGGATCTGATACGCCTCTTCAGTGATTTCCGTAAAGATGACATTCTTGCCTTCAGGGTTGTGAAGGTCCATCGGATAGGCATAGACGGCAACGGAATCCGGAAAAGAGGTGCATTCGACCACATCTTTTTCTGTCAGAACATACTTACCTTTGATCCGACGCGTTTCCCGGTAGCCCATCTGAGCGCCGGTATCTACAAGGATTGCATTCTTGCACCCTGGAACGTTGTCTCGGATAAATTGGACCAGCTCTTTGACCTGTTCCCTTCCTTCGATTTCGGCTCTTGACAGATCCTCGACATCGGTCCCATCCAAATTCAGGATCCGCGAGCTATTGATTTTCCATTCATCTTCCGGAAGGCATTTGAAAAAGGTGAGGTGCTCCTTGGGTATGGAAAACCTTCCTCTTTTTTGAGCTTCCTCGACCATATCTTTGAATGTGAGAGCTGCTACAGACTCCTCTTTGGGAATGTAGTGATCGAGCACGTAATCGGTCAGAACGGCGGAGTCTATATTGCGGATACGGAAAAACATGGTAGCGGGTTGCATCTTCCTGTCCGTTTCTCTGCCTTTTTCCACAGCCAGGCCTAGCCGGGCAGCCACATCGGCATCACCGGTGCAGTCGATGATGATCTGAGCAGAAATTCCCTGGAGCCCCGATTTACTGGCCATGACCGCAACAATTTCTTTTTTCGTTATCGGATGTGCTTCAGAGGTGTTCGACCTCTTGAAGGCATCCACAAAAAAACTGTGAAGACGCAGCCTTACCCCGCTGCTCAAACAGAATCCCGAGCCAACCCGTTTGAGGGTCTCCGAGTCAAAGGGGGTTACGTGATTGTGGCCCTTCCAGTGGAATCCCGATTCGGGAGTTCCGGCCTCTACTTTCGAGGGATGAATGGCTCCTCCCTCATTCTCCAATTGCCGCACCAGTTCATCGAAGATACCCCGAACGATCTGTATCGTGCCGCTCTTGTTGTAACTGGTCATGAAAGGACCCACCAGAGCAGCGGTTGCCGTGCCGCCGAGGAATCCATAGCGCTCCACCAGCATCGTCTTGCAGCCTAACCGGGCGCTGGCAACTGAGGCCGCTATTCCGGCCGGGCCGCCTCCTACGACGAGGACCTCACTTTTCTCAACGATAGGCAAATCGTAAACGTATTTTGGCATTCGATGACTCTCCTTAAGCGGATTTGAAGGTTGAACGTCGGGAACACAGTGGTTCAGCCTTTCACGGAACCGGCGGTCAGTCCCTGTATGAAGCTTTTCTGCAGAAGAATGAAAATCACAATAATGGGTATAAGAGCAGTCACCGTAGCTGCCATCATCGGACCCCATTCTATACCCCAATCGGTGATCATCTGGTACAAACCTGCCTGTATTGTACGATGAGCATCACTGATAGTGAGACTATAGGATCTCAAAAAATCATTCCAAACGATTATAAAGCCGTAAACCGCGGCAGCGGCCAGTCCCGGTCTGGAAAGAGGGAGTACGATATGATACATCGTCTTCCAGAGAGGACACCCGTCGATCACCGCGGATTCTTCCAACTCGACCGGGATACTGTTGATGAATCCCCTGAAGAGCCACGTCATGGTCGGAGCAAGCCAAGCCGAATATACCAGAATGAGGAGATAAAAGGTGTCGTATATCCCCAGCTTCATTGCAATCAGATACAGTGGCACGATCACCGATATTCCTGGAATCATAATCGTTGTCCATAGAAGAAACAGAATCACTTCCTTTCCCTTGAAATCATAACGGGAAGCGGCATAGGCAGCCAGGAACGCGACAAATTCCGAGAGCAGTATTGTCCCTATGGCAACGATAAAGCTGTTGAACAGGTATCCTAGGAACTTCGAAATAAAAAATTTCGTGTAGTAGTTCTCTAAATAGATAGGATTCGGAATGAGCTTGGGAGGTGAGCTGTAGACCGCGACCGGGTCCTTGAGGGAAGTGCTCACAGCCCAAAACAGAGGTACCAGCACGTAAAGCGAAAAGGCTATCAGGAATATGTAGATAAAAACCGATATGATCTTCTGTTTCCTCGTCTTGGCCTGCATAGTCTTTTATCCTCTGCTCAATAGTACCGTTCAGTCTTGAGTACTCTGGTGTATATGAAGCTCAAAGCTATGTTGAAGACGAAGATGATTACGGATAAAGCCGATGCATAGCCCAGATGCCAGAACATGAAAGCTTCCTGAAACGCCTTGAACGCAAGTGTTGTAGTTGCATCTCCCGGTCCACCGCCGGTCAGTGTCAAAGTCATGGTAACCATGTTGAAAGTCAGAAGGGTCGTCAAAACCATTGCAACCAGAACGGTATTTCTGATCAGAGGAAATGTTATGAGCCTCAGGATCTTCCAGCTGGAAGCTCCGTCGATCCTAGCTGCCTCCTCCAATTCCTTGGGAATGGTCTGAAGGCTGGCCAGAATGAACAGAGTGGCCAGCGGGTAGAGACGCCACGAGGTCGTCTGAATCAGAACTGGCATGGCAAAGGTGGCCGATTTGGTAAAGTCCAGCATAACGAAGTTGAACAAGGCGTTCAGCACGTAGCTGATCAATCCGTAATAGGAATTCAGCATCCACATCCACAGAAAGGATGCGATCAGCCAGGAGATCGCGTAGGGAAGAATGAGAACAGAGCGAAAAATAGTCCGGACGAATTTAAAGCGAAACTCCCGGTTGAGCAGGAGTGCAATCAGCAGGCCAGTAGGCAAAGCGACACAGACCGTTCCCAAGACATGAAGCCAGGAATTGATAATCGCCTTTAAGCCGTCTGTGCTTGTTACGATCTCACGGTAGTGATCTAAAAAAATGAACTTGACGAGTTTCAGATATTTCGTCTGATACATGCTCTCCCGAATGGCGTAGAGCATCGGGAAGAACGAAACACAGATCAAGAGCACTATGGTCGGCGACATCAAGAGATAGGGTATGAGCTTTTTCTTAAAACCTCTCATAGTATTCTTGCGGATATGAAATGATTAAGTTGTTGATAAACGAGGGGAAACGCTTTTGGCCTTTCCCCTGCGTGTTATTTAACTTACTTGGCGTATTTGCTGTTGTACTCTTTGGCTGCCTGTTTTAGAGCCTGCTCGGATGTGACCGTACCCGGATTCATAATTGCATTTTCCCAGGCCTTACCGATTATGGTGAACAACTCGGTCGACTGTTCCGGAATCAGCAGAGGCTTGAGAGGATTCGCTGCAGCCATCTCCATGAAATTCCGGACATCCTTGGCAGCGTCGGTCTTGAACCAGGGAAAATCGAGGGCCGATTTTGTTACCGGCATGTAGGTAGCCTTTTCTGCTAGGTGAGCCTGCATCTCCGGAGAGATGAAATGTTCTATGAATTTGATCGCCGCGTCAGGATTCTTACTACCTGCGGGCATGACCAGGATCCAACCGAATATGGCCAGAGGTGAGGTCTTGCCTGCTTTGAAGGATGGGATCGCTCTGTACTGAATCTTGTCTCCCAACCCCGATTTCGAGCGTGAAAATCCCAGCCGGTGAGAAGACTGAATGTGGAAAACCCCTTTACCGGATATGAAAACACTTTGAGCTTCGTTTGAATGGGCCAAGGCCAGTTCTTTGGGTAGAACTCCGTAATCGTAGACCATGCTTTTCCAGTAATCCAGTGTTTTGGCCCAAGCAGGCGAATCAACTTTTGTCTTGCCGTCTTCGGAGAGCAGGATACCTCCCTCCGAATACGCAATCGGCATTGCCCATTCGAGAACGGTCATGGGATTCTTGCTGTTGACGCCACTCAGAAATCCGACCATATCTGGTGGATTGTGCAGCTTTTTAGCCGCCTCCGCCATCTCTTTGAGATTCTGGGGAAAAGCAATCCCGGCCTGGTCGAGGAGATCCTGTCGGTACATCATCCCGGTCACTCTGTGATCGTAGTGGAAGCCCCACTTTTTACCGCCGATCATGGTCGCTTCCCAGGGGGCCACAAAATCGCCCTTCTTGCTGTCGGGCCAGTCTTTAACGAAGGGATCGAGTGGTTGAATACTCTCCGCGTTCACGTGCATCGCGAGGGAAGGATGATAGACCATACTGGTATCCGGTACTTCACCCGTTGCCGCTGCGCGAATCAGCATGGGATCCAGCTGCTGCCATCCCACTACGTTAACCTTTATCTTTATGTTCGGATTTTTCTCCATAAAGGTTTTCTGCACGTGGGAATGAGCCTGAGCGCGGACATTGTCACCTTCGGGATCAATAAAGGTCCAGTGGGTAATTGTGACCGGTCCTTCGGAGACAGCCTCCTTCTGCCCTCCAGCCGTTACGAGGATGGCGCTCACAGAGAGAAACAAGACAGACAAAAGCATTCCTTTTAGAGCCTTTTTAGTCATGGAAGACCTCCTTCACATTTATTATCAAGGCCATAGACGACCTTATTAGAACCAATCTGTTGCTAAATAAGCAATAATAATTCCGATATTTTTAATATCGGAATTATTAACACTGTAGCACAATCACAGAAGTCTTAAGCTTGGGCCATGTTCCTGGCACAGCTTTGAAATGATTTCGCCATGACAAAGTTTCGGGGTAGGGGAAAATGGCGTAATCAGGGCAGCATTCACCTCATATTATACTAGGAACCGAGTATCGAAGATTTGGCTAATCCGCTCTGTAAAAATGTTACAGTGTCCAATTGTTGCGATTTTATTAGGTATTTAGCACGTTGTCAAGGGATATGGGTGGGAATGTCAGAATAGGTTTTTCGTCATTGACTGAGGCAATAAAAATGGTCTATCCCCCTCTTAGAACAAACCAAAGGTTATGGAGGGGGACAGACCATGGATATAAGAGAATGGTTGATCAGAAGAAGCGAGGAGATTGTCAAGCAGTTGGGAGAGGAAATTAACAGATCGAAGATCAGTTTAAAAGAGGCTGAAGAGAAGATTTTGGAGCACATCAACCGTTTAGGTCAGATCATGGTAGATGAGGTGGTGGAGGAGCTGAGGGAGCCGGTGTTTGAGAATAGGGTGGAGGTTGCTGGTGAGGTAGCGGTTTTCAGTGGTGTGAGGAACTTGAGGTTTATCAATCGGTTTGGTGGACAGACGGTGAAGGCTCGTCGCTGCTACAAATATCTGAAAAAGGGTGGAGGTTACAATGTCTTGGTTCAGCGTGAAATGGAATTTTCCCATTATTAAATAAGCTATTGTTTCAGGGGGCTCTGCCCCGTCGGGTGGAGCACAGGCGCATAGCAATCTGCAAGGTCAATTCGTGACTAAAGTCACCAGCAATGTCGATCCAGTGTCTGCTGTTGACACTCTTCCAGATCCTATGTTTCCTGCCGCCCCCCCTAAAATTCCGTACGTCGGGTTTTCCCCAGTACGGCTTAAAGTCCAGGCGCCGCTAAGCTCACTATGAGCCCTTCCCTAAATGGTCACTACAAACTACATCTGATCCACGACTATTTGACGCTTCCAGTTAGGTTTGACTCACGCTAGAGACAGCGATTCCGTTGTCATCCATATCCCAGTTCTATGTCTGGGGAATGTTTCCTCCCTGCCCCATCCTGGACCCTGAGGCCCTCGCTCCAGCTGGGTTATGTTGTCCCAGCCATCAACACTTGCCGACCTCATCCGCCATTCTGACAGTCGCCATCCCATTTCCCGCCACAGGCGGTTATAGGTTTGGTCTTTGGCATTCAAGGATCATCCTGCCTGACTGTCAGACCTTCCGGGCTTTCACTGCTGAACTTTCCAGAATTGCCGCCTTCAACTTCCGCCGGGAGCCCGACTCCTGCTCTCCCCAGTTCCTTCAGAGCCGGCACTGGTCATCGAATAGGTCTGGGAAACTCTTGACGCTCCATCAATACCCATTTCAGCGGTTAGTCCGTTCGCTCTCGCTACGGCCCTCCTGTTTGCTCGACTCCTGGTTCCGACCTAAGCCACCA
>SDBT01021680.1_pt1 | contig 10040 bp, 9 predicted proteins | sample 2277101 | NCBI WGS metagenome assembly SDBT01 (sample SAMN10404973, study PRJNA504765) | marine sediment metagenome | isolation source: marine sediment core GS10_PC15, 103 cmbsf | place: Arctic Ocean: Southern Knipovich Ridge | collected 2010
GCCGTTCCCTTAATTCAATTAACGCGGCGCAAGACATTGGTTGGAAGGCAGAAACTAAGTTTAAAGACGGATTAAAAGAAACGATAAAATGGTACATAGATACCCTGCCAAAAGGAAACTTTTATCGTAATATGTCAATTGCGTGGTTATAAAATATACATTGTTATGTTAACAAGGAGAATAACATATGTTGCCAGAAATAAAGACACGAAAAGTTAGTCTTTCTAAGTGGTATAAGCCTTGGACTTGGAGTAAATTTATAGAAGAAAAGGAGTTTTACTTTACTTTTAATACTTTTAAGGAAAAGGATTTATGCCAACAGTAAGTGTAATTACCCCTATCCTAGTTGATACTCCAGATAAAATTATTTGGCTAGATGAAATGTTGCAATCCATTCTGGCTCAAACAATGCAAGATTGGGAAGTCATCCTAGTCGATGATTTCTCGCCATTGTCAATTGGAGAGTTAAAATGGAAATATACAGACGAAAAGAGATTTCGATGGTTCAAGACTGGCTCAAATAGCGGACCAGCATTAACACGAAATGTTGCAGTAGCATTAGCTGAAAGTGAACCTATTTTACCACTGGACAGTGATGATGCGTTGGCACTTCCTACTAACATGCAACATATGTATGATAAGTGGCTTGAAGATAAAACTAAGATCGTGTATGGTGATTTGCAACGACAAGTGATTAGAGACGGGAAGTTTGAGCGCGAAAAAACCTACATTCTTAGCCCGTATTCATTCAAGATATCATTAAACCTACATGGTATTATTCCGGTCACGGCTATGCACTCCGTGACCTGCCATAATGCCATTGGTGGTTGGAAACCTGAATTGGAACATGGGCGAGAAGATGTAGAATATATTATTAACGCTGGCAAGCATGGTTTTTGCGGCCAGAAAATAGATGAAACCACTTTATTATATCGTGAGCATGACACAAGTAGAGATTTTGTGTTGAAACACACACGACTGAATAAAGAAGATATGGAAAACAAAATTATAGAAATACATGCTGATGTATTCAGTGGGAGGTACCCGATGGGATGTTGCGGACAAACAGGCACGGACACGGTACAAGCTCAACAAAAACAAGCTGGCATAATGCAAACAGAAGTAATTGATAATTCTGTTGTTACCAGACTGCCAGAGGGAAAATACAAGGAGGAGGATACTTGGTGGGTCAAATATTATGGGGGGAAACGGGCCAAATTTGACGTGTTTGGAATTGGCCGGGCTGAAAAATATACGGTTCTTGGGACTGGCCATATATTTGAAATTGCCGCAACCGATAAAAGTATATTCTCTCAGAGATCAAGAGAATATACCCATGCTGAAAAATTGGAATTCTTAAGAGCAACCCCGACCTCGAATCCAGAACCAAAACCAGAACCAAAACCGCAATTGCAAACAAAAGAAGAAACAGTTCCACAACTGGCAGTAATTGAGCAATTGGATGCTATAGCAATTGAAAGCAGAGGATTGCCAGCATTACCACCAACAATAACAGAAGTGCAATTACCAACTAATACTAAATTGGCTGGTTCCCATGAGGGTCTATTACATACTGATTGGGATTTGTCAGATTTGAACTTGGGCAAATTTGAAGAGTTGTTCAGACGCGAAAATATTACAGTTAAATTATTGGCTGAATTTGAAATAAGTGATTTGACAGGTTTTGATGGGATTGCCAATAATCGAGCTAAGAACTTCATAGATCAAGCACGTAAATTGATTGAAACGACATAATACTGTACAATAACGATGTCAGTCCGCGTTAGCTTGCTGGCATTTAATTAGGTCCGCACATAAGCCCACCTAGAAATAGGTGGGCTTTTTTTATTCTTATGGCTAGAGCAGAAACGGAAACTCTACTACCACTAGATAGATACGCTCAAATAATGGGTATTTACGCACCCCATTTTAATCAATTAAATGGCACTAAAGCTCCGCTTACCAAGGGGTGTCGAAATACCGGTATTTGGGACCAAGACAATCGTGAGGATTTAGCCTGGGGAATAGCTCAAGCCGAAGAAATGATTTCTGAGTTTTTAGGGTTCTATCCAATCCCCAAATTCATTACCGATGAAGAAATATCTTTTGCATTGCCCGGCGTAAGAAGCGATTGGCGCAATGCTGAGGTAACAACGGAATGGGGAAAAGTTGACTGCTTTGGAACCGAAACTTTAACCCTTCAACTAGCCAATGCTCCTGTTATTTTTTCTGATAATGATAATGACCCATTTGGCCGGGAAGAATTGGCCACTATTAGTACAACAGGTCTGTATATTGAAGAGTTAGCCGCATGTGGGAGTGCTTGCGAGGTAGCCGTGTTCTTTCGTGTATCCGACGGGGCTGAAGATGCGGCCGATCCACGCTGGGAAATTAAACCGATTAAAGTTGATATAGATGGAAGCACCATGTCAATTACGGCTGAGGCTTCTATGTTTGTGCTCCCAAATAAATGGGAATTAACAAAAATGGAAGTGGCTGGCAGTCCAGATACTAATGCCTATCAAATCAATTACGATACGTCCAATTTTGTCACCGCTGTTGATGTCTATTGCCGGACTTGCAACTTGCAAACTCCCGTAACTGTGAGGTGGGATGGTGTATGTGATTGTGCGGGTGTATGTCAACATAAGACACAAACGGCGTGTGCATATCAAACCGATAGGAAGCGTGGGTTTTTTGTGCCACGTCCGGCAACCTGGAATGGCACAACTAACATAGAGGCCGTTCCACTACATCCTAGAATACCACCTGAGAGTATTAGGGTAAATTACCGGGCTGGTATGCCAACAAATGGTCGGAATTGCAGAATGAATCCGACATTGGAACGGGCAATAGTTAAGTTAGCAAATGCACTATTACCAGAACCTCCGTGTGGATTTTGCGACCAGGCGCAAACAAGATGGGAAGATGACCGGAAAGCAATTGACCCAATTACATCTGAAGTAGCTTCAATGCCTTGGGACATTTATAAAAAAGGTGCGTTAGAGGCATGGCGTATCGTAAAATTACTTGGCATGGGACGTGGGGCGAAAATGGGAAGAGGGTATAGATAGCCCGAAGACTACGGGAACAGATAGCACTATTATGTTAAGAAATATTAAGAGGTAAGAACTATGGCTACCATTGTTCAGCACTCAGATAATGCAGCATTATGGTTGCAAAGGTCATGTACTGATGTTTTAGAGTTTTTGGGATGTCATGATGTTACTGATCTGACAATTCCACGAGGGGATATTATTGCCTCGCGCCAGCGTGTGGGGAAAGGTAAATTTGCTGTTGTTGCTACCCGTCAAGCTACCCCCGATTTAGGCACTGTTACAATTTCATTTTTTAGGCAAATTGTCAATTTAATTAGTGATTTGCCATGCCCTCCAACACTTCTGATTTTTTATAGTAATTGTAATAGTGATGACGATCCCACAAATTTTGATTATATCGACGTGTTGAATACATTGCGAGTTACAGAAACTACTCAAGCGGGTGTTGTCAATGCTGTAGAGGCTGATGGTGAAACCGATGTTGGTGTTAATGTTGTGGTAGAAGTAAGTGCCAATTTCGAGAGTAATCTTGTCCTTAAGCCGCTGTTGAATACTGATCTTGGTTCCAACTTACCCGCATTATCTAATCGTGTTATTGCTGATATTTCAGTTTGTGATCCCGACCCAGAGTGTGGTGATTGTGATAATGATACCATTGGGTGTCAGACATTATGGGTAATTACAAATGGCTCACCTGGCACTTATGGGGATGCACGAATATTCAAAAGTACAGATATGGGTAGCACCTGGATTGAACAAACTAACGCAATGACTGTTGATAGTGACAATCTGAGCGCAGTATCATGTGATGGCGATGTTGTTATAATCACCAATGGTACTACATCTGAGTATCAGTTTAGTAATGACGGTGGCGTAACTGAAACTTTGGTTACTACCCCAGACCAAATTATTAATGATGTATTTGTGCTTGCACCTACCAAAATCTGGTTTGCGGCTAACGGTGGCAATATCTATTTTAGCAGTGACAAAGGCGCTTCCATTACCACGCAGGATGACGGCGTAGCAACCAGTGAGGATTTGAATTCAATTCATTTTTCGGATAGCGAGATAGGTTATACTGTTGGTAATTCTAACGCTTTTGTGAGAACTACTAATGGCGGAACAACTTGGACATTAGTTACCGGTCCAAGTGTAGGGATTAATCTTAATGTTGTTCGTGCTGTACCTGATACAGATATTCTTTTTGTGGGCGATGCAAGCGGTAATATTTTTCGCTCTATTGATCAGGGAACAACATGGACAACTAGTCGGGCAACGGATGCAACTTTCACTGGCGGCATAGATGATACTGCAATTTGTACGTGTAATCGCATTGTAACTGCTGGGCAGGATACTAATGGCCTTGGTAGTGTGCAAGAAAGCATCGACGGTGGGAACACATGGACAGCAGTTACTACACCAGCGGCGGCGGCTGAAGCAATCAGAGCGTTGGCTTGCTGTGATGTGAATACTTATTTTGGCGCTGGTGATGATGGACTTTTGTTCCAGATAGCTGGCGAAAGTTTTAGGGATGGTGTGTAAATAGTGGGTGGTATACAATTTATTTTACTAAAGGTGAATTATGCCCAAGCAAAAATTCTCAGAAGTTCCTACAGAGTTAGCCAAGCAGATGTACAAAAATGTTAAAAAAAACGAAGAAGCGACTTGTCTTCAGTGCAATACTTCTATAGGTTACTATAATTTAGTTGGAACTACTGTTAAATTAAATGATAATGTTATGTTTTGCTGTGAAGCATGTGCTGAAGAATGGATGGATAGCGTATAAATGCCTGAATTTGTTATAGCCATTGTTTTAACTGGCATTTTAAACCTTGGTATAATTCCCGTGCCAATAATAGCCAGTTGTTCTATTGCACCAAGTGAGAATAACTTGACTATTCAAGGTAACATAAGATGCAATATTCTTGTGGGCAATGACTTTGAACTTAGCATTATTGGCATGGTAACGCCATTGAAACCGGTATTACCGGACAAGAACAAACAGAACTATATTTACTATTAGCAGAGGACTAAATGAAAATTAACTTGCTAGAATTAGCACAAAAAGTACAGGACACTTACGAAGAAGTAGAATGTAGTTTTGGTCCTATAAAAGTTTACCATGTTCCTCACCAGCTTATTTGGACCTACAAACTAGATAAGCCAGAGCCGGTGATGCCAATGGTTTCAATGAAATTAGCCACTGGAGATTTTCAAGAAAGACCAATTAAGGAGGGGGACAAGGGTTATGAGCAATGGATTCGAGACAGGGAAAGTTATGATGACGAATTAAACGAATTGCAAAGTGCTGCTAGATACATGGAATCGTTGCGCGAAATAGAATATCCAGATGACATGTCAATACCTCCTCCTATGGTGGAACATAGATATAATAGCCATTGGCCACAAAACGAAACTCTACAAAAAAAGATTTGGTTGGATTATACCATTTTGGCTGTTGTATCTGATGTAGAGAAAATATCAAAAGCCATGCTAGATATGCATGGCCACGAAGATGTTGACAATCAAGATGTCGAGAACATTAAAAAAAATTCGGTATCCACCTCCGACAATCAGCCAGAGCACAAGCAAGCGTAAATAGTTACAATGTTATATCCGAGAATCCTATGTGGTGGCGTGGGGCAAGTGCAGCATATGAAGCTAAATGTCTAGTAGAATGGCCATACTTGGAGCCTTGGCATAAAGCATGGATAATCGCCATTGTAGAAGAAAAAGTCGAGATAATGAACAATAGTGGTAGCTGAATTAGTAAAGGGAATTAAACCTAAAAAGCTAGCTGTAGATCAGGTGCGTCTAAAACTTCTTAATGCTTTGAGAGAAGAAGGGCGAACCATAGCTAAGGAGTTTGATAAAACAACTAGAACTTGGAAAGGTGTCAAGCCCAAATTCGAAGTACTAATAGGGCTAACTGGCAAAGATGCTACTGTAGTAGTTGGTCCTACTGGATCGGAAAAAGCGGTACTTAAATGGGTATGGATAGATGAAGGAACAAAACCGCACAAGATCAAAGCTAAAAATGTTCCCTTGCTCAAATTTCGTAGTGGGTTTTCTCCTAAGACTTTCCCTAACAGAATTGCTTCTTTCCCAGGCGGGTCATTTGGAACTTTCGTATCAAAGAAAGAAGTTAACCACCCTGGAACAAAACCACGCAATTTCACTAAAACAATGGTTAAACGTAGACGAAAGAAGTTTATTAATAGTATGATTAAGGCGGCACAAGTATAAAATGTGTATAACTAATGATACCATTTCGGCTTTATATATTGCAATCATCCTATTTACATTTGTTTTATGGTATGTGTATCAAACGGTTGGCAACGAGGAGTAAATGGCATTAGAGCCCGCTGGTGTATCTCTTGAGGCTGAAGGGTTTGCAGCGTATCTCAAGAAACTTAATGACATAGACAAAAAACAGCAAAAAGTTTTTGATACTAAATTCAAAGATACTCAGAAATCTTTTGTTCAAGTAACTGCAGCTGCCAAGAAATACGAAAAAGAGCTAAAGGATTTAGCTGATGCTGAACGTGAAGCCCAAAAGAATTCTAAAAAATTAGCTTTATCACTAGGGGCTGGTGTAGCAGGGGCTGCAATTGCTGCTACTGCTGCTTTAATAGAATTAGGCAAAGTCGGAGTGTCAGTTTTTATTGATTTAGCAAAACGTGGCATTGTCTTAAATCAAGGAATTGAGGACACAGAAAAGATCTTCAGCAATCTTTTCCGTGACCAAGGACTAGCTGAAGCTACAGTAGATATTATCGGTGATTTGGCTGCTCAATTCAGAGTTGCTAGAAGCGACGCATTGAGTTTTGGTCAAAGCATTTTGCCGCGCACGTCAAACCTTGATACATTCAAAGAATTACTGCGACTAACTGATATTCAAGCTGATACTACTGGGAAAACATTTCAGGAGTTGAGCTTTTCTATCAAGGAAGCTTTGAGCGGTGACTTTGTTAGTCTTAAAGACCAATTTGATGTGAGTAATGAAGTCGTTAATAGGATTAAAGAATTAGCTCCGGCAATAGGGCAAGATGCAGCGTTAGCGAAAGCTTTGGGAGAGGAATTTGAACGATTAGGTAAAACCGATTTAAGTGGGACACTAACAGTTGGGCTAAAGGATTTACAAACTCAGGCAGATAATCTCAACACTGTTTTTGGCGAGGCAATTTTTGACCAAGCCAAAATACAAGTTCAAGCATTTAGTGAGGCAATCGAAAGAAACGAGGAAGGACTAAAAAAGACTGCTATAGGACTAGGTCTTGTTGCGTCGAATGCACTAGAATTGATAGGGACTGAGCTAGTACAATTCCTTGACAGTTTAGATTTCAAAAAGATTGAAAAAGGTATTGGGAATCTTAATGCTTTTGTTGAGGCATTACGAACTGTAGTTGTAGTTGTCAAAGAAGCAGCTAGTACCGGCGTTTTGCAAACTGCTTTTGGGCTATTAACAGGCAATGTTGATCAAGTTTTTAGTGGTCTACTTAAAATTAGGCAAGCAGACTTTGGCGAATCGTTTGCCAAGATAGATGAGGCTGTTGCAAATAGTACAAGAAGGCAAGACGAATTCAAAAGCAAACTCGACGAAGCAGCCAATGCTCAAAATAACGTTACTCAGGCACAAAAAGATTCTATTAATAGTTTCCTGGCTGAAAATAATCAAGTCAAGCAAACTACAGAATCAATCACTGCTTTGAACAATGCATTAAAACAAGCCGCACAATTGCAACTGTCCTTTGCCAGAGCAGCTGAAGATGCCGCAAGACAACTTGCCAGACAACAAGAAGATGTAGCACGGAACCAAGCCAGACAAGTAGGAAGATTGCAAGAGAATCAAGCAAAAGCACAAGCTGATTTGTTAAATGACCAAATAAAAGAACTTGAAAGATTCGAGGAAAATAGGCGAAAACAAATTGCCAATGCTGAAGCGGAAGCAGCTAAAGAGCGACAAAAAGCGCAAGCTGATATAAAGCGAGCCCAAGCCGATGCAGCACGTGATCGTATTCGTGCCCAAGAGAAATTACAACGCGAATTACAACAAGCATTAGATAGATTTAATTTGTCGCAATTGCAATCCGAAAGACGATTCCAGTTATCAGAGAAAAGATTACGTGCTGAAGGCGATATACTTGGTTTGCAACAACTAAGAGAAGATCAGGAATTAGCTCGACAAGAGGAAAAAGAAAATTTTGCGTTACAGCAGAAAGAAACTAAAGATGACGTAAAAGAAACAACTAAGGATCAAGGCCAAGATCTGGAAGATAGAAGTAGGCAAATTAATCAAAGTGCTAAAGAACGAATTAATGATCTAAAAGCTAGTCTTGAACAACAAAGAGCAGAGTTACTTACCGGCTTTGATCAACAAATAGCAGATCAATTACTAGCACAATCAGAAGCTAGAGTAGAGCAACAACGCGGTTTTAGTGAGCAAGCTGAAGATCGATCAATTGCTTTGCAGCGGGCCGAAGAAGATCGGCGCATTAGCGAGCAACGGCAACTGGAAGATTTAGGTCGCTCACTAGCAAGCCAAAAGGATTTGACGGAAGAGGGCGTAGCAGCTATTGCCGGCGAAATCGAGAAAGTATTTGGACAAGAGGGCGTAGCAGATACTATATTAAGCGGTTTTGCGACACGAACAGAAAGCGGTTTTGCGACACTATTTGGAAATGTGGCTGATATAATCTCAAGTGCTACAATGTCTTCAGGGCTACCTTCAGATGTTGCTAGTCCTGGTCGCATAGGTGGTATACCAGAATTTCATGATGGGGGTGTAGTTCCTGGCCCTGCTGGTAGTCCACAAATAATTCAAGCTCTTGGCAAAGAAACTGTTCTGCCAACACATAAACAAAGTTTTATCATGCCCGCTCCTGTTGTGCCAAGTCAGACACTAAGTGTTGAGATGTCAGGAGGATTTAATATCAGCGGTGGCGAGGGAGCGCCAGAAGGTGTTATCGAGGCCGCCGTAGTAGAAATGGCTGACACTATGGAAATAACGATGAGAAGATTAACAAGACGAAGTAGCATTTAATATGGCGTGTTTTGTTTTGAATAAAAAAAGACACGTCGTTTCGACTAGCTAAGTCGGCGGTTCGTGTCATCCTCATAAATTCTCTGGCTTTTGATTACACTATTAAAATGATCAGTAATCCACTACACATCCCACATATCTTCCCAGGTTAGATAAGGCCAAAGATTAAGGGCCAACTATTTATGATAAAGATATTTTACTACAAAATTATCTATCTTGTCAAATGGGAACTAGTAACATTTAGGGATAATAGCTTATGGCTAGTGGTGGAACGTACCGCATAGAAAGTACAAGTCTTAACAAGTCTTTCCAAGCGCCAGAAACTACGCAATGGCAAGAACAACCAATAGCTGGTGGTCTTAATGGTATTCCGATTAACACTAGCTACAAGTTACATACTTGGAATTTTGTTAATATGGAAGGATGCGATTTTGAGGATTTAGCAACCTTATTTGATGGTCAGCAATCAGCTAATGATCAACTAACTGAAATGGAAACTGATCCCTATGATGCCAGCGGTGCAGATAAAACTTATGGTACTTTAGCGTTCACCGATTTCATCATTCAGAACATAGCTCCACGTACAAGAGGGCTTCCATTGTACGATTCTGTGACCGTAATATTTGAAATATTCGTCATACGGTAAATCATAAATCTTGAACTTCGAATCGATGTCATCACTAGGAATAACATCGAGGCGATCGCCACGATAGAATGTAGCAGTGATAAGATTAAGACCAATATTTTTTTTGCTAAGAATATACCTAACCATGTTGCCTATGCTATTTCGAATTCGTTCGTCATCTTCCGTTTCAAACTCGTGATGTTTGATGTGATGTGCCTCGTCAATAAAGATCGAGGTTTTTGCTAAAAGATTTAATCTGTTAGTTGCTCGTAATCTTTCATACAAAGCAACAAGTGTCGTATGAGTACAAAGT
>SDBT01021681.1_pt1 | contig 10039 bp, 13 predicted proteins | sample 2277101 | NCBI WGS metagenome assembly SDBT01 (sample SAMN10404973, study PRJNA504765) | marine sediment metagenome | isolation source: marine sediment core GS10_PC15, 103 cmbsf | place: Arctic Ocean: Southern Knipovich Ridge | collected 2010
TGTCAGTCTTTAGCCTTTCCTGACTTGTCACCTCTGCGGTATAAGTATTACCATTTATTCGCATAATATATCTCCATCATTAACTGTTTCCTCAAACGCTTCCTGCTGTCTGAGATTAAGTTTCATAAGTTCTATTAAAATCTGTTCGCTTAGTTCTCGACCAGTCATATCCGCTAAAAGCAAGGTCTCTTCCCCGCCGACAGAGATAGTGCCGTTCACAAGAGTTGCGGTGGAAGTGCTTCCGCCCGTTGACGGCGTGGTGTATTTAATGTTCTTTACTGACATTTTTTAGAATGGTCGTAAATAAAGTCTGCGAATTTCTCTGCCGTCCAGTTGTCCTCGATGAGCTTACGCCCGGCATCGGCGATAGGCTGATATGCTTCGACGTCACTTTTGAAAGCATTGATAGTATCTACAAAGTTTTCCTTATTTACATAGATACAATTCATGCCGTCCCTGAAACCCATCTTGGTATAGTCAGGATGTTCCTGTACGAAAGCAACGCAACCGGCAAGCGGTATCTCCGAATACTTCGGGCAACAGTAGACTGAATTAAGCGCCAAGGCTCCCGCAAAATTGGCAAGAAAATCAGGAAAATCTCTGCCCCCAGGCGTAGAACTGGTTGCCGTATGGTTGCAATGATATACACAATCCTGCTCAAATGCCCACCGGCGAAAAACATAACCGTTTGTATTTATACCCTCTAACACGGCGCCGTTCGCCAGCACATGCGGCCCTCTCCGAGACAATGGCCTTTTACGGTCTTTGAAGTATCTGATTGTCGGACTTGTCGGGAACCAGAGAAGCATTTCCTCTGCACACTTACCGATATGAGGCGCAAGGAATTGGTAATAGCCGGTAGTCGATGGGCAGATAACATAATCTATTCTTCTTTCGAGTATTCGTTTTGCCCTTTGCTCGATGCCGAGCTTATGAATCAACTCGCCGCTGGTAGGCGGCAGATTGCGCTGGATATAATAACCCTTTGTTTCTAACTGGTGCGGGTCGTTGATATATTCATACTTAACGGCGGGATGTTTCTCTATACCATCTATTTTGATATGATGAGAGGAATGAACATCGTAAAAAACAATCACATCCGCGTCGATGTCTTTTGCGTTGCAATCCTTCGTTACTGGCGTCATCCACTCGAACCGATTTGCCAATGCCAAAAACTGACTCCTGTATGCCTGGCTATAGGTGCTTGGCAATAACTTGTTGTCTTTTTCTTTGAAAATCAGTGCTAAACGCATTTTTAAGTCCCCTTATTTTTCAATATCGCATAACAAGAGAACCAATGAGTGCCAACAAGGCCCACGTGGGCAACAGGAACAAAATCGTGTTTATCTCTGAGATAGTCAATCACCTGCTGTTTATCCCCCCAATAAGTCGAACCGTATTTATCATTTATCGAATCGTAGGCAGACCCAAGTATAAGAAGAAGGCGACCGCCTGGTTTCAGTACCCGCTTTATCTCGTTGATTGTCTCTTCTATCTTCAGGAAGTGGTCGAATGCGTTTGTATAAACTATGTCTACACTGTTGTCGGGATACTGAATGGCGCTGGCATCGCCCGTTACGACATATTTGTTCTCTACGCCGGTATTCAAATCAATCCCGACGCAAAAAGAACCGAGGTCGGTAAACGCCCTGACTTCCGTTCCGTCCCTTGCGCCGAGACAGAGACTTGTAGCTCCCTTGATTTTCAGGAAACCTTTTTGGGTGGATTTTTTAAGTAAGTCACAAAGAAATGTGTAATACTTTCCGAGATATTTCGACATCCACGGATTGTCCTGATTATATTTTGATTTCTGTTGGTCTGTATATTCATCGTAAGATTTGTAGTATTTGGTACGAAAAGGAGTATCGAACATTTCGTCCGGTGTATTGCAATAACTTATTGTGTTTTTCAAGCCGTTCTCGAATTCGGTTTCATACTCGAATCCCAGATACCGCAACTTAGTATTGTCTATATCGAAATATTTCACATCGCCAGACAGCCAGTTTTCGTATTTACGTTTGCTTTGTTTGCCTACTGCCTTTTCGATATGCTCGGCAGCTTCGTTCACTGTTATTTTTACACCCGACGCGCAATTAAACACCTGCCCCTTTGTATCTTTATTGCAGGCAACGAATATGTTCGCATCGACAACGTCTTTAACATAAGTGAACGACCTTATCTGGTCGCCGTCGCCGAAGATGGTTATCGGTTCGCCTTTAAGTATCTTATCGGTGAAAATAGAGATGACACCACCGTATTCACCGCAGTCCTGTCTTGGCCCGTAAACATGGAAGTATCGCAATACTGTCACATTCATACCGTATAGTTTGGCAAAGGCCATTACATATCGCTCGCCTGCCAGTTTAGATACTCCATAGTAAGATACAGGATTGAGCGGATGTTCCTCGGTCATAGGGAACTGCTCGCCCTTGCCATATACTGAACCAGTAGAGGCGTGAACTATCTTCTGTATTTTGAACTCTTTGGCTAATAACAGGATATTGAGAGTGCCGCCAGCGTTTACTTCCAAGTCCCGCGAAGGGTCTTTCAGGCAAATGTTCTTTTTGGATGCGGCGTTGTGAAAGATAATATTCACGCCCTTCATGTGCTTTTTTAGTTCGTCATAGTCGGTTACGTCGCAGTCTATCTCCTGAAAACGTTTATTGCTTTTCAGGTGCGCGAGGTTTTCTCTTTTGCCCGCAGAATAATTATCTATACTGATTACATCTATTTGTAATCTCAAGAGAGCATCGACCAGATGCGAACCGATAAAACCGGCTCCGCCAGTTACCATTGCTTTCATTATAGAATCCTTTCCAATGTTTCTTTCATGGCCTGGCCGACAAGTTCAGGGTTAAAAGCTATTTCGGCTGTCTTTCTTGCCATTTCCTTGACGGCTTTCTTATCTGATTTATAGTCCTGCCAGCAACGGTTTATCGCCTTGGCGAAACCGCTTATGTCCGTCGGGCAGGCCGTGTAGGGCGTGTACTTGTTCCCCGCACCGGCAACTACGGGAATGCCACACGAGAGAGGCTCTCTTACCGTGCGGGTCGCTATAGTATGGGGCGTAATGACAATATCCGCCGACCGATACCACGGAACTATCTTGACCGTCATTTTCGAGACGCAACCCAGCGCACCCATTACTTTGATACGAGCAAGGGACGGGGCCATCGCCTTGAAGTTTTTGCCCTGCAAGGCCACTATATGAATTTTCGCAGACGGGCAATATTCCTGCTGGAATTTGAGGGCGGCGAATATCTGGTTAAAGGGGATTATGTCGTCACGCCATATATCGGCAATCAGTATATTCGGCTCACCGCTATTTTCGCCCAAGTCCTGTTTATTGCCCTGCGGCGAATAGTAATCAAGGTCTATGGGCGGCGGTACATAAAAGAGTTTCTCAGGCGGAATAATAGTCTTCCATACGTCTAAATGTTCCGGCCAGAAAGTGATAAAGGCTTTATATCTCTTATCGATGCCCCTCTTATAAAAAGTTGATATTGCCGACAAAGTGCCGGAAGTCTCTAACCTGAAAGAACTCTCCGGCCTGCCGTGCATGGCCATTACCAAAGGCTTGCCTGTATTCTGGAAGCCGACAGGAATATACGAATGCCTGATAAAAACATCGGCCTGTTTCGCCCAATCCATTGTTTCGGGTTTTAACAAATCATCTTTGATTTTCGGGTAGCCGTCAAGCCATCCGTTGACTACGGGTTCGTTAATTGCAATGTTCGCGTCGATAAGACCGGCATCCAAACCAGCCTTGCGTTCTGCGAAGATTAAATCCCTGGCCGTTCCATACAGCCCGCACCTGTTCGGCGCTACCGTAGCAAAATGCGCTACTCTCATTTGACTCCTTTCAAAAAAGATAGGGGGCCGCAAAGCCCCCTTAACCTTAATCAGCTATCAAAGCGTTAGAAATTATCGCCATAAAATCTGATAGTGTAACAATCATGTCGGAACACGAATCCGAACCGGAAAGTCCGGCGCTTACATCCGAAGCCCACTTCGTAACTATATCAGACATGGCCTTTCTCAAGTCGCTGAACTGCGCTTCTATGGCCGTAATATTGGATACGGAGTTGTTAATATCTACAGCCGCTGCACTGAGATAAGACTCGATTGTACTTGCATCAGGGTCGGTAGCGAAGAAGCCGCCCATATAACCAACGGCGTCACTAAGACTTTTCTCTACTACAGTAACATTCGACTTAACGTTATCGTTAAGGTCGAGATACAAGTTGCTATGGACTGCGACAAGCTGACTTACCACGCTGGTAAGCGTAGCAGCGGCTGCCGTCGTCTCAAGTCGGTTCTGGTTGGTAGCGCCGATATTGCTATCCACGGCGTGAACATTACTAACGTCCGCAACCAACGTACTCATAAAATTCTGATATGTACTCGCGCCTGCGGGGTCAGACTGCTGCCTACCACCGGCCTCGCCGACGATATTGCTAAGTTCAGCAATAACGTTACTTGACGATGCCACAAAGGTACTCATGAAGTTGCCAAAGGTGCTCATGGTAATGTCCGGCAGTTTCGGGCCAACTTCAGCAACCACGTTACTGAGTATCGCAAAGACATTACTCGTATCAGCGACAAGCGTACTCATAAAGTTCTCAAAGGTACTGTCTGTCGCGGGGTCAGTCTGTTGACGACTACCTGCTTCAGCAACAATATCACTAAGAGTTTTTTCTACAAGATTCAGGTCGCTCACAACGGCGTCAATATCCGAAGGAATAGTTGCCGTATAAGAATCACTAACGGCCTTCATTTCAGCCGCTAACGTGCTTAGATACGCGGTCAGCGTACTTGCACTTGGGTCGGTAACAAGTTTACCACCCATATAGCCTACTGCATTACTAACATCAGCCTGTACGTTACTGGTGTCGGCGCATAGGGAACTCATAAAGTTTCCAAAAGTGCTGGCAACAATATTAGTCGAAAGTCTCGGTGCTAATTCACCAACAATATTACTGAGAACAGCATGGACGTTACTGACATCGGCCACTAACGTAGACATAAAGTTCAGGAACGTACTGTCTGTTGCAGGGTCGCTCTGCTGGCGGCTACCTGCTTCGCCTACTACATTACTGAGAATAGCATAGACGTTGCTGGTATCGGCTACTAACGTAGACATAAATTCCTCATACGTGCTTGAGCCAGAGGGGTCGGTTTGCTGACGACCGCCTGCTTCAGCTACAACGTTACTGAGTTGCTCGTTAATCAGGTCGATGTCCGAACCGTCGGTTACAATGTCAGACTTCAATATAACGACATCACTGTTCAAAGTGGTAATATCGCTGCTGCCCGCTACTGCGCCTATAGAAGTATTAAGTACGTTTATATTCGACTCTACTTCTTCGAGGAAGACGAGCAACTTATCCTTTACGGGGTGGCCGGTTCCGGCGTAGGTGTTCTTTAGAATTTTTTCATTGATACTGTTTGTCATATCAGCCATATAAAGTCACCCCCTTTTCATATTTATACATCATTTTTTCCTTTCACATAATTCATCGCAATGCCTAATAAATCGACTGTTCTAAGATGTCCGCATTTCACTTTAGGGTCAACCCAAAGGTCGTAACCGGCTTGTCTTGCCAACTGACAGAAGTACAAGTCCTCGCCAATCATCTTTTTGCCTTTGGCGAAAATATCCATCCAGTAAGGCCACGGTAAGTTGTCGAATACTCCCATCTTTACAAGCATTATCCCATTACAAATAACCTTTGCCTTGAAGGGATTGTTTGGAAGTTCGTCTATAGGCATGGCCTCGAATGGTTCTTTTTTCGAGAGACACCACGCCACTTTCCCATATCGTATCAAAGGGTAGACGCCTGAGATTATATCCTTGTCGTGAACAAGTAGTCGCTTCAGAGTGTTAGGCCGAAGCATAACATCGTGGTCAACAAACAGGATGTGCGTCGGACGGGGTTTTCGATATTGAGCATATTGCACAATCGAATCCCGACCAAGACAAGTGTGTGGGGTAGCTGAGTAATATGTTTCAATCCAGCTTTCCCTGTCCCACCTTTCAAGTTGCGATATAATCCTGACGTCAGACTGATAACTTGGGGTCAGTGGCATTCCTATCAAAACTAAGTTTTCTGCGGCCATCTAACAGCCTTTTATTAGTTGCGATATTAGTTAATATTAGACGCCGAAACCTGCGTGTCGTAACTCGACTGCGGGCCGTGGTCTAACCAGACATCTATAGTGCCTGCGGATACGGCACCGTCAAAAGTCGCGCCGATTACCATATACCGCTCGGCATCCACATCGACCGGCAAGGCCGCTCTCAGCACCCACGCGCCAGCGGTAAGCGATGCAGTCGGTCTTATTCCAGACTGCAATACGATATTGCTGTCGGAATCGTGGCCTGAACTTGCGTTGTCGCAAGCCAGGAAAAAGTCCACGGATGTACCCCCACTATAGGCCGTAGTACCAACCCTGATATTCAAATAGACTGGCTCGCCTGCACCCATTTCAAGGTCTTCGGTAATCCAGTCTAATTCCTTCCAGGTTGATATAGGTAAGTAGAGGGTAGTGCCCGAACCTGTAAGTTGGGCATCATCCATAAATTCAAACATAGCATCAAAAATAGCCATAAGTATTCTCCTTACGAAAGAACTGGCTCGACATTCGTGATAGCGTCGCAACGACGTATCGGCATATCGAGGAAGTATAATTGAGGTCTACCAAACGGGCTATCCGGCCCCCAGTTGACATTACCTTTGTCCTTGGCCAGAATTTGCAGTTGGGTAGTTACGGTTTCATTACAATACATATAAATGGTGTCGTTGCTCTTGAAGTTATTCCTTATCTGGATAATGTAATCTTCATCAAGAGTATCAGTAGCGGTGTGATCGGGGTCGATGTTACACAAACGCTTTACGCATCTGAGGTCTTCGACACAAAGGCCGACATCCCACGCGAACTCAGAGATGTACGCCCAAAGTTGCTTATTCCTCTGCGCTGCAGAAGCAGATGCGTTATCGCCGAGGGTGTAAGTCAAACCCTTGTCTTCTTTCTTCAAACCACCGCCGTCGGTATTACGCGGGTGAATAAGATAAACCTTACCCGCTCCCCACTGAACGAACCAGATTGAAGTATTGGTGTCATCGTCAGCGGTATGCCCGTTACTAAGAACGTAACTGGTATCAGCGGTACTTAACGAGGGATACCTGTACTGGAATCCGGCGAACTCTTCAGGCGGTTTTACCGCAGGGCTGAGGTCGCCTGCCAAAACATTACCAAATAACGTATTGGAAAGTTCCTGCCCCATCGATTCAATATAGGCACGTTCCTGCTGCATACGATACTTGGCAGGATTGGGCTGAATGCGCATTACGTCCTGCGGACATAAATACCGAGCCTTCATCATGCCCATCTCTTCACGAACCTGATTGAGCAGGCCGGTGGTTGCATCCCAACCATTACCAACTTTAATCCAGCTTACTGCCGGAAGTCTGGTACGCCTTGCCACAACGTGAGAGGTAATATCATTGGCACGCTGAACTATAGCGTCCTGAATCGGGTCGTTGGTTTCATTTAATACTTCTGCGACGTCTATAATCTCTTGATTATGCGTCATTTTTGCCGCGAGAAACAGATTTTCGCGGTCTGTCATTGCTTCTAAACTAACAGCCATAATAAAACTCCTTAAAAATAGTTAGACATTCTCTATTTCGCAGGAGTTGTCCGGTTCTTGTCCGGCTGCTGCTTCTGTGATAAACTCAGTCAGTTACTCGACTTACGAGTTTGCACTGGGCCTTTGCGGTTCCCCCAGAAATTATGTATCAGCCTTTGTCGTTGCCGAGGCTAATACTTATGCCCACGCGCCTCATGCCATGCGCGGGCCTTTTTGCTTTCTTCGTCCTCGCCGGTTGCGTACATTTCAGGCGAGTCTTTGTATTTCGGCACATATCCGTCCTCTTCTTGTGTGCCCTCGGCGCTGCCTTTAATCAAAGTATCAGCCATAGTCTGTTTGCCCTTAGCTAAAAATTCCTTGATAAATACTGGATTGTTCGCCAACCCCGATAACTTAACCAGTTCACAGAACTCTGGGGAACAGGTATCAAAAAACCTGTTTGCAATCTCGACAGACTCGTCATACTTGTCCCCGAACTCTTCCCTTAATGCTTTTTCGCCAGCTTCTTTACCAGCCACCATATCGGCGTTGAGTTTTTCGTAATACCCTCTTACGATACTCTCAAACGCCTGTTTACTTACACCCTGGTCGTAGGCGATTTGCTTTATGGCATTTTCTATTCCCTCGTCCCGATAGGCTTCCAGCCCTTCCGGCGCTGTTACTTCGTAGCCTTCAGGGTTCTCAGGGCAGCCCGTCTTCTGATAGAACGCCCTGATTTCCTCTGCTGAAGATTCCGGCGTAGGCATTTTGGCCATGCCGCTGGACATCTTCTCTTGATTGCGGTAACTTTGAATTGCATCGTTCGGGCCTTTCCACCCGCATCTCTCGACAACATCCTTGTTCTCATCTGAGTACCAATTTGAAGTTGTCTCGGTTTGACTTGCCCCTGTTAAGAGGTCGCCCTGAGCTTCATTTTCTACCATCTCATAATCCCTTTACTCTTTTGCTTTTGCTTATAGCGTCGACGATTCGGTCGATTCGCTTATACAAATCCCACACTTGATCTTGAAGTGACTTAATCATTGTCTGTGGGTTGTATTGTGGTTCTTTCTTTTTTGTTTTCTTTTTTGCCATCAGAATCCTTTCTATTTATTCGGGAGTTCAAATAATTTCTGTACGAAACCGTCCATGTCCTTCGGGTCTTTACATATACCTATTTTTTTTAGTATCTTCTTAGCAAAGTTCTGAACTGCGATTTCCTCCGGTGTGAACTTGTCGGTATCGAAGAACCCGGCCTCTAAAAGAATGTCCCCTAACACTCTCTGACCGGCATCGGTCGAGAAACAAGTCCTGTACGAAGCTACCTCGTCATTTACCTTTGCCATTACATCCTTAATCTTCTACAGAACATCTTGGTAAATAAACAGGCAAGTTGTTTTTGTAAACTACAATAATATCATCACGTCTATTAAGATATTCGTCGCACATCTGTTTATGAATTTTTTCTATTTCTTTATCAATATCCATTACACTCCTAACTCCGCAAGTAAGTCATTAAAAGGGCTTGGAATATCATAATCTTCTTCTCTGCCATGTTCTTTTAAGCATTTATCACAGGCATAAAACGGCTTCCTCTTTTTTGCAAGAATATAGTGAAGATGATTCGGTCCCCAATAATATTTTTCGTTGCACCATTTACATTTCATTGCTATACTCCTAACTCCGCGCCTATAGCTTCGGCGGGCGAGCCGGATTCCGGCTTGCCGGTCAGTTTCGGATAGGCATCTGCCATGCCTTCTAACTGCTGCTGGGCCTGAGCCTGTGCAAGTTCGGCGGCCTGCTGTGCCCTTACCTCTTCAAGCTCGGCATCTGTCCTCATAATATCCTGCGGGAAGTCGGTTGAATCTAAAATCCTTTCAGCTAATTTGTCGGGGTCAACTCTATCCAAGACTTTCGGGAATATCGTCGAAGCCTGCGCCAGTTCGTTCAGGCCAGACTTTATCGGTTGCATCTGGAACAATCTTCTCTGGGCCTGTGCCAGTGGCCCGATGAAGCGAATGTCAATCTTAGCTGGCCGCCTGCCTTGCCGTCGCGCCTCTTCGATAGAATCTATAAGTATCTGAGGCGGTTCGGGTAAACGGCCAGCCTTGTCCGCAATGTCGGAGACTATATCGAATATCTTCGACAGACCTTCCTGTTCGAGTCGGTCTACTTGCGGGCCGAGGAGGACAGCCTTTTCAGCTTGGCGTTCCATAATCTCTGTAGCGGTCATCTCTCTTTCAGCGCGGGCGAGAATGAGGAAAAATTCCACTCTGTACTTGTCCTCGATTATTCTTTGTATCTTCTCCTCTCGGTCTATAGCGATAGGATAGTTCACGCCTGACTGGACTGGGACAATCGTATCCCCACCCCTCCTGTAATAATTATGACCATCGGGTTCGATTC
>SDBT01021682.1_pt1 | contig 10039 bp, 8 predicted proteins | sample 2277101 | NCBI WGS metagenome assembly SDBT01 (sample SAMN10404973, study PRJNA504765) | marine sediment metagenome | isolation source: marine sediment core GS10_PC15, 103 cmbsf | place: Arctic Ocean: Southern Knipovich Ridge | collected 2010
TCCACTTTGATATGATCGGTTTTATTCTGCTTCTTTATAAACCAAAGTTGCCCGTTTGCCAACCTCCCATTTTTTTAAAACTTCGAATAGTTCCCCCCTTGACAGCGTTTATGCATAATGGTACTAAGTTTTAGGCGGAATTTAGACTTGAACCTCTCCTCCCCAATCTTAAGGCCTCCCAGACAGATGTTATCCCATTAGCATTAGATATTTGCTGGAAGGATGTAGTTGAAGCACGCTATGATTTTGTAGGTTTAACGCTAAACTAATCCCGGCTTTGTGATTGCTATTCGGACTAGATTGGCATCTCTGTTGTTCAGTTTTTTGGGGATGGAAATGTATGATCAATTAATCGAGGCAATGGAAAAGGCTATTCAAGAAGTCAAGGAGTGGCCGGAAAAGGTTGTTCAGGTATACCATCACAATGATGCCGATGGCCTCAGCTCGGGCGCAATACTCACCAGGTCCTTTGAAAGGCAAGGAATTGAGGTCCGTCGCTTCTGCATGGAGAAGCCTTATCCGGCGGTGCTGAAAAAGGTTTACGAAGGGGAAGGAAGCATTCTCAGCTTTGCAGATTTTGCCGGCAGAATTGCCCCTATGATTTCCGAACTGAACGGGGGAAGGAACCTGACGCTGATCCTGGATCACCATGTGGCCGAAGCCTCGACTGATCCGAAAGTCCATAACCTCGACCCTGACATCTACGGGCTTAAAGGGGACAGGGATATTTCCGCCTCTACAACGTGCTATCTTTTTGCACGGACTCTGGATCAGGCTAACCAGGACATGGCCCATATCGCAGCGGCGGAAGCGGTGGGAGACGGTTTTTTTGTAGACGGCCGGCTGGTAAGCCAAAACCGTCAGGCTGCGATGGAAGCCGTGCGACAGGGCATGATGGAGATTAGGGAACATGAAACTGGAGAACGGTATTTTCTAACATCCTCCAGAGGTCGGATGCCCTGTGATGAACTGGGTGTCTATCTGGGGATATTAGGAGGAGCAGGCTATTACCAAAACGGGCCCGATATGGGGGTCCGGGTCTGCCTCGAAGGGGTTTCGCCAGAGTCGGACCAGATGGTGGGTGAGTTGGAGACGGTAAAGACGAGGGCCTTTGATGCCGAGATCACGCGGCTTAAGGGGGGCGCTCTGAAAAAGTCGCCTCACATCCAGTGGTTTCACGTAGGAAATCGATTTTTCCCCATGGGGGTGAAGATGGTCGGTGCTTTCTGCCATGCCCTGAGGAATATGGACTTTGTCGATCCCAAGAGATACATCGCTGGATTTCAGATTCTTCCCAATGAGATTCCAGGATTTGGCCCTTTTGCCTTTAACGAGGCGAAGATCTCCATGCGGGTTTCCCCTTACCTGGAAAGGGAGATCAGGGAAGGAAGAGCAATGGGGCTCGATATTTTGCTTCCCGAAGCAACGAATAGACTCGGGGGATTCTCAGACGCCTGCCACCGGCTGACTGCCGCTACCACGGTGGCCATGGGTAAAGAAGAGAAACTGATCGAGGAGATGGAAAGAATTCTTTGCGGACAATAGATTCCACTTTCTGGCGTAGTAGAACGCTGAAAAAGAAGAAGGGAGTTTAGCATGGGCAGGGGAACGGATTTTGGCAAGACCATCCTGATAGGTGATCAATTTGTTCGGCGGGGAGTTCCGGCCATTGTCTCGTCTATCCCATATGAAACCGTGGCAACGGTGGAAAGGATCGACGGAGGATGGTGGGTCCTGGAAGACAATCGGGTCGAGGTTCCCGGATATAAGGAAGAGAAAAGGGAGCAGCAGGTCCAGGCGATCAACAGGATTCTCGAAGTAATGAAAAATGACGTCAAAAGGAATCCTATCAAGATCACTTTTGGAGGGACACTCCTGGCTGGAAGCGGGGTAGGTGCCAGTGCCGCCAGTTGTGTTTCCCTGGCGAGGGCATTGAACGAAGAATTCAACCTGGGCCTTTCCATTGACGAGATCAACGAATTGGCCTGGGAGGGGGAATTTGCCTATCATGGTATCCCGAGCGGGGTCGATAATACAGCCTCAACCTACGGTGGGCTTTTGTTTTACCAGGTGAAAAACGAACAAAAGCGTTTTGAGAGGATACAGGTCAGGAGACCCATCAAAGCAGTATTAGCCAATAGTGGCGTGACCGCCGATACATCGGCTCTGGGTGGTTTTATCAATAAGGAAAAGGAAAGGGATCCGGGGCTATTTTCGACTCGCCTCAAAACCATCACACAGCAGGTTCTGGAAGTGAAAAAGGGGCTTGAGGCTGACAATCTGGAGAAGGTGGGGGCGATCATGTCGGAAAATCACGGAATTCTGATCGACATGGGGCTTTCCCACAAAAAACTGATCTACCTGTGCAACTTGGCCCTCGAAAAGGGGGCTTTGGGAGCAAAACTCACAGGAGGAGGAATGGGCGGCTATATGATTGCCCTGACTCCGGGGAAGGATCTTCAGGAGAGAGTCGCTTCAGCCATTGAGAAGGAGGGATTTGCGGTCATTCGAGCAACGATCGGTGGAAATTGACTGACTAGCACACCGCTGGGGAATGTGGCGAATCAGCCCTTCTAAAAAAACTCAAATCAATAGGCCATGCTGTCTGAGATTAGGCTCTTTTTATTTTGACACACAAACCCTTTTTCCCTATATTAACCCAATTAAAAAGTAAATTCTATCATTTACTATTGCACATCAAGCCATAATATAATATTATAATTTTATGTATTTAGAAATGTGCCCTCACTTGTAGTTGAATACATGAGATCAATCATACCTCTATCCACTAAACGGGTATGGGCCAATTGCCTCACAACAAAGAGTCGCATCCAGCGGGACGTAATGGAGTTTATGTATTGTCGGAGATAGTGAGCGGGTATAAGAAGGCGTGGTCGGTCTAAAAAAGATAGGCTGTTCTCCTTATCCGATCGCGCTCCTATTTCCGAAGCTTGGTTTGCGGAGTACTCATGAGTCGATCCATCCGCATATTGGATCTGATCAACAAAGAGAAATTGGACGGAATCCTCCGGGTTTTCACCGAAGTCACCGAGGTTGCATCCATTATCGCCGATGTGGAAGGCCAGCCCATCACCAAACCACATAATTTCACAGCATTTTGCTACAAGTATTGCCGCCCTAGTAGTGAGGGAAGACGTAAGTGTCACGAAAGTGACCGTTATGGAGGACGGGAATCGGCGAGTTTAAAAGGACCCTTCATTTATAATTGCCTAAACGCGGGATTAATTGACTGTGCGGTTCCGGTCATTGTGGAGGGTTACCATCTGGCCACCTTCTTCTGTGGCCAGGTTCTGGAAGAACCCATTGAAGGAAAAGTAGCGGTTCAGCGGGCTCGTTCTATCGGAACAAGAGACATAGACGGTTACTTGAAAGAACTGGAAAAGGTACCCTTAATGAGCCGCGAACGCCTACTGACTATTGTCAATCTCATGGAGGTGATCACCCAAACGGTCAGTGAATTGGCATTGCAAAAATATCTTTCGTACAAACACTCTCAGCGTTACCTAAATAGACTTATCAACAGCGTTTCCGATTGCATTATCTCGACAGATGCTGATGGTACAATCTCTATGATCAACGAGGCTACCACCAAGATATTTGGCTATGAAATGGAAGAAGTTATTGGCCAGTCTATTCTGATGCTTTATTCGGACGCAGCCTCAAAAAAAACCTACCAGAAAAAGCTGGAATCGGGCCTGAATTATAACTGGCGTGCTGAGTTGACCGCCATCAAGGCCGATGGCCACATTTTTCCAGTTCAGGTATCCTTATCCGGGATCAATGACGAAAACGGAAAAAATATTGGTAATGTGGGAGTTATCCGAGATATCTCTGAAGAAAAAAAGGTCGAGCGTATGAAGGAAGACATGATCGGAATGGTAACGCATGACATGAGAAATCCCGTCCTTTCATTGCAAAAAGCCATACAGCTTTTGGTGGATGGGAGCTTGGGACCAATAAACCCAAACCAGACGGAAGTCATGAACCTGGCTTTAGCCACCAGCCATCAACTATTTGGTATGACGAACGACTTACTGGATATTTATCGTAACGAAAGTGGCCAATTCTTGCTCTATCAGTCCTCAGTAGATATGCACGAAATCATTCAGGAAAGCATCAGCCAGCTGAAATTTTTTGCAAAAGATAAGCAGATCTCCATCCTCTTGGAATCATCCCCAGCTCCGGTGAAACTGAGGGGAGATCATAATCGTCTCATGCGAACGTGCGTTAACTTATTGGATAATGCCATCCTTTTTAGCCCAGAGGGAGGTACTATCAGGATTGCCTCTATTCAGGTTAATGGGAGTAATATGCAAGCGGTCCAGTCTACCATCCCCCATCTAGGCCCTCGTCGCATCCGAGCGAAACAACAGTACATATTGACCACAGTGTCGGACCAGGGTCAAGGTATACCAGTGAAATACCAGCAACTTATTTTTGATAAATTCTTTAAAATCAAATCCAAAGATCGAAAAGAGAGAAAGGGAGTGGGTCTGGGTCTGGCATTTTGTAAACAAGTGATTGAAGCTCACGGGGGCTTTATATGGGTGAAATCACCCCTCACACGCGAAGAAACAGGCAGGCAACAAGGATGTCGGTTTTATTTCATCTTGCCAGCCGGCCCCGTTGAATAGTCAGTCAATAAGACGTCAGCTTAATCCAATTCTCTCTTCCTTAGACATGAAGGTTTTATTGATCCAGGAAGATTATCTTCTCTCGCAACCCGCACGCTCCATCGACTAAAAGGGTGCACAGCCTGCTCCACTGACTATTGCTGGGCCATTAAGAATTGCGATCCGCTGAACATACCGGATCATTGAACTCTGATTTAACATTATTTCTCCTTGAAACATCAATGAAAGCAAGGAGTATGCTGAAGGATAGAGTTATGAGAGTTTTCCTTGCAGATGATCACCCTTTGTTGCGCATAGGCTTACGCCTTAGCTTGAGCCAGGAAAATGATATTGAGATCATTGGTGAAGCTAGTGATGGCTTTAGCGCGGTTGAAAAAATCCAGGCCGATCCTCCAGATGTCTCTCTGATCGACGTGGATATGCCAGGGATCTCAGGTATCGGAGCCATTAGGATATTGCGCAAGGCCATTCCCAAGATGAAGATTCTCGTGCTCTCTACTTATAATGATGAAGAATATATCCGGGACGCCATGCGGGCCGGTGCAGACGGGTATGTATTAAAGTCTGTTGGGATCAATGAACTGGTGAGAATCATCAAGTGTCTCAGTGAGGGACAGCCGACAGTATCTCCCTACCTGGTAAATTTGACATTGGGTCTTGAGGCTGAGCAAAACGATTCGGAAAACATGAAGACCCCATTGTTGACCTTACGAGAGAAAGAAATACTTCAATTTATCACTCAAGGAAAGGGCAATAAAGAGATCTCCGACACGCTCTGTATCAGCCTGGAAACAGTTAAGAGTCACACTAAAAATATCTACAAGAAATTAAAGGTAAAAAATCGTGTTGAGGCTGCCATGATGGCCATAAAAAAGAAGCATATCTTTTGAACTTGCCTTCTTTACGCCCACCTTTTCTCCCCCAAAATTCCCCCCAATGAGGGAGCCAATTTCCTCCTTTTGAGGGATTTAAATTGGCGAGGGATTGTGCTTTTATCACCATGTTGGGGGCTTCTGATACGGGAAAAACCACCCTTCTGAGGATAATGGCCGGAATAATTGCGCCGGACAGGAGAAAAATCTTTTATGACGGCAAGGATGTGACCCATACGGCCGTGCAAAAACTGGCCATGGTCTATCAGTAGTTCGTCAAATATCCTTCCATGACATGACGATCTACGAAAATATTGCGTCCCCCTTGCGCGTAGCCAATAAAAAATACTCGAAAAAGGAGATGCCTGATGGGCCTGTCGCTGCAAAACATTGACAAGGTCGTAGGCCGGGAGATCCACATCAAAGATGTCAGCCTTGAGTTTGAGTCCGGTTCCCGCAATGTGATCTTAGGCCGCACCCTGGCCGGCAAAACCTCGCTGCTTCGCGTCATGGCCGGCCTGGATCGTCCCACCCGTGGCAAGATTCTGATCGACGGAAAAGATGTCACCGCCGTATCGGTGCGAAGGCGCAGTGTGGCGATGGTCTATCAGCAGTTTATCAATTATCCCTCCCTTACCGTTTATAAAAACATCGCCTCGCCTCTTAAGACCAGCGGCAAGAACAAAGGTGACATTGACCGACATGTTCGAGAAACCGCAGAAATGCTTCATATCGAGGACCTGCTGGACCGTATGCCCAGTGAGCTTTCCGGCGGACAGCAGCAGCGCACCGCCATCGCCCGGGCCCTGGTCAAAAACGCCGACCTGCTCTTGATGGATGAGCCTTTGGTGAACCTGGACTATAAGCTACGCGAGGAGCTGCGGGTTGAACTTCAGGATATTTTCAAGCAGCGCGGGGCGATCGTCGTGTACACCACCACGGAACCGACCGAGGCGCTGATGCTGGGAGGCAATATTGTGGTAATCGATGAGGGCCGCATTCTGCAATCAGGCCCCACTCCCCAAGTATATCATAATCCGATCACTATGAGAGTGGCGGAAGTCTTTAGCGACCCTCCGATTAATTATTTGGTTGCCGGTGTCAATAGCGATTATGTCTATTTCGGTCAAAATATTCAAATACCTTTGACAGGTCATTTAAAAGGGGTAGCACCCGGGGATTATAAAATAGGGGTGCGATCAAACCACCTGTTTCTATCCCGACGGGATGCTAACGATGTAGAATTCATGGTTCGGGTAGAATTATCCGAAATGAACGGCTCCGAGACCATCACGCATGTAAATCACAATGAAACCTCACTTGTGGTGCTGGATAATGGAATCAACCCGCACAAAATAGGAAGCGAAATTTCAGTATTTATCAATCCTCGCTCTTTGTTTTTATATGACAGTGCAGGTTCTTTGGTCGCATCACCAAGCAATGGTCTTTAGCCCTCTGTATTAGGGTAAGATCTTAAGAAATAGATATTCTGTTTTTAGATATATTGTAATCCCAAACCTATAGCATGTGAGGATAGACTCTGGTCGCTAAATCAGTAATGAAAAGGAATCTTGATTTATCTATCCGGCATCTTGTATCGCTTCGTATCAAACCATGAGACGGAGATTATATTTTTTTAGACTCACTAGTTTAAAGCGGAGGCCCCATAATAGGAGATTTACGAGGAAAATCGTATGGCACATATTGAGTTTAATGAAATAGCTCACAGCTATCTATCCAATCCGAAAGGCGAATCAGACTACGCCCTCAAATACATTCACCATAAATGGGAAGATGGGGGTGCATATGCATTGCTTGGCCCTTCCGGATGCGGTAAAACCACTCTACTCAATATTGTCTCAGGGCTTTTAACGCCCAGTAAGGGGCGGGTGTTATATGATGGCAAGGATGTAACGGACCTCCCTCCGGAAAAAAGAAATATCGCTCAAGTATTCCAGTTCCCTGTTCTTTACGATACCATGAGCGTTTATAATAATCTTGCTTTTCCATTGCGAAATCGTGGCATCCCGGAAGAAGAATTAAAGAACAGGGCACTGGAAGTCGCCGAGATACTGGATCTAACGCCCTTTCTCAATAAACGGGCCGCGGGCTTAACCGCCGATGCCAAACAAAAGGTCTCTCTGGGAAGGGGGCTGGTGAGGAGCGACGTGGCGGCCATTCTTTTTGACGAACCGCTTACGGTAATCGATCCCTATCTGAAATGGCATTTGAGACGTCAATTAAAGGAAATACACGAACAACTAAAACAAACCTTCATTTACGTAACCCATGATCAAGTCGAGGCCATGACATTTGCCGACCAGGTCATGGTGATGAATGAGGGCGAAATTCTTCAAATCGGAACACCTCAGGATCTCTTTGAAAACCCGGAACACACCTTTGTGGGCCATTTCATCGGCAGTCCGGGGATGAACTTCATACCCTGCACACTGGAGGGAAACGTGGTCAAGTTTAATGGGGCTCGAATTAAAGTGGGCGACGATGTGGCGGCCCGCGCTAAAGCGGCCCATGGAAAACTGGAGTTGGGTATACGGCCCATGTATCTGGAGGTGCATTCGCAGTCCGTTAACGGAGGGGTATCGGCCAGGGTAAAGACAGTTGAGGACCAGGGCAGTTGTAAGATTGTAACCGTTGCCTTGGACGACAATATTTTACATGCCAAGGTCCAGGAGGGACAGGCCGTCCAGGAAGATAAGGTCTGGCTTCGATTTCCACCTCAATGGACGAAACTTTTCGCCGATGGGCATTTAATACAATAGTTTGCGCCCATCCAGAAACAGTCAATTTTTGAATGCTGATGGCTGACAGCGCGAATCCGAAAACAATCATTTTCGGATGAGCGCTAGTGAGGGCCAATATGGAGAAGTGGCAAAATAACAAGGCCTGGTTTCTGGTTCTACCGGCATTTGTCATCGTAGCATTTAGCGCCATCATCCCTTTGATGACCGTGGTAAACTATTCTATACAGGACATCTTCGGGCCGGGTGAGACTTTCTACGTGGGTCTCGAATGGTTCGAGGAGATGTTGGCCAACTATCGCCTGCACAAGGCCCTGCGGCGCCAATTTATCTTTTCAGGGCTTGTCCTGTTAATTGAGATACCCCTCGGGATACTTATTGCGTTGGCCATGCCCAAACGCGGTTGGGGCGTCTCCGCCTGTCTCGTGACGTTGGCGGTGCCTTTGGTCATACCATGGAATGTGATCGGAACGATCTGGATGATCTTTACCCGGCCGGATATCGGCCTGTTCGGCGTTGGGATCAACAGCCTGGATTTGTTGGAAAGGCCATTTGATCACACGGCATACTGGCTCTACGCGTGGATCACCGTGATGGTAATGGAGGTCTGGCACTGGACCCCGCTCGTGGCCCTTTTATGTTATGCCGGTCTGCGGGCCATCCCCGAGGCATACTACCAGGCAGCCAGGATTGACGGCGCGTCATCATGGGCCACATTCTGGTACATCCAGTTGCCCAAGATGCGCGGCGTGCTCACCATTGCCGTTTTGCTGCGCTGGATGGACAGCTTCCTGATCTACGCGGAAATCTTTTCCCTGACCGGAGGGGGTCCCGGCAATACAACCACCTTCCTGTCCATCTATCTGGTTATGCTAGCAACTATGCGATTCGACCTTGGACCGGCCGCGGCCTTCTCGCTTATTTACTTTCTTATCATACTGCTCTTTAGCTTTATATTCTACCAGGCATTACTGAACGTCGGAAAGGGAGAGAAGGTATGAAAATCCAGAAACGAACCATCGGACTACTTATATATTTCGGATTCCTGATCATCCCCATATACTGGATGCTCAACATGTCATTGAGGACCAGCAGGGATATCCTCGGTGATTTCGCCCTTTATCCGGCAAATATGACATTAATTAACTATATCAATATTTTCACGGATCCTACCTGGTACCTCGCCTATGTCAACGCCATGATCTATGTCTGCATGAATACTGCTTTCTCATTGGCACTTGCCCTGCCCGCGGCCTACGCCTTTTCACGCTACAGATTCCTTGGTGACGGGCAGATGTTTTTTTGGTTGCTGACAAACCGTATGGCGCCTCCGGCGGTCTTTCTCCTGCCCTATCTCCAACTCTATGGAAGCATGGGCCTGCTCGATACGCATATCGCTGTGGCCCTGGCCCATTGCCTGTTCAACGTGCCCCTGGCAATCTGGATCCTGGAGGGCTTCATGTCCGGGGTTCCCAAGGAGATAGATGAGACCGCCTTCATCGACGGGTACAGTTTCCCGCGCTTCTTTATCACCATCTTCATTCCGCTGATTAGGGCCGGGGTCGGAGTGACCGCGTTTTTCTGTTTTATGTTCAGTTGGGTTGAGCTGCTCTTTGCCAGGACACTGACGATTACAGCGGCGAAACCGATAACCGCCGCTATGACTCGTACCATAAGCGCCTCGGGTCTTGACTATGGTTTGCAAGCGGCAGCCGGCGTGCTCACAATCATTCCGGGCGCTTTGGTGATCTGG
>SDBT01021683.1_pt1 | contig 10039 bp, 7 predicted proteins | sample 2277101 | NCBI WGS metagenome assembly SDBT01 (sample SAMN10404973, study PRJNA504765) | marine sediment metagenome | isolation source: marine sediment core GS10_PC15, 103 cmbsf | place: Arctic Ocean: Southern Knipovich Ridge | collected 2010
TCATTGTGGCGAATAGAATAGGTATAATAATTACAAGTATAATAATAAGAGCAGCGCGGGTCCATTTTCTTTCCCTCCTTTTAAATTCTTCAATAGAGCCATAGCGTTGTGCCTGCCAAGCCCATTCAGCCCCCTTTATTCCTAAAATAATTGCTATCACAAAACCTACATAGGGAATAAAAACTAAAAATGACAGCCAAACATGATGAAACAATCCCCAAATCCAAGTTAAAAGAAAAGCCCCCCAGTTCCAGCCTTTTATTTCTTTTGGTACTGGAGCACTACTTCCCTGCCCGGAGGTATTAACCAGTGGTTGATTAGTAGAATTAGCATTATATTGATTATAGTTTTCTGTCATATTATTTGAATTATTTAAATTTATGATGTTAATTTTTTGACCTTTATTTTTTCTATTATACCACAAGTTCAAACATTGTCTCGCCCTAATTAAAAAGCCTTTTAAATAAAGGCTTTTTAAATTGGCAGGGTGAGCGAGGAGATTTGAACTCCCAACCACTTCGGCCACAGCGAAGTGCTCTACCAATTGAGCTACGCCCACCATCATCTAAGCTATTATAAATCAAAAAAACTTTTATTTCAAGTAAAGATATGATAGAATAAAAATCAGCTCTCCCTGTAGCTCAACTGGATAGAGCGATTCCCTTCTAAGGAATAGGTTGCAGGTTCGAGTCCTGCCAGGGAGACACAAAAATATATCGGGGGATAGTGTAATGGTAGCACGAGTCCTTTGGGAGGATTTAGTCCGGGTTCAAGTCCCGGTTCCCCGACCAAATTAAGAGAGAGTTTTATCTCTCCTTTTTTATTTCTTTAAAATTTGTTTTAAGCCGAAATTTTTGTTATTCTATTTTAAATCTCTAAATAATGGGATATATTAATGAGCTCATAGTATAGTGGTAATATACCGCATTTTTACCCCCACACCACAAGGCATATACGGGCCTATGGTTCAGTGGTAAAACACGGCATTCGCATTGCCGAGACAGGAGTTCGATTCTCCTTAGGTCCACCAAAATAATGCGTTTGGTGTGGGGGCAAGTTGCGGAAACACGAGTTCGATTCTCGCTGAGTCCACAAATACTTTGTTTCACACTTTGTTTCACACAATGTTTACCGTGTCACAAAGTAAATATCTTTAACAACAATCTTTGGCTTAATAGAGGCAAAAGCAGCTTAAAATACCGGGTTTGTTTATGGTTGAGCCAAATCTTTAGTCTAAAATTAGGAAATGGCTCTGTTAATATTGTTTCGCACTTTGTTTCGCACAATGTTTACCGTGTCACAAAGCAAGGTTTTACTTAAAATTCCAAAAATATATCTTTATAATGCCGGATTATTGGTTTTTGATTGAAATTATCAATTTCCACTGCAATAAAATCAAAACGCCAGGGTTTATCCTCTAAGTTATAGCGGTTTAAATAACTTAAAAAGGCTCGTTTCAAACGGCGAACCTTTTTTGAGGTTAACGCTTCTTCTGGGCTTAAACTATAATCACAATTTAATTGTCTTGTTTTAACCTCTACAAAAACTATTTCCTTTGTTTTTTTATCTTTTGCAATAATATCAATTTCACCCCATTTTCTTTTAAAATTTCTTTGTATAATCTGATAATGGCTATTCTGTAGATAAGCTGTCGTCTTATCTTCTCCAAAAGAACCAATCTTTCCTATTCTCATTCTTTTGTTTTATTTATTTTAATATTTTTCTTCTAAAATTACAAATAATAGCAAGGGAGGTCAGGGGTTGACCCCATTAGAGATTCAACCAAGTCTCTCAATAATATAAAGATTATAAGGCGAAGTCGCCTCTCGACTATAGTTATTGAAAATAGATAAGCAAACTTAAATCTCTAATGGGGTTGACTTTCCAAGAAATACAAGGTAGACTATAAAAAGTAACGATGAGATCGCCCAAAGGCGGTCTTTCTTAATAAACCCCCACACCAAATGAGCACATATTTCATATTTTGGTGTAAAACACTTAGTACTCATTATGATGTGGGGATAAAATTAATTAACATTAACTAATCTAAAAATATGTTAGATCTAAAAACTTTAAAACCATTGATTCGTCAGATTGCCGAAGAAAAGGGACTTTCAGAACAAAAAGTTTTCGAAGCTTTGGAAGTCGCTTTTGCTGCTGCTTATAAAAAAGAATATGGCAAAAAGATGCAAGTTATTCGAGCAGAAATCAATTCTGACGATGGACAAGTAAAATTCTCTCAAATAAAGGTTGTTGTTGATAAATCTTCTGTTATCACCGAGGAAGAAGAAAAAGAAATCGAGCCAGCAAAAAAAAAGAAGGAGAGTGAAGGTGAGATTAATGAAGACGAAGATCGAAAGATCAAATTTAATCCTGAACGGCATATCCTCTTAGAAGAAGCGAAAAAGATAAAGCCAAGCGTTAAAATCGATGAAGAAATAATTACGCCTTTGGAGATAAAAAGCGATTTTAGCCGGATAGCTGCCCAAACTGCCAAACAAGTTATTCTGCAAAAACTTAAAGAATTGGAAAAAGAAACTATTCTTTCAGAATTTAAAGAAAAAGAAGGCATGGTAATAAGTGGAATTATCCAAAGAATAGAAAGAAGAAATATCTATATTGATTTAGGAAGAACATTTGGGGTCCTCTACGCCAACGAGGGAATACCAGGTGAACATTATCAAATAGGAGAAAGAAAAAAATTCTACGTTCTTCGTTTGGAAGAAAAAGGGCGAGGTCCAACGATTTTGCTTTCCCGTTGTCATCCAAAATTTGTCTCTCATCTTTTTGAAATGGAAGTTCCTGAAATAAGTGAAGGGGTAGTAGAAATAAAATCTATCGCCCGTGAACCGGGAAACCGAACAAAAATCGCTGTAGATTCCAAAGACGAAAACGTAGACCCAGTAGGCGCTTGTGTTGGGCAAAAAGGAACACGAGTAACCACTATTATTGACGAACTAAACGGTGAAAAAATAGACATTATTCCTTATTCTGAAGAACCAACTAAATATGTTGCGTCTGCTTTAGGTCCAGCGAAAATTAAAGAAGCCGAAATTATTTCAGAGAAAAGAGAAGTAAGGGTGTTTGTTCCACCCGATCAAATTTCTTTAGCTATTGGCAAAAATGGCCAGAATGTTCGCTTAGCGGCAAAACTTACTGGTTGGAAAATTGATATTCGTTCTGCTCTTGCGCCAGAAGAAACAATAGAAGGAGGAACTGCAAATATCAAAGAAAAAACTATAAAAGAAGAAAAAGTAAAAATCAAAAAAGAAGAAAAAAGTTCTAATAAGGTAAAGGATAAAGTAGAAAAAGAATCAAAAAAGATTAAAAAGGTTAAGGTTAAATAATAAATTTGTAATTATGAAAATAAAAATTAACTCCCTTCCAAAATCAAAAATTGAAATAGTTGTTAATCTTGATAAAAAAGATCTTTTGCCTTTTAAAGATATCGCTTTAAAAGGTCTCAATAAAGATTTAAAGATTAACGGATATCGCGTCGGCAAAGCCCCTTTGTCAATCGCAGAAAACCATTTTTCTCCTTTAAAAATTTATGAAAAAGCAGCTGGCCTAGCTATTGAAAAATTCTATCCGCAAATTATTAAAGAAAAAAAAATTCAAGCAATTGGTTATCCATCTATTAATATCACTAAAATAATTCCCAATCAGGAGGTAGAGTTTAAAGCGGAAATATCTATTATTCCTAATTTAAATTTACCTGATTATAAAAAGATCACCAAAGATATGCGGGCGAAAAAAATGAATGTTGCAATAGAGAAAAAAGAAATCGATGACGCATTACTATGGTTGCAAAATTCCCGTTCCGTTTTGGAAAAAGTAGAGCGTCCCGCTGAAAAAGAGGATGTTGTTACCATTGATTATCAGATTAAAGAAAAGAAAAACTTAATTAAAAATGGCGAAGATAAGAACTATTCTTTTGTATTAGGAAAAGGACATTTTATTCCAGGATTTGAAGAAAATTTAATTGGAATGAAGGCTGGAGAAAATAAAATCTTCAATGTGACAGTGCCAAAATCTTGGGCTCAAAAAGATTTACAAGGCAAAAAACTTTCTGTTGAAATTTCTCTCAAAGAAATAAAGAGGAAAAAACTATCCCCTTTAAATGATAAATTTGCTCAGGAATTGGGAAAATTTAAAAATTTAGAAGAATTAAAGAAAAATATTCAAAAAGGGCTTAAAATTGAAAAAGAAGCAAAAGAAAAAGAAAGATGGCGTTTAACGGTTTTAGATAAAATAATGACAGATACTAAAATAGATATTCCTGAAATACTTATTCATACTGAAATTGAGAAAATGATGGAAGAATTAAAGTCCCAACTTGAAAAAATCCAATTAACTTTTGAAAAATACCTCAAGCAGATTAAAAAAACAGAAGAAGGGCTAAGAAAAGATTTCCAGGAACTAGCAAAAAAAAGAGTTTTCTCGGCTTTGGTTTTAAGAAAAATTGGTCTTTTAGAAAAGATTGAAATATCTGAGAACGAGATAAAAGAAAAAGCTAATGAAATTCTGCAACAGATTCCTGACCCAAAAGTTAAAGAAAAAGTTAATCCCGAAGACTTAAAAGAATTTGCGTTGGGGATAATACGCAACGAAAAAGTATTCCAAATACTGGAAAAACAATAATTTTCTCCTATCATTGCTTCGCATCGCCTTTTTGGCTTTGCCAAAGAAACAGAGTTCGCAACGACAACAATAAAATTACCATAAAACTACCTATAGACATTGCAAAACCAACTTTATCCCAAATATTATAAGAATACTCTAAAGTTACTTCATTTTGAAAAGGAATTACCATCATAAAAGACGGACTAATTAAATAAGGGCCTTTTGCTCCTTTTACTTTCCAACCAGGAAAATAACTAATCTTTATCAAATGTGGTTTATAAAGATTCTCTGTTTCAAAAGACAAAGAATCCTTTCTAATATCTTTAACGGTTATTGATCCTTCAGTTTGAGAATTATCTTGGACATAGCTTTTGATATCTCTGAGTTCTTTGTTATTACGATAAAAAACTATAAACTTAGAAAAATCCATTGTTTTATACCAATTAATCGATTCATCAAGCCAGTCTTTGCTTTTTGATTTTAATTCTATGCGGGGCACTAAAATCACTAATTCAGATTTCGGCATTTGATAAACAGTAAATTCACCAATATCTTTTAATTTAATCAGATATTGATTAGCTAATTGTTTAATTTCTGGCGTGAAAGCGAGAAAATATTGAGCTCCAAAAAGTTCTATATGCTTAACGCCATTTTCAAAATTAAAAGGAGGGTACTCAAAACCTGCAATAGCAGCACTGGGTTTATGACTAGTTTCTGTTTGATTAATAAAATGAAAATAACTACTAATCGAAGATTCTGTTAGAAGCCCCTCAAAAGTAGGTTTGTTTGAAAAAACAGGAAGATTTTCAAAAATCCTAGGCGTTCCAAATTTATCATACTCTGGTCGATATTCCACCATCACCCGACCATAGGGTAAAGATTTTAAATACTCAAAAAGAGGGGATATTTCTGTCCAGGTTGTTTTCTTCTCAAAGCCTTCATAATTCCATTTTAACCAAAAAGGAATATAGGAAATATTTCTTGGTAAATAAAAGAAAATCGACACAATACTGATAGAGATTAGAAATAATATCGTAAACCAAACTCGCCATGATTTTTTAAAAGCCGAGGATATTAAGTTTAATAGTGAGCCTAAACCGTAAGCCGCGATCAAAAGATAACCAATAATAATAAATGGTAAAAACCTAGCATTAAAAATACTCGAATGATTTAAAAATAGATAGGGAATCAAACCAGTTATTATTATTAGAAATAGAATAGTCAATCTTTTTTCTTTTTTCCACCTTATAAGAAAATACAAAATCCCAAAACAAGCAAAAATTAACATTGGCAATAGGGTTGATGGAAATATCTCTTCTAATTTAACAGTCCGTGTCCAACTCATTTTCGCTGTATATGATAATAAACCCAAAAACGGAAGCGACCAAAAAGCTGTTATAAAAAAAGCACTGCCATACACTTTCAGTAGATAAACAAATATCTGTTTTGCTTTTTTGACTAAAACCCCTTCTGTAAAAAAAAGAAGGGAACCTATCAAAACTGCTACCATTACAGGAAAAGGGTGAACCAAAACCATCAATGAAAGAATAAAAATATTAGGAACTAAATAACGATTTTCTTTTATCCCTTTCACTAATAAACCGATAAATAAAAAGAAAAGAGCAAAACTAAGCGAATAAGAAAACTCTCCGGATAAAGTACTCGGAATATTTCCACCATAAATAGAAAATTTTTCTAAAAATAGATAGTTTAGACTAAATAGAGCGCCTATATGTGGAATCGGAAACTCAAACTTCAACAATTTTAAACACAAAAATATCGTCAGTGGCAGACAAAAAGTTCCTAAAAGAGTTACTATCTTGAAAACAATATTTATCGGAAAAAAATGAGCAAAAATACTTGTTAAATAAAACAAAAAAGGTGGATAAAAATAAAGAAACGGAAAACCAGCTGTCCAATCAGGAGACCACCATCTTATTTTCGGAAAAATTTCCTGAGCATAATAAGCAATATAATTATGGGAACCAGTATCTCCTCCACTAACCATCGTATCGGCAAAAATTAAATTCCAAGGGAGTTGGAAAATTATAAAACCATAAACAAAAGCAAAAACTAATAAAGTGATAAGAATAATAAGATAATTGTTTTTCATGCCTTTTTATTATATTATAATTAATATATATTATAGTTAATATAGCATATTATATTTGCTAGATTTATGCAAAATAAAAAAATCTCCATCATTATTCCTATTTATAATGAAGGGCTCATTTTGGAAAAAGAAATTAACAATCTTTTCCAAGAAATTTCTCATAAATTACCCCCTGAATATAATAATTTAGAATTGATTTTGGTAGAAAATGGAAGCACTGACAATACTTTAGAAATAGCGAAAAAACTTGCTTCTCAATTTTCTCAAATCAAAATAGCTGTCTTAGATAATCCCAGTTACGGAAAAGCTGTTAAACATGGGGTTTCTATTGCCTCCACAAAATATGTTTCTATTTGTAATATCGATTTTTGGGATGTAAATTTTTTAAAACAGGGCCTGGATTTAATTATTAAAAACAATGCTGATATTGTAGTTGCTTCAAAAACATTAAAAGGTTCTCACGATAAAAGAAATTTTATAAGGCGACTAATTACTAAGAGTTTTAATCTTTTTCTGAAACTTTGTTTTCATTATCAGGGGACTGATACCCATGGTTTAAAAGTATTTAATAGAAAAAAACTCACTCCAATAATAAATGAATGCATCACAGAGGAAGAAATATTTGATACAGAATTTATCATTAGGGCGCAATATAAAGGTTTAAAAATAAAAGAACTACCTATTACTGTTATTGAAAAACGAAAAAGTACCTATGGAATACTAAAAAGAATTTATCCAACAATAAAAGATTTATTTATTATCAAAAAATCTTTAAAATAAAAATTATGAAGAGAAATTTGATTCGTATTTGACAGATTCAAAAAAAACCACTATATTATATTTGAATAATCAAAATTTGAATAAAAAAATATGAAAGAATCTTCTATCCAAAAACCAAATAATATGGTTCTTGTCCCTACTGTTATTGAAAAATCCGCTATTGGAGAAAGGGTTTATGACATTTATTCCCGACTATTGAAAGAAAGAATCGTCTTCTTAGGAGGTCCGATTGATGACCCCCTTGCCAATACTATTATTGCCCAATTGCTGTTTTTGGAACATCAAGACCCAAAAAAAGACATCCTCCTTTATATCAATTCCCCAGGAGGATCAGTTACTTCTACTCTGGCAATTTACGATACAATTCAATATGTTAAATGTGATGTTTCATCACTTTGCTTGGGCATGGCCGCTTCTGGCGCTGCTGTCATTTTAGCTGCTGGTAAAAAAGGCAAACGCTTTGCCCTTCCTAATGCAGAGCTTCTTCTTCATCAGGTAATGGGAGAAGCAGGAGGACAAGCTTCAGAAATAGAAATTGCGGCAAAACAAATTCTTCGTGTTAAAAAACAATTAAATCAGATCTTGGCAAAACATACTGGACAACCTATTACGAAAATATCAAAAGAGATTGACAGAGATTTTTGGCTTACCCCTGAAGAAGCAAAAGAATATGGAATTATTGATGAAATTATAAAAAACAAAAAATAGTAGCAAAAAATATTATGGGAATTGAACAAACGCCAGACATTAATAAAATACGCAAAGAATTAGATGAAAAGAATGCTGAAATGGAGAAAAAAAAACGAGAAAGAATAAAGGAAAAGTATGAGAGATTATCAGGACAAGAGGAGCCAACTGAAGAACTAATTAAAGATGAGATAGAAGAATCTGAGAAAAAGAAAAAAGAAGGAGCAGAAAAAGAAATAAAAAATGAGAATATTATCCAAAAATTAATTCCGGAGAACATTAAAGCTGCGGCGAATTTTAAAGCTGCACATGAAAAAGGAAAGTTTATAGAAGTAAAAGTTAAAATATCCTCAGGAAAGATCGAGGACGGTTGGGTGATTAGTAACATTAATCCTAAAACAGGAGAAGCAACAGTATTGAAATTCACTTCAGAAAAAGAAAAGGATAGACCTTTTATAGATAAGATTGTAACGCTTGAAGAATTAAAAGAATGGAATAAACCCGAAATAAAAGATCCAAAAGAAAAGGATAAAGAAAAACAACCAAGAAGAAAAAGGGCTAAAGCAGAAGATATAAAATGGAAAAAAACAGAAATAGATAAAGAGGAGGCAGATAAAATCCTTAAAGGAACTAAAGAAAAATCCAAAAAAGAGAATAAAAAAGAAAAAAAGGAAAAAGAATCAATTGAGGAAAATATCAAAGATCAATTAGAAAAAGCTGGATTGGATTCAAAAGAAGTATCCAAAGTATTGCCTGGATTGGTTGAATCCTTCAAAGAACCAGAAGTTCGTGAAAAATTCCAAGAACTAATAGAGACAGAGCAATGGCAGGAACTTCAGGATGCCATAGAAAAAACTATGAAAGATTCTCTCCAAAAGGAAAAAGAAGAACCGGAGAGTGAAGAGAAAAAAGAAAAGCTTGATCCACGGAAGAGTTATAAAAAACGCGAAGAAGTTTGGAAAGAATTCAGAAAGACTCCTGACTATAATCAAGTAATGGATAGCACCTTAAATAAAAACCAAGAGGAGCTTAGTGATTATCTAAAACAAAATCAATCAAAGCTTTCCAAAGAAGCCCAAGCTTGGGTTAAAGAGAAAATTAAAGAAAAGGAAAAAGAAGATAAAGAAAAAGAATCAATTGAGGAAAATATCAAATATCAATTAGAAAAAGCTGGATTGGATTCAAAAGAAGTATCCAAAGTATTGCCTGGATTGGTTGAATCTTTCAAAGAATCAGAAGTTCGTGAAAAATTCCAAGAACTAATAGAGACAAAGCAATGGCAAGGACTTAAAGACATCATAGAAAAAACCATGAAAAAAGGACAAATTCCTGATTCTGTTGCTGAAACAAAAGAGTCTATTGAAAAAAAAGAAGAGAAAAAAGAATCTCCGTGGAAGACAGTCTTTGGGACAATAGGTTGGTCAATATTATTGTTCTTGGTTCTATTTATGTTACTAGAATTAAAAGGAGTAGATTATCTTTCTGGGCAAGCTACAGGTAAAAAGAAAGAGAAAAAATAATTTCTACCAGAAATTAAAAACAATCCGTTTTTACGGATTGTTTTTATTCAGAGCGGGGTACGAGAATTGAACTCGCGTCTCGACATTGGCAATGTCGTATATTACCACTATACTAACCCCGCATCTGTTTCCATAATATCAATATTTTTCTGTAAGGTCAATCGGCCCCGTTAGATAATCTTCTATCTACCGAGGTTGACTTTTCAAAATTCTGACTTTATGATAGAATGTTTATGTCTTATATTAAGACTATGGATAAAAAGATTCTTTCTGAATTAAAAAAGAAATTAGAGCAAGAACGAACCCTTTTAGAAAA
>SDBT01021684.1_pt1 | contig 10039 bp, 9 predicted proteins | sample 2277101 | NCBI WGS metagenome assembly SDBT01 (sample SAMN10404973, study PRJNA504765) | marine sediment metagenome | isolation source: marine sediment core GS10_PC15, 103 cmbsf | place: Arctic Ocean: Southern Knipovich Ridge | collected 2010
ACTGACGGGAGAAAAGGGTGCGGAGAAATTATCAATGGTGATTGGTATTGCAGAAAATCCGTTGCTTTCACAACTGCAAGTTAATCTTCCATTTAGTCTGACGCTGAAGAGTAATAAAGTGAGCGTTGGGCCGCTTGTGCTTCAATTATCTGGTCGAGAGACTGGCCCTCCATCATTGGGACTAATGACAAATCTTTTAGTGAAACCTTCTGCAAAAGATGAGACGCTTGATTTCTCTACAGAAATACAATTTGAAGAAACTCTTGAAGGTGGAGAGTGGAACTACTCTGGATCGATGCAAGCATGCTGGAAGGATCCATTTGGTGTGATGAAGGGTGTGGAAGTTTGTAATTTGGCGCTAGAAGGAGACATGAGCATTGTAGGCGCTCTTGTAGGTTTAGGAATAGCCGGCACGATTGATGTTGGTAAAGAACAGGTGACAGTTGCTGCAAAACTTGATCTTGAGCAATTGATTGGAGGATCTGGTGTTTATGGCAGTATCAAAACAATCAACCTTGCAGATATTATTGATTTTGTGCGTAAATCAAATCCAAAATTGCCACAGAAAAAATCGCCACCTTTCAATTTTGAAAATATGAAACTGAGTATCGCACCCACACCATTTGAGATTGGTCAGTTTCACTTTCCGCAAGGTACGCTCATAAAGGGAACATTGGATTTCCTCGGAGCAAAAGGTTTAGGGGATATTGCGATTAATGATCTTGGCTTTAAGGGAGACTTCTCTCTTTCACCGATTAAATGGAAGCTTTTGGATATTTATGGCAAAAAGAAAGTTGGTGGAAAATGGGTGAAATCTGGGGGTCCAACATTGGATCTTGATTTTAATATTTTAAAACAAGAGTATCTATTAAGCGGCATTTTGGCCCTTGGTGATGTGTATCAATCAGAGTTTGATGGTTTGATTAAATGGGATGGGTTTTCATTCAAGACAGCCGGAGAACTTCTCGGGTTTGCCGCAGCAGTAACATTAAATGGTGTGTTTGCAAAACCTGATGTTGGGGTGATTGTAGAATTTAAACAAAAATTTGTTGATTCAATTTCTGGGTATGTTTCAAATAATATCAAGTCGGCCCAAAATGCGATTAAAAAACAGTTTGCCAAAAGTGCTGGTCCGTTAAAGAGTGAGATTAGAAAGGTTAGTAAGGCCCAAAGAACTGTAGATGGATGGAGTCGTAAAGTTAGAAGTCTAAAGCATAAAATTAAACATGATAAAGATAGTACAAATCCAATTGATTGGGCAAAACTTCCTAGACTCGGTATTGAACTTGTAGGGTTAGAGAGCTCAGAGGGGATTGCGAAAGGTGTGCTGAAAGACTATAAGAAAACTGTAGAAGGTATTCAGAAGGGTCTTTTGAAAGGAAGCAAAGAAGTTGCTCTTGCTGCAGTAAAAGATGGCAAGATTGTTTTTAAAAAGGTGATGAAGAATTTTGATATTAACAGTATCACCTTCTCTGGGGATGTGCGAGAAATCCTTTCAGGGAACTTCCCACGTCTTAAGATTACAGGGAACTTTTTTGGTAAACATCGTACCTTTGATATCGGATTTAACTTCAAGGATGTGAAGAAGTCTTCAGAGAAACTTGCCGAAAAAATAGTTTCTTATCTGGGCTAAAACCAAAATTTTCTCGTTATAAATAATCTTTCAGTTGCAGAATGGTAAGTTGAGAAACAACAAGATCAAGAGCCGGTTGATTGTGGTGTCCCCATGGGATGATCACATCAGCAAATCGTTTACTTGGTTCCACAAACTGAAGATACATCGGCCGCACCGTAGCAAGATATTGTTTTTGGATTCCTTTAAAGGTGCGCCCTCGTTCATGAATATCCCTGTTGATACGACGTATTAAACAGATATCAGGATCGGTGTCTACAAAAATTTTCACATCAAAATGTTTTCTGATTTCAGGGATCGCTAAAAGGAGAATGCCTTCAATGATAATGATTTTTCTTGGAGTTACCGTTTTATAGATGTTTGTTTGTGAGTGTGTTTTGAAATCATATGTTGGTATTTTGATTGTTTTACCAGCTTTTAAGTCGGCCAAATGTTGCGCAAGTAAATCAAAATTGAGAGAGTCAGGATGATCAAAGTTGATTTTTGCACGGTCTTGCGGTGCTAAATGGCTTAAGTCGCGGTAATAGGAATCAAGGGATATCACGGTCGCATCACCATTAAATTGTTTTAGGATTTCATGGGCAATTGTGGTTTTTCCTGAGGCTGATGCGCCAGCAATAGCAATAAAAAAAGGCCGTTTGGCCGGATTGTTTTCAGGAGAAGTATGGGTAAGACTAGATGGGGAACAAAGGGTGACCAGGGCAATAATTAACAGGAGTCGCTTCATGAAAATCCTTCTGTAATGGGAAATATATATAATCTCGTTCAGGATAGTCTCATGGGTTATAGGTGTAAAGCTCATTTTTACTTTGATCAAAAAAGAGATGAATGCTCTTACTCGGCTTTACACTGAGGGCTTTTTGGGCAATACTAGAGAAGATATTAACTTGAATAGAATCAAGGATTTAAAGGAAAACTAGATGAAAACAGGTATCCACCCAGAACAATTCGAAATTACAGCCAGATGTGCGTGCGGCAATGCATTTGAAACTCGTTCAACAGTGAATGAGATTAAACTAACATTGTGCTCAGCATGTCATCCATTCTTTACCGGTACACAAAAATTCGTGGATACTGCAGGGCGTATTGAGAAATTCCAAAAACGTTTTGCTAAGATTAGTAAAAAGAAATAAGTTCCAACCTTATGAACTGGTCTGAACTCCAAACAAAACATGATACGATTAGTGAACAGCTCGTCTCTCCTGATCTTAATTCCCAAAAGCGTGCAGAGCTTCAAAAAGAGGCGGCACGCCTTTCTGGTTTACTCACTCAACACAATGAAATTGAATCAGTGCAGAAAGAGCTTGATGAAACACGAGCTCAAATGCAGGAAAGTTCAGATCCAGAAATGAAGGAACTTTTTGGTCTAGAGGTCGAGGAGCTTTCCAAAAAGTTGGAAGATGCACAAACTGCGCTTGAAGAGTTTTTATATCCGCCTGACGAACAGGATGATCGTCCATGTTTTATTGAAATTCGTGCTGGTGCTGGTGGGCAAGAAGCAGCATTGTTTGCTTCAGATCTTTTGCGAATGTATACCAACTATGCACTCAAACAAGGATGGCGCACTAATATCATGAGCGCGAGCGAAACAGATCTTAAAGGTTTTAAAGAAGTTATTCTTCATGTTGCGAGTAAAAAGGCCTACGGCCACTTCAAGCATGAATCGGGTACTCATCGTGTGCAACGTGTTCCTGCAACTGAAACGCAAGGGCGCGTCCATACTTCAACTGCTACCGTAGCGGTACTTCCCGAAGCGAAAGAAACTGAAATTGTAGATATCAATCCTGCTGATTTACGCATTGATGTTTTTCGTGCTAGTGGAGCAGGGGGACAGCATGTGAACACCACTGATTCTGCAGTCCGTATCACTCATATTCCCACCGGCACTGTTGTGAGTTGCCAAGATGAACGCTCACAACATAAAAATAAAGCTAAGGCTATGAAGGTGCTTAAATCTCGCATCGTGGCATCTGAAAAAGAAAAACGAGAAGCCGAGCTTTCCAAAGATAGAAAAAAGCAGGTGGGTACTGGTATGCGTGCAGAAAAAGTGCGTACTTATAATTATCCTCAAAATCGAGTTACCGATCACCAAGTGAATGTAACGCTTAAAAAGTTAGACATGGTGATGCAAGGTGAGCTTGATGAAATCATTGAAGCGCTTCGCGCAAAAGATCGCCAAGATCGTAAAGATGCGGTTAAAATTTAAAAACACATATTCCTTTATTTATTAGAAAAAATTCAAAGTTAAGACTGCTCTTTTTTATTTTTTTGCGTATACTATCTGTCGTCTTAGATTTTTTCCGAAACAACTATTCATTGATTTACTTCAGGGAGTGTGCATGTCTTTTATTCAGTATTTTATCCAACACAATCGGTATCTCACAATTTTGGGTATTCCATTCTTACTGGCTATAGCTGCACTATTTTCTCGTAAACGATCGGCAATCAATTATCGTTTGATCGGATCATCTTTAGCATTGCAATTTGGTATCGGTTTTTTAACGCTTAAAACATCTGCTGGGCAAGCAGTGGTGCGAGCAATTTCTGATGTGATTTGTTCGGTGTATGAGTATTCTAATCAAGGTATTGTATTTCTTTTTGGAGACTTTGTTGATAAATCAGTCTTAAATATCTTTGCCTTCAAAGTGCTACCAATTATAGTGTTCTTTGGTGCATTGATGTCGCTCTTGTTTCATATGGGGATCATTCAGCGAGTGGTTTCTGGAATGGCTTGGGTGTTGCAGCCAATTTTAGGTTCGTCTGGTGCAGAAACCTTGTGCGCAGTTTCAAATAGTTTTTTGGGCCAAACAGAAGCACCCTTAGTGATTCGCCATTATTTAGCCAACATGACTAATTCAGAAATGATGGTGGTGATGGTGAGTGGTATGGGAACAATTAGTGGATCCATTATGGCGGTGTATGCATCGATTGGTATTCCTGCGGGGCATATGTTAGCAGCGAGTGTGATGGCGATCCCTGGATCAATTTTAATGGCAAAAATTTTATACCCAGAAACAGAAAAAACTGAAACAGCTGATGGTGCATCGGTAAACCTGGAATCAACATCTGGCAATGCATTGGATGCGATTTCTTCTGGTACTTCCGATGGTTTGATGCTCGCACTTAATGTGGGTGCAATGCTGATCTCGTTTTTAGCGTTGATTGCGATGGCGAATGGTTTGCTTGGATGGGGATCAGGTTGGTTTAATACTATGATCAGTTGGTTTGGTATCACGTGGCAGATGCCAGATTTATCATTAAATCTTATTTTTGCATGGTTTTTTGCACCGTTTGGTTATCTACTCGGATTCACGGGGGATCAAGCATTCAAAGTTGGAGAGTTGATTGGTACCAAAGTTGCGGTTAATGAAATGGTTGCCTATTGCCAGTTAGTGAAATGTGACTTTGCTGAGCGCTCCTGCTCGATTTTAACCTATGCGCTATGCGGCTTTTCTAACTTTTCATGCATTGGTATTCAGATTGGTGGTATTGGTGCATTAGTACCATCAAAACGATCAGTACTCACAGAGCTTGGTCTGTTGGCAGTGCTCGGCGGTACACTCACTAATCTGCTCAGTGCCATGATTGCTAATTTGCTGATTTAGTCTGATAGAAAATCTACTCAATAATATACATTAAGTTTGGCACCTTCACGGTGTGGCCACACAACTTACTAAAATCGCTCCATTGATCGCCAATGCAAGCAATAACTTTATGTCCATCGCGCAAAAGTTTACGGTGGACATTAGTTTTATATTCGGTCGCTTTTAGTTTTCGCTCGGATGGTTGGCGGAGGATTACTTTTTCAAATGATTGGAATCCTTGATCGCGTAAATTTTTCACCGTAGATTCATACTCTTTTTCATGATCTCTATTGGTTAAAAAAATAATGGTATACCCTTTTTGAACCAATTTATCATACAAATCTTTTACTGGTTTTATTGCAGGTGCATCAGATTTTAAAATCCAGTCCTGGGTGTTTTTTGGAATGTATCCATAAGATATTCGCTTAGCTTCTTTATAACTAGAGAGCACGGTGTCATCAATATCAAAGATGATCACATCCTTGTTACCAACCTTTTTTTTACGTAACTGCTTCCATGCTCGGTCAGTAATTTTTTTTAGATCTTTATCATATTGACCCCCTTCGTAGTAATCAGTCACACATTCTTTTGCGAGTGTAAGATTAATTGGATCTTTTTTCGCTGCATGGATGAAAGGTGTGAGAAAAAGCAGACTGAGTATTAATATTCTACGCACATTCATAGAAATGTCCTTAATTAAGTAGGTTCCTTGTATTTTTAAATCATACTAGGGACCATGCTCTATATTTAATCGGAGCGTAGCATATTAATATTGGTTTATACAATATGTGCAGTATGCACCCCTTGCTCTTTTTTATAATGGTAGCTTGAGGTTACAAGATGAATAATGCGTGAAATGTTATTCATCAAGATGTGTGCATCTTCATTGAGTTCCCGTTCGAGCGGGGATGCTTTTTGGACCATTCGGATCAGTTTGTTTCTAATTTTTTTAAGTCGCGTGGTGAAATGCCCGAGAGGGTAATTTGCCTGACCTTGAGTACGGGCTGGCGCAGCGTAAAAATACACTTCTTTAATCAGTGTTTTTTGCAGAGCTTCTTTTGAATGGAGGGTATCACGAATAATGTTAAAAAATGGTTGATAGTCTTGCTCTATTGATGTGAGATGTTCTTGTAATTGATGTGTATAAGATCTATTTTTTTCATATATATCCTGATTTTTGCATCCTGAGATGAGAAGTAGTAAACCAAGAGATAGATACTTTGTTTGATACATGCTTTGACCCCGCTAAAATAATAAAAATGTATATTATTAGAATAACGTTATCGTGAGAGTATGCAAGTGATAATAGTTTAGCCTACCCATTTTTTTACACGTTCTTCAATCACTGGCCATTTGATATTATCCACAAAAACATTATTTATTAAAGGCAACTTGATTTATATTGTTCTTCAATTGAGGTGATATAAGTTTGCAATTGATTTGCATTGAGCATCTGAATGAGATACTGAGATATTGATTAATTTTCCGAGACCAAATTCAAAATAAGGTTCTTTATAATATTCCTTACTTATTTTAATAAGGTTAATAATCTCTTTGAGTTCATTCGATAGAGTATTAATTTTTGTTTTAATTTCATCTGAAAGTTGACCTTGTCTTGTTAATCTCCTAGAAAGCTCATGCAAGCGTCTTCTTTGTGGGTTTAGTGTGCGTTCAATATAAACGGAAATAGGACGCCTTGTAAAAAAACTTGGAATGTTGATAATTTTTACGATTTTTTCTCTTTTAGATTCTAAATTATCTGACGTTCTTAGAATTGATAATGATGGGGTACATTTATTATTTATATCATTCATTATACGTGTAACAAGCTTTGATGCTTTGTTTTCTTGTACCCTTGCATGGCTCTCGATAACAGGGATTAAAGAAACTATCATTAAAAACGATACGAATATTGATTTGTACATTTCCTTACCTATCATAAAAATTAACTATAGATATAAAATACAAAAGGAATGTACGGTTGTCAAAAGCCTTACTTAGCGAACCCATTTTTTTACACGTTCTTCAATCACTGGCCATTTGATATTATCCACAAAAACATTTAAATATTTTTTTCGTTGCGTGCCAAATTCAATCATGTATGCATGCTCATACACATCAAGAACAATCAATGGAATAACCATCACTGGCACATGATCATTGTGTGAATCCAGCACGTAATTTCTCACCGTCCCATCAAATAAACTATAGGCAGTAAGCACCCAGCCGCGTGCAGCGATGCCACATTCTTTCAGATCGTCTAAATAGTTTTTAATTGAGCCAAAATTAGCTTCCAATAATTTTTTGGTTTCTTTTCCAGGTTCTGATCCTGGGTCACCTAAATTTCCAAAATAAAGTTCATGCAAAATTGTGCCATTCATTGCATAGGTTTGCGCTACTTTTAATGCACGGAAAGGGGAATAGATCCCAGAAACGTTTTTTCGGTTGACCGTTTGTAATGCATCTTCAATTTGATTCCATTTTTTCACATACCCTGCATAAAGACCAAGATGCTGGTTAATTTGATTATTGCTCAACCCTTTTACTTTTCCATCAAGGTTGTATTTTTTCACCCTGTAATCATATTCTTTCACGGTTGTTTTTTTATGTTTTTCGAGTAGCTGGATAACTTCGGTGTTTCCTGCATGTTTCATATCTGCTTTAAATTCTGAGGTGTCGACAGTTTTTAACGTGTACGGTTTTTTTTGCGAGCGTACTGCAAAAAGAATGCACCCAAACCCTACAAATAATGAAAGGATAACTGTTTTTCTTTGTGTCATATTATTCCTTTATTAGTGTTCCTTTTTTATGGGAAGTTACATGTTTGTTGTAAAGAGAATTAAGCAATTGTTCATTGGGTTTTTGTCGTTGAAACTTTGAAGTTCGGTCAACTTTATAACAAATTGTCTTAATATCGGCACCTGTCATATTCTGACTGAATTCGGATAGTTTCTCGATACAGTTTTGAGAAATTGAGGCATCAGATAAGACTTCGTTAATGTAGTAGATCCATAATTTTTTGCGAGTGTAAGATTAATCGGTTTTTTATTTGTTGTATTTGCGAGGGTGGTGTTTAGAAGAAGTACGAATACAAGTATACGAAGATTCATTTTGAAAACTCCCCAAATGGTATTATGGAAAAAATATATTGAATGAAAAAATTTTTTCGTAGTGTATCATACTTTTAATAGTTTACACAATATGTATTGTATGTGATCCCTGTGCTTTTGAATGATGGCAGCTCAACTACAAGGTGGATTGTCTGAGAAATTATTTGAGTTTTAATTTGTTTGGTTCTTGATTTTTTGGAGAAGTAATAAAAAGAAGTTGTAGCTTTCTAGAAAGTCCAGGTGAAAGTAAAGCTTCCTCTCATATTAATATTAAATCTCTTTTGATATATAGGAACTTGCACTTGCCATTGAAGCGTAAGGTTATCCTTAAGGACATACACAGAAGGACCAAGGTATACAATACTGGCCTTTGTATCAGCAATTTTCATTCTTTTTTTTGTTATATCTTCTGCAAAGAGTGGATTTTGTTGGGTGATAATTTCAGTTCTTCTGCCAATAACAGCGCTATCTAGTTGCATGAGAAGCATGTATTTAAGTTTTTTTGCAGATGCAGATTGGCTTACCATTCCAAAAATAAATGTATTAAATATTGTGTTCCCTCTTTTTTTCATTTTATGAAAAGAAGGGAAGAATCCACCTAGAGAAGCATAGGCATATGAATTTTGTGAAGCTCGACTCAATGATAGAAGACTGATGATGTCAGTTGAACCAGTTCCCAAGATAGGACGTTTTTCGGAGTTTCCCGTGGGGAGTTTAACTCCTCCAATCAGGGAGCCTCTATAAAAAGCGTTCTTTTTTTGTTGGCGATAAAAATAATAGGTGCCTTCAAGAATAATATCACCGATACCTTGAGATTGTGAGTGAGTGGTGTTGGTGAATATCATATTTTCGAGTCGAAATGGTGTGATGATGAGAGCGGTGAATTTTTTTGAAAATCGGTAATAAAAACTTGTAGTGAGGTTGGTGAATTTGCTGTTTTCCCCTCGGTTGAATGAAACGCGATTATTTATAGTATATCGATTTTTGATGGGTTTTTTCTTTTTTTTTCTTAAAAATTCCTGCTGATCAGCAATAATATCTTGAGTTGAGCCCATTCCTTCTAATTTGATAAAAAATGGAGCTAATAAAGTGATCGTTAGAAGAAAAAGTGGTTTTTTTGAAGATATATTCATTTGAAGATTACCAGTAGTTTTATAAGGAAATTGAGCCTAATTCTACCTCATTAAGCATTAAAGTCTACTGTTTTAATAACCATTTTTTTTAATATGACTTACTATCCTCAGCGAATTCAGTGCGAAAGCCAATTCAGTGTGAAATAGTATTGATTTTTTACATTGCTATCTGATACTATTAGAATACCGGCATGCGAGATAGGTCTTAATAGGTTTTTAAATCGTTAGAAACTGTTCAAGATTTTAATTTTGTAACTAAAAAAAAGGAGAGCAAGACTATGAAGCGTAAATTATCTCTTTTATTTCTGTTGAGTATGACTATTTGTGGCAAAATGGTTGCTAAAGGGTATTTTGATCATGATGGTACCCCAAAAGGAATTGAGAATGCAATGCTCAAAGTAGCAAATGCAGGAGGTCGTGCGATTTTGAATGAGAACTCAAGACTTTTTTGGGAATCTATAGATCAGACAGATCCAACAGATCCAACAGATCCAACAGATCCAACAGATCCAGGTGATGGTCAGACAGATCCAACAGATCCAACAGATCCAGGTGATGGTCAGACAGATCCAACAGATC
>SDBT01021685.1_pt1 | contig 10039 bp, 5 predicted proteins | sample 2277101 | NCBI WGS metagenome assembly SDBT01 (sample SAMN10404973, study PRJNA504765) | marine sediment metagenome | isolation source: marine sediment core GS10_PC15, 103 cmbsf | place: Arctic Ocean: Southern Knipovich Ridge | collected 2010
GAACTTAGCCGGGAACTCTCTTGAGAAGATTTCATTTAATAAAAAAAATATTACAAATATTTGATTTTAAATAATCCAAAACTTTCAAATAAAAATTTTGACTTTTAGGTTGATTAGGTTATCTAAATAAAAGACTACAAATTATATAAACCAATGTCCTCTCAAGAATTTAGTTCAGAAGGATCTGATTCTAACGATCAAGAATCTTTTAACGGAAGTGATATTTCCAGCGACGACTCAAGTCTCGGAATGAGTGAAGACGAGATAGATGACAATGATTTTTTTGCCCAATTGGCATTATCGGAAGAAAGAGGTACTCCTATCATTCAGCCGAAATCGTTTTCACCACCCCAACCATTTGAGGTAATTTCTACACCGCAACCGTTAGCGCAACCCAAACCAATCACGATTCTTTCAGCTCCTAAACCGACGCTGTTTCTTTCCACTCGTCAAACTCTTCCACAACTCCTCCCACCTCCGAAACCAACTACGAATCTTTCCGCTCTTCCACAACTCCTCAAACCGACTACAACTCTTACCAATCGCCAAACTCTTCCACAACTCCTCCCACCCCCAAAACCAACTATGGTTCTTTCCACTCAACAAAACTTATTACAACCACTTGTACGACCTAAACCAACTATAGTTCTCTCCACCCGACAAAACTTATTACAACCACTTGTGGGGTCTAAACAAGCATCAAGATTTCCACAAATATTAACTTCAACAGGAACCCCCATCGAACAAATAATTGCCCCTTCCCGGCCTGTTAAAACAGAGTCTGTTAATGACATTATTAAGAAAAATGCGAGAGAAGAACAACAACGGTGGGAATACAGGGATAAATATACTCGTCGCGCTGAAACAATATTGGGAAATATATTTAAATATATAACTAATGACCAAATGAGCGAATCATTCGGAATGACCGTTAATCAAATAAATGAGATTAGTCGTATGAATGCTGAGCAAATAGTAGCAATTGGTCAAGCCAAGACAAATAAACTTTATGAACAAGTTTCTTATCCATCCGAATTAGAAACAGTTATTAGGATAATAGACACAAGAAAAATATCCTAGAACTCAGCAATAATTTGAAAAAAAATCCCCGAAAATAAATTCGATGATTTTACCATCACTTCATGATAGTGTACTTCGTGAAACATTCCGACGATAAATTTTAAGAGGAACAGTTTTCCCGGCGGGGGGGATGATATTAATAGACGAGATTAGGCAATCAAGATATGATTTTAATGGCCTAGATGATTCTTTCCTTCTAGAATATGTAGAACCGTTTGACGCTCGAAGGGTGGGTTTAATAGTCCTAGAAATTATAAGCGGGACTAATTTTTTCATTACTCTATTTTCTATTTCCTGAATGGTCTTAGAATTGTATTCGTTGGAATCTACCCTCCCATTTCCTGCTTGATAATTATTTACATCAAAACTAGAATTACGAGAAGATCGTTTATTTGTTAATGTGCCATTTTTTAAAATTTTAGGTTCCATTCTATTACTCATAACAATGTTATTCTGTACGACGGGAATATTTTGGTTATGATTAATTTGTCTCCGTGATGTATATAATCCTAATATATTAGATGCAGATATTTCTCTTGATGTTGTTCTGGAAGAAAATTTTTTAGATTCGCGAAGTGATGGCACATATGGTATAGGGTTATTGTTCTTAGACTCCACGATTATTATGTCATCTTCGCGATTTAAAAATTTAGAGGCCGCTTTATATCCGGAATTAAACATACTAATTCTTAATTCATTATTAACCGCCATACCTGTTACATCTTTAATATCACTATATAAGGCCAAATGTTTACATCTAGGTGTTGAATTTTTAATGATATGTTCCCTGTATTCGCTCATTGTAGCATGAATTATACGATCTAAATACCAATGGAAATTTTCTTGATTGTTTCTATCAGGAGTTGACGAAATATAAATTCCTAATATATCTGTAGTACCGTCATCGACTTTATCTACCGGATACGGATTTCCTATGGCACCATCACAATAATAATCACCACCGTATTTAAATTTGTAAAATAATAGTGGTATACTAGATGATGCTAAAACAATTTCAATAACAGAAGCATCAGGATGAGTCCGATAATCAAAATAATAAGTAGTTTGTGTAGTTATATTATAACTAACAACTTTTAGAATATAACCAGTTTTTGTGTACAATTCCTTAAATGTTGGAATTAAACCCATTTTAGCTTTAACTATACCAGACAAAAATATCCTAAGTTTCTCGTGGGGAATTACACCGTTTTGGTGTAATATCTGAGTTAAATTTATATCATCCCAACCATTGAATAAATTTAAACCCGATCCTATTTCTGCTATATTTTGATATGTATAACCTATTGTTCTTAACAAACATATTATTGATCCGACCGAGACCCCGAAATATGTTCCAACATTATCGAGAACATGTTCTTCTTCTAATTTCGCTAAAGCACCCAATTCTAAAAATCCTTTCATTCCACCAGGTCCTATAACTAAGACCGTAGGAGACCAATTTTCATCATTTTTGAGAGAGATAATTATTTTCTTTCTAATTTTAGAAGCTTGAGGTGTTCTCCCTATTTCTGGTTTAATATACTCTCTTTCATCTGGGTCTCTCGTTTGTTTTTTGGTTGGAGTTTTTACGTTTTGGTGAAAATTTTCTCTTTCAAATGAGGAACTATTTAATGATCTTGGGCTTCTGATAATTATCGGAGGCAATTTGGAACCACTAGAAGGATCATCCATGAAAGTTACTTTTTATTAAAGGTTGATTCCTTTAGTAAATGTAATTTTCTCAAACAAAATTATCTAGATATCTTAATTTCCGGGGATGGTTTATTTTAATTTTATATCAAAAGACATCAAGATGGAAAACCCGTCACGGGAAAAGATGGAATTACTTAGCAAAAGATTAAATCAAGAAATAGCATTATTAGTGTTTGTCATATTTGGTGTTATCTTGGCTTTTTCTTGGGCAGATGCAATCAAATCATTAATACTTGATATTTTGAAATTGAACGAAGATAGTTTGAAAGGAAAATTTGCTTATGCTTTAATAGTGACAGTTTTGATCGCGGGGTTAATTTACTTATTTGTTTTACTGTTAAAGGCAGCTGCTGGAGCCAAAATGGAATCATCCTAGTATTTTATCTGAAACTTTAAATTGGTTAAGAATTAGAAGGGCGACCGATTTTTTCATTATTAAAAGAATAAACCCATTACATGAATCTGGAAAATATTAGTCCAGTTAATTTTGTAAATTATCCCTCAGGTGATCCTGTTTCTTTGCAGCGATCTCCGGGACAAATCGGAGCTCCTAGTGTTTCCACAGCGCCCGGAGCGACGTTTTCACAGACAACACCAACTACTTCAAACGGAACACTAAAACATGTAGGTACCACAATTGAGTCGAAAGGTTTAATAACTACTCATTCTCCGTGGATCTTTATTGTTGGAATTATAGCAGGAATATTAATTGTTTTATTAATAGTAGCATTAATGTTCGCTATATTTGTCAAAGAAGATTTAGATTTCCCCGACATTGATTTTGTAGTTGCAGATAATGAAATTAATGATACTACCGGATCTTCGGCAAACGGGATAGTCAAATTAAATAATGGAGCTTTATATTTAGATTCTGCTAGTTGTTCAGCTGGTCCAACTAGAGAATGGACCATTGGGCAATCAATCACATTTAATACTTGTGACTGTTTAGATCCATTTTTTGGAACAGAATGTTTTAGAGAATCATATGTTGATACTTATACTTCAATCGGAACACCTGCCCAATCTAATATCGTTGCCTCATTCGGATCAACTCAAATTGTTGATAGATTATCATTTCCTTTTACTAAAAATCCAGGAAGACTGTCAGATGAAGACGAACCACCAACAACTGAAATAATTTGCACCAAACTATGCGATCAAGATCAATCTTGTTTAGGTGTTTGGTGGACTCAAGCGGAACCCCCATTGTTCGGAATGGATCAACCAAATCCCAACCAAAAACCAACATGTCAACTTATCAGGGATCAAGTTGTAGTCAAACCCGGAACTAATATTCCATATTCTTCGAATATGGATTCTGTGTTATATTTAAAGAAGGATGTCGAACCAGAATTTAAAGACCGAGTATTTGTCTATCAGGGTCAGAAACCTCTCCGTTATTGGACAGTCGATGCTTATAGTAGTCCATTTGGTGATAATCAATCACAAACTATGTTTAATCGTCAGCTAGTTAAGTTTAATTGGTCACCTCAGATAGTGATAAATTCTACGGGTTGTGATATGAGTATGGATTCAAATTGTCCATGGGGAAGAACATGGTATGGTTTCTTTAGTAATCAAATGATAAATTTAACAGATAATTCATTATTAAAAGAACTCATTGATATGTTTAATTCTACCAGCAAATCTAATATTACCGTCAGAGGTCGAGAATATGTAGTAGTTGGTCCAAAACAAACTCAATTAATATTTCCTTCCGCTTGGAGTGAATTGTGGGGTGTATTTGTTAATCCAACAACTATTCCTAATTTATCATTGCCGGAAATTAACATAAATACAACATCTAGAGTAGATTTTGATGAGATCGAATTGTTCGATGGTGCCATTTTGAACCCAGCAGATAATATGGCTGGAATGATAATTACTCGAAATCAAGCGGTGGATACTCTAGATTTAAATACCTCTTCTTTCCCCCTATCCGGAGAAGGAAAATTCATAGTGGTTAAAATTGGGGATAGATTGGAAATTATATCAACTGACCAAAAATATCACGATCTTGTCTCAACTACTTCAGAATGGTATATTACCAACAATCCAATTAATTTTGATGTGGCTAATCCATTTCGAGCTAGTCTTTCATTCAACCAACCCGGTATATATTATTTAAAAGATAGAATGCATCCTCGAATTGTTAGACTGATTATTCAAGTCACATGAATCTGCAAGATTCAATGTGCTGCAATTCTTCACAATGGTGTATTCTTGAAACTAGAGGATTTCAGAGAGCTACTATCGGCTGGAAACCTTAGAAAACAACCAAATCGTTTAGAGCCCGATAAATCCACTCTCAGACGAAACCAAATTAATTTCAAAAAATATTAATTAATATAATCAATTTTCGAAAAAATTGATTATTATATTAAAGATAAACTCTTTTAGCCTATTAAAAGACCCCCAGAGAACAAAAACTTGAATGGTCTGAGGTTTTTTGTAATAAATGGACCCACCATCACCTCGTGATATTTATCGACCCGGGTTAGTTATCCGATCAGATGCCGCTAAGATTTCAATTTTACGGTCACCTGTTCTACAACCACCCATTCTACAACCAAGTGTATCGTTGATTCGACGACCTCCCGTTCTACAACTGCGGAGGAATATATTAGTTCAACCACCACCAAGAGTCTCGTTAGTTATAAGGCCTCGTGTGGGACAGAGAATTCCTTCATTGCTTAGACCGCCCGGTCAATTGAATCAGGTTGGGATTATAAGTTCCTCATTTCAACCCAGAAGATTGGTAGGCGGTTTGGGTGTAATAGAAGATCCAAAACAAGAAGACGATTTGGGGATTGAGTTAGACGATTTGGTTTATTTTTATCCAGATATTTCTGATCAATATTTCCAAGGAAAAATTGGCAGTTTACTAGAATTTGCAGAATTGTCAGGATCAGGTCAAGAACCCATTCCCAGCAGAAATAATTTTTTCGAACATCAAACTTTCATCCATCGATTTTTAAGAGAATATGATGATATTCTTTTAATACATCCTCCCGGATCAGGTAAAACACGGAGCGCAGGTGGATCGTCAGAAGAGTACAGGAGATCATTTATAGCAGGTACTGTTGATTACACTAGCCAGTATTTAAAAGGCGGTAAAAATCAAATAAAACATGTTTATGTTTTAGTACCAGGTGCTGTTATTAAGTCCGAGTTTGAAAAACAGATCATATGTGGTTCCGCAAGAGAAGGAGATTATGATATAGCTTATTTGGATGAAGGTGGACCAAGTGCCCTGACCAGAAGAGTTAACAAATTATTGGGGAGGTTTTATACTATAGAAACGTACAGTAGATTCGCCAAAAAGATTAATGAAGAAAACATGACCGATCAGGAAATTACAGATAAATTTTCGGGGTCAATGTTTATTATAGATGAGGCCCATAATTTAATTCCTGCCAAGAAGGGCGATTTTGATAAAATAACAGAAAAGAGTTCCAGAAATATCTTGAAAGGAGAAGTTGATGGCAAGGGTGGAACAGGTGTACAAAAGAAGATGATATATAAAATGATTGCAAAAGTTTTCCATTTAGCCAAGAGAAGCAAGAGAATTTTAATGACCGCTACACCAATGATAAATTCAACCAGTGAAATTATCGACCTAATCAACCTAATTATTCCTAACGGGCAACCAAAAATGGAACAAATTGTTAACTATGATGATCATTCGACAGAACAATTAAAAGTATACTTTGGCGGAAGAATTTCGTTCGTTCCCGATTTAGATACCAAAGTTGATGCCGTATATGGTGGAACAGAAATAAAACATAGAGAACAAATAGGTAATCGTATGTACACTTACAAAACTATAGTTGAAGAGACCAAAATGTTATCTTCTGTACCTTTTATACTTCAACAACTTGAGATAGAGAGGAGAATCACAGGTAATACCAATCTTACATTTGATCAGTGGAAAGAAAGAGGAGGAAAGGGTAGCGGAAGAGAAAATTTCGGTTTTAATATCAAAGAATGGCTTGGTCCAGGAGATGTATTAATTAAGTTCTGGCAAGACGATGGATACAGAAGGATTAGTAACATCCATACCAAATTCAAATCCGATAGGAGACAGGCTGCTAATTTTGTTTTCCCTGATGGAAGTTTTGGAGAGAAAGGATTTAAGAAATATAGATCAAATCCCGAATCATCCGCTGGTGATACTTATCGCCCCAACCCAGAATTGAAACGTTGTCTATCACGATTATTTCTTAAACGTTATTCTTCTAAATATGCTCGAGGGATAGCGTTAATAAAAAGTATAGGTATGGGAAAAATAACTCCTATAGATGAAATTGGGACAGAATTAAATTGGGAAATTAGACCAAAGGGTAAAGTTTTTTGCTTTTCTGAACAATTACGAGGATCGGGAATTATAATTTATGGGAAAGCTCTTGAAGAAAATGGATATGAAAGATTTAATCAAAATGGCTCTGTTTTTGGAAGGACAGGTAAAACTGGACGATCTTACTGTATTTCTAAGGAATCAGAAGAATTGAATCAGGAAGACAGACCTATGAGTATCTCAAAAGGTCCTCGGTATGCTATGTTAACAGGTTTTACTTCCAAAGCAAAAAGGGAGACATTGCTTGAATTATTCAACAGCCGGGAAAATAGGTACGGTGATTATATCCAAGTTTTATTGACCAGTCCTGTGGCTCAATTTGGATTGAATATCAACGATGTAGTTCAGATACAATTAATGGAAGGGGGTTGGCACGAAGCTGGCCACTACCAAGCTTTAAGTAGATCACTTCGAGCGACAAGCCATGTATATTTATTGAATGATGCTAAAAAGGAAGCGAAAAAAAGAGGGGATAGTTCTGAGGTTAGAATTCAAGTTAATATATACCAACATGCAGCAGTTGATACCGAGGGTGGAAGTGTAGATTTAGAATTGTACAAAGCTTCTGAAGGAAAAGCCATCAGAATCGAAAAATTATTCAATAAAATGAAGACCCTCTCGGTGGATTGTCATGTACATCGTTTCAGACAGAAAAGGAAAGGAACTACTGGAAAACTTTTACATGATTCCACATCCTATCAATGTCTACCTGTACCAAAATCGTTACTGAATCGTAATGGTCCCGGATTAGAAATAGATTCAAGTAGTTATAATGTTTTATATTCTAAAGATGATTTGGACAGAGCAATAAATTTCATATATGAAATGTTCAAAATTAAATCGAAATATAAATTCAAGGAATTGGGTGATAAATACCAAAAAATAATGGTTAAAACTAAATATGGACCATATTTTTACGATCCTCGTTTTATCCTCCTTGCTGCAGAGAAGATAATAGGCGACAACAAAGAAATAGTTGACAAATTTGGATTTGTTAGGTATTTACAAGAAGATGGTAAATATCTATTTTTAGTCGAAAAGTACCCTCTATTAGGAAACAAAAACTCTCTTGGTTCTGCATATTATGTTCAAAGATTGATAGGTAGAACTGATATAACTTTAAAAGATGTTCTGAATGATAGTCAACGAAGCGAGCAAAATGAAATGATCGAAATAATAAAATATTTACCCGCAGAAGCAAAGAATATATTACAGCTGATATCCGGACTTAATAATGCCAGTCAAGTTAAGCTTCTAGAATGGGCCATAATAGAAACAGCAAAAAGGACAAACAATCCGTCGGCTAAGTCTGTTATGGACAAATTTAACTATTATATTTTCCAATGGCGTGACCCCGTTGGCTTAGTTAACATAGTTAAGAACAAACGCGATATTGATCCAAATGCGCCCCGTGGTAGAGGTAGACCAAGAGCGGCGGGAAATTTAGTACCTATTAAATTCACGACAGATCAGATAATAAAGGAAGAATATTACCCGGCAATAGACAATATGGGGAATCCTGCGATGGTTATGTTTCATAATTTAACTGGTCTGGGTCAAGATGATAATGATTATTCTCGTTCTTCGCAGAATATGACCGGAAATAGGAAAATCAGATTACTGAAAATACCTGAGGGATTAAAAAGGGTGATAGCAGTTTCTGATTGGAGAGATTTAAGTTCTTTAGAGGAACCGGTCTATAGACACTTAGCTGGACATATAATTGACACTATTAAATTGGAACCTCTGAAGAAAAATAAAGTCTATGGAAGATTTGAGGGCGGTAAATTTTCGATTATTAATAACTTGAAACTAAAAGAAGGAGAAACAGACAGGCGAAGTATGCCCAGAGGTAAATACTGTGGCAGCTATTCCATTTCAGAATTAATCTGGTTTCTTTATCATCATAGAAGATTTGTATTACCCTCAGACAGATCACCACCCGATCACTACTTCCCTCCAGGAGACCCCATTAGAACGGTTGATAAAGAACAGAGGATTGCCAGCTTAATCCCCCTTGGAATGGTTGATAGAGAACAGATAATTACCCGCTTAATGAGTCTTGGAATGGTTGATAGAGAACAGATAATTACCCGCTTAATCCCCTTTGGAACGGTTGATAGAGAACAGATAATTACCCGCTTAATGAGTCTTAGAACGGTTAATAGAGAACAGATAATTTCCCGCTTAATGGGTCTCCCTGTCAAACCATCTAATAAGTTCGTTAATAGTGGCAGGTTGAGACAAATGACGAAGGAAGAATTAGAATTTTTTTATGAGTGGTATGTTTATCTTACAAGTAAAAATAAAAAGAAGGAAGCACTTTGCAATATTTTACAAGATCATTTGGGTGAGAAAAATCTGCTTCTAATTCTAGGTACCCCTAATTAAATTTTTTTAAAAAAATCCATCCTCTTCTTAGAAGAAGAAGATGTACTTATTGTGTTCTTCATAAATCCATTACGCTACCATCGACAGAATACAACTTTGTTGTATTCGACAAGGGACGACTTTTTCATTGAAAATGTTACTATTTCTTCGAAATAGCGTGCTTCATGAATCTGATGAATTCATTACGCTACAATTTGTAATCTGTCAGGTCTCTGGATGTTTCATCACTTTCATTTTCGGAGCTGTTTGGGGAAATTTCTTCGTCAATATCGGGAATTTCGATCTTAAATTCCTCCTTTTCCTCCTTTTCTTCCTTTTCTTCCTTTTCTTCCTTTTCTTCTTCCGGATCAGATAGTTTCAAGATTTTATTATCATTCCCTGGTGATAAAAGTGCACTAAGACCAGACTCAGGTCCAATGAAATTTTCGAGGAAATTTCCAATATTTTCAATGTTAAATCTTTCCGAAACGGTATCCACAAAGTTCCCCATAGATAATA
>SDBT01021686.1_pt1 | contig 10038 bp, 11 predicted proteins | sample 2277101 | NCBI WGS metagenome assembly SDBT01 (sample SAMN10404973, study PRJNA504765) | marine sediment metagenome | isolation source: marine sediment core GS10_PC15, 103 cmbsf | place: Arctic Ocean: Southern Knipovich Ridge | collected 2010
GGCTTGTGCGAGTGTTCGTACGGTGGAAGAAAGAGCGGCTGGGTGAAGTGCGAGGATCTCTGCTCTGGGAGTAGCCGCTGGGGTAGCTCCAGCCAAATCAATTGTGATAGGGCCTGCATTGTCAATATCAATGGCTACAAACTTGTTTGTGCTCAAGTCAACATTACTTACAAGGTCTACAGTTGAGATGAAGTCAGCCTGTGTCCCATCATCTAGAAGGTCTACCGTAGCGGCAGCCTCTGCACCATCAGCAACACGAATGTACTGAAAAGTGCTACCATTTCTAAGGTAGTGGATACCGGCAGTGATGCCTGGGTATAGTGCCTTTTTAGGGGTCACTGTGCTATCCACCTTAGGCGTTCCGAAGGTATTGATAAGTGCGTTTTCGTTTGTGATTAGGGTTAGCGTATCAATTGGTCCCCAGCTTGCGCCTCCAACTGCACCAAAAATGGCTGTGGATAGAGCGGGAGCGTAATCGCTAAAATCCCTCTCTAGGACGTATACGCCAGGACTAACAAATGTTCCGGCCATGGTGTTTTCCTCTGCTTAACTACTGTGTAAAATCTATCGGTATCGTGTCTTCTATAAAAGCATCATCACATGCAGCTGCATTTATCTTAGCAGGATCAGTTGGATCTTGTAATGGTACATCATCAGGAACAATAAGAACATCGATTTCACCGCAAAGAACTGTCTTAGCGATTTCAACAGGAAAGAATATCCAGCCTTGCACATCTAGGGTCATTGTAGCTCGTTCCATGCGTTGTTCCGAGCCCGGTTCTAAATCAGATGTGTCACTTATGCCGCCGAATTGTGTGAAAATATTCTGAACGGCGTAATGCCTACTTACACTACTAAAGTCTACAGGAAGGTAAAATGAGTCTCCGGTTGTCATACGAAGAGTAGTCCAAACCCTTATAGAATCTAGAGTTGACTCATGGCGGGTCCAAAAGTCTACCTGATAGGTGAAGTTGTAGGGCAGTGGAAACCTCCACTGGTAGATCTCATCTTTTTCTTTTCTTAGGTGCGCTACATGCCTATTGGTGACTGACTTAAACCTAAGCATATCTACTGTTAAGTCAGTCCTAGTAAATGATGCTATGGGGAGAGCGGTCTGCTCTTGAGCCTCTTCAAACTCGCCTAAATCAAAAAGCTTGTCAGTTCTTAAATCAGCAAAAGCCCTCTCAGGAGAAGCTTTAACAACTCTAAGGGGCTCGATCTTTAACTCATCTTCCCTTGCTCCATAATCAAATTGCATCTGGGACAACCAAGCACACAGTGACGCATCATATAGCCCTAACTGATCTGGCAAATCTGGAAGATAATGCCGATCTTGGTTAAAGCTAGGCGCTGTTCTGCTTGTTGGTACTGACATACATATGGTTGTTTGATGTTGGAGTGGGTGCAGGGTATTACCCCTACACCCAACGGGAGGCTTCTAAGTTACTTACTAGGCTGCTAGGTAGTAAACGATTGCAATACCAGCTGCTGGTGTTCCACTAGCTGCTAGTAGGCCTGGGTTTGCTACCTGGTCACCATCTGCTGTCCAAGCCGTAGCTGTGACATCAGCAATACCATCAGCTGCAAAAGTAAGAACACCAAGAAGGGTTCCAATTGCCTTGCTAACTGTGACAGCTTCAGATCCTGAACCGGCTAGAGTTGCACTCTCTGCAACCACTAGTCCAGGGTTAACTGAAACTTGGTTATTTAGAAGCAGGGTTGTAACTGCATCCATCTCACCACGCCACTGATCCTCGACCATATCATGGCCACCGACCCTTAGCTGACGAACGTAATCTCTTGGCTTTGCCGTTGTGTCTCCGCGAATAGTACTCATAGTTTAAATTCCTCTTAAGTGGATTTCTTTTTGTAAACTCCCGTTGCCTCTAGCTTCTTGAGAGAACGTCTCCAAGCTGGTCTAGGGGCGGATCGAGTAGTTCCAAACTCGATGGCCTTAGCTATTTTACCTAATGCCATCCCTGTTGTCTCGTCCTTTTTTGCCAGATCATCTACTTTAACAACTTGGACGGTATCTATACCAGACCCTTCCTCTTCTATTATGATCGAAGATGTGTATAGGTCCAGGGCTGAAAGGGGGTCTTTCACGTCTTTTCTTTTATTTTTAGGGGAGAGTAGCTCCCTCTTAGCAAGAGAGTCCATTCTTGTTTTTGCTGATAAGGCGGAAGAATTTGGTGTCTTTCCACCATCTGATGCTTTAAGAGCCTCAATGATATCTGACTTAAGTAGCTCAGCATCTTTCTTTGTTTGCTCTATGACCTTTTCGATACGAGACTTGTGCCACGCATCTAACTCCTTCTTAAAATCTTTCCAGCCCTTACTTGCCACCGAAATCAATCTTTCTATTACCCTCAGTGCGGTAACGTTGACCAGGAGCAACTGCGTAGAAGTTGAATTCTGTATTGAGCCAATAGGACTCCGTAGAGTCTCTTACATCAGTAAGCTCGAATTCTTCTCCCTCAAACTGCACAAGATCTCCTGCTCGTAGTTTAATATCTCTTTCGTCTAAAACGAAGTCTAGGAATGTGAATACTACATCACGAGGGAAGTCAAATCCATACTTAAGCAAGATGGCATTACGAGGGTTGTGCTCTACATACGCTCTGATTTCTATAGGAGCCTGGAAACGCTTACCCTTCTCAGCTGGTCTTCTACGTCCTCTAGGACCCCATATGGGCTTAGGCTCTCCACGTAGAGTGTCTAGTTTAGTCTTAACTCTGTCTACTAGCTTGACCTGAACTAGAGGAAACATCTGATCGAACATTTCCCTCTGCCAAAGCTTCTGCTGCTTTAGGTCTAGGTCATCTACACCTTCTCCTGTCCATAGGTCAGGTTCCCAAAGTTGTTCGTTAGGGTTAAGATCTGGCATTACGCAATATTCTTACTCTGGCTGCTCTTCCTTGAATGGACTCTTTTATGGACTCTTTCTTTGGCGATAAATTCTTGATGATCCTAACACCTGGCATGAAGCCCTCTTTTTTCCTGTCCTTCCAATAGCGTGATAGTATAGGAGTGCAGCTACTTGCAGCTACGGACTTATCTATTTGTCTCTCAACGTTCTTAGCATGCCTTTTGAATTTAGTAGCTGACAGCTTTACTCTTCTTGAGGCAGCATTTGATACCACGCCGTAGCCTCCTCCAATTGCCCCACCAATTGCAGCGCCCCCTAAGACACCTTTAACATAGCTTTTCTTAGGATGCCCCTTACCTTTGGTTTTTCTTATCTTTCTGTTCTTAAGTAACGTCTTCAATGCGCCAATACCAGCACCTAACCCAGCACCAACAGCGCTGCCTCTAAGGAAAGCCTTACCAGTGTTCTTGGCCATTTTTTCGTCTAAGTTGTCCATCAAGTTCTCGCTTCTTAAACGCCTAGTAATTAAGGATGCTTTAACTCCAAAGCTCATTGCTAAGGTAGTAGGTGTCTCCCTACTATGCCCCTCTTTAGTTGTGTAGGTAGCTCTTACCTTAGGCCATATATCATTAAGTCTAGCAGCAGCATCAGCATCATCTTCTCTAGCTAACCAAATAAGGAATCTATACTTACGTGGAAACTGCGGGTTACCTTTAAAGTGACGCCATATCTCCTGAAAGGTAGAGGAGAGGGTTTTGGCTACTTGAGTGATGGAGTCTCCTGCTTGGAGTCTACTCTCAACCGTTTGCCAGAAATACCTACCTCGCTGCTTAGCCATCTAACCCCAGATCGGAGGCTGATCGGTCTGCCAACTTCTTATCTCTTGGTCTAGAAGCTGGAACTCTTCACGAGCCTCTCCAAGCAGCGATTGAGCATCAAGCCCTTGACCACCAGAAGGGCTTACAATGTTACTCCACTTTCCTCTTACTCTTGCCAGAATCTCCTTGCAGAAGGCCAGTGCATAGCGTTGGATCCAATCCTCGTGAAGAAAAGGTATCATATGCATCGGCCTTTTGACGACTGTTACAGCCATCGCAAGTATGGTGTTCGCCTGATTCGGAGCATGTATGTAAAGGAGTGGTTTCTTGCCCTCTTGTTGGGCTCTCTCGAAATGCCATTCTGGTTCGATGCTCAAGATACGCTTAAGCGTATCGATGTATTGTAGGTAAACAACATACTGGTCCATATCGTGAATAGGCTCATAATATCTCCTGTGGAAAATATCTTCGATGACAGCTAAGGATACTTGGCGATGTACGAAGTCCATCCTATAAACACCCAGAGTGTCAATATCCAAATGGTACTCTGTGATGTTCTCAATAAGGTTGACGCTAACAAAACGACGTAGAGGACGATACCTGGAGTAGATACGAAGGGCTTCTTTACCAGCAGCATCAATATGCTTATCCTGCAGTTCTACTCTGACTAGACCGGCTCCTAGACGGAGCTTCACATAGTTTCTAATGTCCTCAAGTGCAAAAGACATACTGCTTTACTTACTCTTTGTGTACGCGTAGGTGAGACTTTAGACCACGCTTTGATGCAAATCCTCTATCACATTCCTCGCACACGTAGGGGTGGGTTACTACTTCTTCTACTTCTTCATCCTCTAGGATAATGATAGGCATATCGTCACCCTCTTCACCAAGCTCAATAGCTAGTTCATACTCAGCATCTAGCTCCGCAAGGATCTCAGCTTTTAGAGCGTCTCCCTGGATAATAAGTTTCGCTGATGGCTCTTCTGCTGGTTCTTCTGGCTCTTCTGGCTCTTCTGGCTCTTCTGGCTCTTCTTCCTTTACTTCTTCTGGAGCTTCCTGAGGCTCCTCTACGGGCTCTTGAGGAGCATCTGGGAGGAGAGCGGCTGCTGTGGTGTTTCCTATCTTGATATCGTCAACTACCATCACAGTATCTGTTACTTCTAGCTTACGAACCTTTATTGGGGAGGCTTCAGGTTTCTCATCGTTAACTATAGGTGCGGCTGAGACTACTGCCTTCTTCTTCTTCTTAGGAAGACCCTCTCTACCAACTTCCTTTAACCCCAAGCTGAGAAAACACCTATACTTTTCTCCAACGATGGTATCCCCAACGTTAAGCCAAAGGGGTATCCCTTGTCTGATTATTTGAATGCGGCCTTTAGTTACGTTTTTGAATACGGGCTTAATTTTCACTTTCATCCTCCTCGTATAGTAACGAGTTTACAACATCTTCAACTGATTCGTAACGGGTAGCTTTTTGCTTAGCTTTTAACCTGCGCTTGATATCACGTTTAGCTTTACGCCTTAGTTTTCCCCTACTTGGTTGTTTAGCCATTGAAGCAATGTAGCCTGTTAATGCCCCAATACCAGTACCGGCAGCTGCTATACCAATTGTTCTCCTTACTAGCTGTCGAGAGGTTCTATAAGGAATTGGAACCTGCGTACTAGCTATAAGTCCAACTGTTGCTCCACCAAGAGCCCCTGCCCTTCTAGCCATTTTTCTTTTCTTGATAAGCCTTTTGTAAGCTTGTCTTTCCCTTCCAGTTAGCTTAGCCATTTCTGACTTTTCACGCTTCCTATGCTTTAGGTATTTTACTCCAGCAGTAGTACCGACTGTAAGAGCAGCTGCCCCTCCAATAGCCCATGGTGTGACTTTCTTAGCCGTTACCCAATTACGGTATAGAGATGCTTTTTTCTTGAAGGACTCAATCTCTGGTGGCGTTCTTCCTGAGACGCCTTTCTCTAAGTGCGTATATATTTTCTTACTGGATTTGAGCTTCTTCTTAAACTGGTTGATGGTGTCCTTAATCTTGTCCATGACTCCTTCATCGATGGACTCTTCAGCTGCCCTGGATCCTCGACTGATGTAGTCAGCAGCATGCCCAACACCATAACCTGTGATTGCTCCACCAATGGCACCGCTAAGAGCACCCTTAGCTACACCCCCAAAGACCCTACTAGCACGAGCAAGCCTTCCTATGTACCTCTTACGCCTCTTTTTTCTTGTTTTTCTCCACTCTCTTTGACCACCAGTGTAAGCACCAATGACCGTTCCACTCGCAAGACCGCCAAGAGCTATCTTCTGTCCTGTACTAGAGTGCTTTAGAAAGTTTCTAGTCCAACTCCATCGTTCTCTAGCTTCTTTAAGGTGCTGTTCTACAACCTCTAGGAAAGCATCTAGGTCTTCGTGCTTCTTCACTTTCTCTGGTAGCTCCTTTCCTTTGGGAGTCTTCTTTTGCCATCGCTTGGCCATCTCAGGGTGTTGAGAATACATAAAGCGTTGTTGCGCTTTAGATTTGAATGGCATCTTATCCCCTGATATAGCTGTAGCGGGGGGTAGGATTGACCTACCTCCCGCCACAGATAAACGACTAAAGGTTATGACCTATTGATTAGGTGGAGGTTACAATTGTTCCCTTGGAGTAGTAACGACCGTTAACGAACTTCTTACCGAAGCGAGTTGCAAGACCCTTACGACCTAGGAAATCATCAAGGAGAACCGTTGGAGTCGTGTAAAGAGGAATGAATGGTGCGTATACGTAGCCAGCATCTAGGAAGCTGCCACCCTTGTAGCCGACTAGGAAGCGATCAACAGCTTGCTGAGGATCCTTGTAGACAGCCCAACGACCATTTAGAACACCAATACGAACTGGGCCAGTGACGCCAGCTGGGACAGGCTCGCTCTTGAACGTAGGTAGCGTCTCGATGATTGAGGCTCCCTGCATACCAGTTACGATCCAATTAGCGTGTGCACGCTGCGTGATACGGAAGATCTCGTTACTCATCTCAACTAGCGTATCGATGAAGGAGAGCTTGTGCTCCGTGAAGGAGATACCATCTGGGACCTTACGGTCGAAAGAACCGGAACCACCGATTGCGCCCTTATCTAGATCTTCTAGAATGGTGCGGTCGATTTCCTTCTTGATCTCTTCAGCGATAACTGCGACTAGCTCAGCCTCAGCATCAAGACCGTGAAGGGCCTGTAGGTTCTGTGCAGCCTCAAGGCTCCAACGGGCACGTAGCTTACGTGGACGTGCTGTAACTGGAGTAGAGGTCAAACGTAGATCGATCTGAGGAAGGTTACTGTTGCCTTCCATATCGAACTCGTAAGTAGCTGTAACAGGAACTGTTGAACCTGGTGCAACAGCGAAGGTTAGATCGATTTGACCCGTAGCATAGTCAACTGTTCCCGTTCCAGAAACGCTACCAGTTAGAACACCGGAACCGTTGTCTGTGAAGTCCTCAATACCGTCAGTTAGAGTAACTGTTCCGGCACGGAGAGGAAGCCACGTTAGGGCTCCAGTCCAGTTAACTGTAGAACCATCACCAGTCACGAATACTTCCTCAGGAACTTCCTCAGAAGTGTACTTAGGGTTCTTAGCTGGACCAGTTAGAGAACTGAAAGCTACATCGCCCTTGGTGATTGATCCCTTGGTGCTTCCGTATAGGAAGTCAAGGTAGAAGATCAAGGAGATAGGACCGCTCATAGGCTGAACAGAAACAATCTCATTGGCGATGAGGTTAGGGAAAACAGCCCTAACGATTGGGAAAGCGAACTTCTCAAAGTCGCCAACACTGACGGCCTTGGTCGTCTCGTTTAGCCCTCCGAAGTGCTTCTCCATATTCTCTAACAGAACAGCGGTGCATGCAGCGTCAAAGCCTTGTAGGCCATTGCACTCCATTTGCCACTTGGATTCTGCGAGCATACGCCCCCAGGAGAGGTTTTGCTCTAGTAGATTCTGACGGTCACGGCCATCAGTAAGCATTGGTACGTCTGGTGAGTGAATCATATTTACCTCCTGTAACTAACTTCTGTTACTTTCTAAAACTTGTGGTTCCACAAATTGAACCTATTAAGCTCATCCTGTGTGCCTTACTTGCAGATAATTGTGCACGTTGTGGCTGAGGATTACCATAATCCTCATTTAGGTCTCCAACAGGAGCCACGGGTGGTTGTTCTTTTGTAAAGCCTTCAGATAGGATAGCAAGAACATCGTTCTCGCTCAAACTACTGTCGTTCTCTTCTACAAAAAGCCTCTCTAGGCGATTGACACGAGAATTAACTTCGTCAACTGTCTCACACTCTAGTAGGTCATCACGAATACGAGCGAAACGTGGCTCAATCTTGATTACTTCCTCTACACGGTCAGCAACCTGTGCTGAACGAATACGGCCAGTTAGCTCTTCGATAATCAAGAGAGCTTTTTCGTAACGCTGCTCTAGAAGCTGGTAATCTGGGTGGCTACCGACATTTTCTGTAAGAGAAGCATTTTGTGAAGCTTCTTCGAAAGCTTCTGTTATTTCTTGGTTCTCTGCCTGGAATTCCTTGCACTTCTTAAGGAGGCCCTCAGAAAGAGCTAGGGAAGCCTCATACTCCTTACGAGTAACAATGTCATCAGACTCGGCAAGCTCTTCACAAGCTGCCATGTAATAGTCTAGGCGCTCTTTAGTATCCCTTAGGACACTTCTAAGCTCGTTGACTTCGCCGCTGTCACTCTCTGTTAGAGTGCTTTTAACAGACTCTGCGATAGTTGCGTCTTTTAGTGCTTCCATCTTTGCTGTGGTTGCTGCACGAAGATCCTTAGCCGCTGTGGCTAGTTCTTCTGCAACGTCTCGGGATGTTGGGTCGCTCTCAACTAAAGAACGAATAGCCATCTGCTGATCTAGCAAGCCCTCACGAATGGCTGCTAGGGAGATGGCATCGTTACTTTCGTCAAGACTCTCAGCAAGCTTCCTTAGGTTTCCCTCAAGCTGCTTTAGTATGTCTTTTACGTTACTCATGGATGGTGCCTCCGTTATTGATTGTATACTCTTGTATTGGCTTGATGCCAGAGTAGAACTTCGATTTAATGAATTTTTTTCTTCCAGTTTAGGCTGAGCTTCAATAACACTTGGTGATGCTACAGCATCATGCGTGTCATACATATAGTCTTTTGCTACGTGATCTACATTCCCACGACGGAATGTGGAGCCCTTACCACGACTAGAAAACCCTACAGCAACGCCACCTCTGTAAAGCTCTTGCAGCTGCTTACCAGCTGTGGTGTTTAAAATACGTGCCTTACCACTAACAATACCACTTTCATCAATACTGAAAATGCCATCTTTTGCGTAAGGAACCATTACGTGAGAGACTAGGTTCAGATCGGTCTTACCGTCTTTAGGGTGCTCAAGGTGTCCCTTAGAGCCACCGCCATTAAATCTCTCAATTATGTTCTTATTGGTTTTTACGGACTCCCAAATACCTCGTTCGTAAACTCTGCCGTTTCCGTTCTTTGTGTCACAACGGGCCATCGGTCCAACGATGTAAAGGAACCCATCACTGCCTCGACTCTCATGGAGGAAGCTGTTTGCTTTAGGAACGAATGTCTCATTACCAAGCCTGTCTTGAACAGACTCAAGTATGTTACCACCACGGAATTCAGAAAGGTCGCTCTCTGTTAGTGGCTGTAGTGTAATGCCACCATCCGAGGACTTCCTTAAGTTGTCTATGTTAGTAGGGTAAGCTACTCCACCAACATCTTCCATTAATAGCATCATGGTAAGCTTGATCTAATCCTATTGGCTAGTTTGGCCACTAAGTCGAGGCCATCACCACCCAAATTGTAGCTGTAAGCATCAGATAGTGGAAGTGTCTTTACGTTAAAAACGCCTGGTCTTAGTTCACAATGGTAGAAGTTCCAAAAATGATCTAGTGTAGAACCAACAAATCCGATGTCATTTTCATAAAGTTTGGGCATCCAGTATTGCAGAAACTTTATATTCACTTTGTAAGTTTCTTCGGTCTCTGGGAAGATAAGCCAGATAATTTCTGTCTCATAAGGCTCTCTGTACAGAACGAACTTATCAAACCCATCATCAGGGGGTCTAATCTCGCCAATTCCAAAGATGCCTTTTCCCATTATGGGTGTGTTCCGTTGTTGTTAGGTTTCATCTTCCTACGAAGCTTCTTCTTACTAAAGATGCGACTTGTTCTCTTCTTCTTAGGGGAAGTGCATGTGCAGTAAGTTCCCTCACAAACACACCCATCCCCACCAGACAGGTTCAAGTACATCATCATAGTCTTGTTTACCTTGTCATTGGAATTAAGAGCTTCAGTGGCCAAGTCTCTCAGATCTTGAGTTGCTTCTTGGC
>SDBT01021687.1_pt1 | contig 10037 bp, 23 predicted proteins | sample 2277101 | NCBI WGS metagenome assembly SDBT01 (sample SAMN10404973, study PRJNA504765) | marine sediment metagenome | isolation source: marine sediment core GS10_PC15, 103 cmbsf | place: Arctic Ocean: Southern Knipovich Ridge | collected 2010
GTGATTCTTCCAGACCCAGCCGGCAGATGTGAGCAGCACGAAATGGATAAGCCTTTCGCTAAGCAATGGGAAGGAGTTAGCTTAGATGAATAAGGTTAGTATCAGATTATGAACTTTGATCTCCCTTAACTCAGTGGTAGAGTACGGTGCTGTTAACACCGGAGTCCGGGGTTCGAATCCCTGAGGGAGAGCCATGAGTAGTATGAACAAGGAAACTGGTTATTGCTGTCTGGAGAATGTTCTCACAAAGTGTGGCTACCCTTTCTTTAAGGTAATACTGAAGAATGGTCGTTACCATAATTATCAGACTGGACGAGTACATTGGGCTTTAAATGGCTGGCCGCCGGACTGGACGCCTGCGACGAGAATAAAGAATCATCCTGAGATATTCGCCTATGCAGATTGTGAGCAATGCAAACATAAGTTTGTGTGCTTGGTTAATAAAGAAGCAACTGTTGTCTTCGAGAACAGATGAGCAAGCAAATTGAGTATTGTTGTCTGAGGAGTACTTATGCAAATCAGGACGACGATGCCTATACTAAGATAGTATCGATACGGCAGAGCCAGGGTTCTGTCTATGTCTTCTGTCGCTTCTACAGAGCTGGAGAAGCAGAGTGGAGTCGATCTACATGTTCATCGCCGGACGTGCTTGTAAAGAAGTATGCGTATGCTCACACAGACTGTAATGAATGCAAGCATAAGCTTGTATGCTTGATTGATGGTGAAGCAACTATAACATTTGAGAGAGCATGAGATGAGTGAGACAGAGGACGAAGACCTTCACCGGATACTAAGAGAGCAGGGTTTAGAGTTCGCTGAGCAAACTTATACATCGATCTTTGCTAACGAGATCGATCAGGTACTTGATGCTTTAGGTCATCGAGAAGCATTAGTAACAGACGAGTCAAGGATGTACGACTTCGAAGAAGATGACTTTGAGCAACTATTAGTGAAAGTACGGAACGAGCTTGATGTGGAAGTAGCTGCTGACGATCTCATTTATGAGGTAGCCAGACGAATATATAACAAGAGAAACAAGTAGCTGAAGGGAGCGACCAATGGCTAACGTAATGCAAGAGATTACTGATGAGGTGGGGCGACTTCTGCTATCTATCAGAGAAGATGTCCAGATCCTTGGTAAGCACACTTCTAAACAGGGAGTTGCAAACGTAGAGGCTATCAACGCAGTAACTGTTCTAACAAGAATAGAAAAGGACATGCAGGTTGCTCTCGAGACATTTGGCTTAGAAAGAAAGAAGCAAAAGAGAAAGAAGAAGAAGAAGAGGAATAAGTAGCAATGGATATCATACCTCTTTCACACGAGACTCTTGAAGAGTGTATCGATCTGGTGATAAGATCGTTCCCAGAAGATACTCCAACTGAGATCAGGAGCGCTCTGACATCAAGCCTTGAGCGTGAGGACCAGGATCTAAAAGATTGGTTGCACAGCAAAGGCTGCACAACCGTAACCTATTGGATTGCTATGGAGAGAACGACAGTGATAGGGATCACTGGACTGTACGCAAGGATAGAAGATGAAAAGGATGAAGCATACTGGCTTGGGTGGTTCTGTGTAGACCCTGCTCATAGAGGAAGGGGAGCAGGAAGTTTATTGCTCGACTATTCAATAGAAGAGGCAAAGGGAGCAGGTAAACATTTTCTGCGACTGTATACCACTTCTAGTCCGAATGAGGCAGCTGCACAGAAGCTATATGATAAGAAAGGTTTCGTTACGTTTTGTGAGAAAGACGATCCTGACTCAGAGTACAAGATAATAGATAAGGAACTAAGACTAGTATAAGGAACGATAAGCCTATGACTGATTATTCTAGACGCGACTTCATGAAGCACGGCGCCACAGGCATGGCTGCCGCTGCGTTGGGCAGTGCCGCTTGCATCGAAACTGCACAGGCCACACCAAAGCCTCGTGACGACGATTACTTAAAGTACTTAGAAGAGAAAGAAGGACAGGCACATCGAGCACATCTACATAATCTTTATTGGATTGCTGCTGGTGATGGCAGAACAGGAGCGGACTTTACTTTCAGGCTAGAAGGGAATGAGCCTACAATCTATGATTGTTGCCATCCTGGCTACTGGTTTTCAGCAGGAGAAGTGGGTAGAGATGTGCTACTGGTCTTCCAGAATAAGAAGTTCAAGATTCTCAATGTTGTGCTAGTTCCGAAAGATACTACGGGTTCCTTTGAGGCTCCTAAAGATAGCTATTTAGTATCGATTGGACTGGAAGGCACTGAACCGATTAATGAAGATCATCTGATCAAGACATTGCTTAAGAAGAATACTTGGTAAAGTAGTTGATAGAGAATGGATGATGGGTACGGATATGGTGATACTCTCTGTGAATACTGTCAGGTAAGAGCAGTAGATCTAGAGAGTGGGTATCGAGTGACAGGATACCTTGGCAAAGGTAAATTACTTTTGTGTGGCCAGTGCACTGTCGAATCTCTAGTTTGGGCAAATCATATGAGGCGTGACGTCAATTACGAAGGAGAGACTAGGGAGATCAGGATAAGCAGAACGCCTGTGACGAAGATATACATCGACTTTGATAATAACGAAGTGATAGCAAAGATAGAAGAAGACAATGAGTAGACTACCAGACTACCTGTGCGTAACAAATCATCATAAGGACAACGAACCACAGAAGTACTACTTAGTGTCTGATGTTGGTGAACCTGATCCAGAAGGATATGTTTCTTTCAGCAGCTCAACAGTGGAAGGCGTTAAGGGCACTACTATTGAAACTGATAATAGTGCAGTGCTGTATGAAACAGTAACAGAGTCGGGCTTCTTCGGTCCAATGAAGGCGCCTGCATTTGAGAATGAGCTGGTTCGTCTAATACACGATGGAGAGATTACTATGTTTCCTTGTGCGACCTGCAAACACAAACTACCCTGCTTGGTAGATCGTACACATGTGGTCACGTACGAGAAAAAGGTATCATGAAGAAGTGCTTTTGTCTTGACTCTACCAAGCCAGTCGTGGGGATTGATAAGTTCGTCTACCTGCAAGGTCAGTATTTCGAGATCGTAGCTGGCGTACAAGCAACGAGAGTTGTTGCTTTTGCGGACAGAGAGAAGATCAAAGGTTACGACTGCAACAAATGCAAACATAGAGTAGGCTGCCAAACAGATCCAAGATTCATAGGAACGTACAAGAAGATATGAACCAGTGCTTCTGCTCAAGACAGCACAGTAGTGATGAGGTGATTAAGTTCGTACGGGAGCAGGATTGGTCTGTGCACAAATTTATAGGTGCAGCGTCAAAAAGCAAAAAAGGATCAGAAGTGCAGCAGTACGCTTATGGTGAAGGGCCGCGCCGCCATCTCTATGATGAAATATCGTACAAGTGCAGCGGGTGCGATTATAGACTTATCTGCTTACTCGAGCCTTGGAGCATTAGAACGTACGAGGGGAAAGAGCGAATATGAGGCATAGCTTCTGTATGACTATAGCGATGGGTACAGAGACAAGGATAAGAAAGTTTCGCTTTTGCAGAAGTACTAATCTCTGGGAGGCTTTTGATAAGGATGATCCATATCAGATGTGGACACGCATAGGCTCGAGCAACCGTTTATCGGGAAGAATGGAGCGCCGCCGGCAGAAGTACGCATTTCCTTGTGAGCAGTGTGTCCACAGGCTGACATGCTTGCTTAAGCCAGAATACTCTGCAACATATGAAGAAGCATCATGAAGAAACGAGAAACTTCTAGCTTAGAGGTAAGGTAATCGAGAGAGGAACATCTTATGCAGCACCCCATTTGTGTACCCAGACAAGGCGGCCCAGGTTATCTAAAGAGCGTAAACCCTATAGGCCTTGATCGTGACGAGCGAGAGTATAGGCACATGCATGAAGTTCGCGATATTCAAGCTCACAAAGATGGGCACCCAGCTCAAGGGAAAGATGAGAAAGGGAAAGTGAGCAACATAGACATCCCTAGACCGAGATGCGTAAAATGTAAGCATTACAAAAAAGGCTGCACGGAAGAGAGCGATCATGAGTATGAGCCCTCGTAACTCAATTGGTAGAGTATCGGATTTTTAATCCGAAGGTTGAAGGTTCAAGTCCTTCCGGGGGTACCAGAAAGGGAATATGGATACAGCAGATTCGATTATCGCATACCACGGAACTCTTTTGAAAGAGACTGCTGAGAAGATCCTAGAAGAAGGGTTTCAGCCTGGTACTTATTTCACACCATTCATGGATTCAGCCCTAGTGATGGGTGGGCAGCACTTATTCGAGGTCTTCCTTCCTAAGGGCGAATATCCACTGTACGGAAAGCATTGGCAATATATCTGTCAGGTGCATGTACCAAAGAAGCGAATAGTCTCTTTACGAGTGTTCGAACAGACTCCTCTGTACATTAGTGAGGATGCAGAGTTTGACATGAAGAAGCACAGATGCAAAGAAGACGGCCTGACTGCATGCGAGAAGTGTCGAGGGAGAGGTCAGCTAGAACACTACGGCAAGTATGCCAGTCAGTGGCATAGGAATCTACCGGTAACTTCTTGTCCGGAGTGTGGTGGGTTTGGATCTATAGATCATCCCACCTTATTAAGCAACAGAGCTATTGCAGCCTCAAACAGTTGAAGGTTCAAGTCCTTCCGGGGGTACAAAGTGGAAAACAAACATATTGGAGGCAGCTTGGAAGACTTTCTTGAAGAAGAAGGGATCCTCGAAGAGGTCAAGAAAGTTGTCGCAGAGAGAATCCTGGAGACAGATATGAGCGAACAATGCGAGTGTCCAACTTGCAGCGGGACTGGTAGGCAGACATCGATCCCTCTTGATGGGAAAGATGTTTCAGAAGTGCTTGCAAAAGATATGGACGATCTTCTAGCAATCATGCAGTTCGAAGATTGTGACGATTGCAATGCAACTGGACAGGTGAATGCCGATGAAGTTGTTACCCTTGAGTTCGAAGGCGAATCGATCACAGTTATGAAGAAGGTAGCAGACCAGTTTCGCTTCGCAGACATCTCTGTTGATAAAGAAACAGGTGAGGCTACAATAGTCAACTCTGGCCGAGTAATTGACGAGGCAGCAGACAAAAATGAAGATCGAGAAGAACGCTCGGGGGCATAAGTGTGTAGTGCAAAGCTACACTGACTCAATGCAAACGACAATCAGGAAAGAGGTCACTAAGCTCTACGGACGCATAGGACATGGGGGATCTTGGGATTCATGGAGAGAAGTACTTACTGGTCTCTCTAATAAAGATCATTTGCGGTTTGTCAACCCAAGCGGCATTTGGACTCCCGGTGAGGAATTGGACTGCGAAGCGTGTGATCATAAGTTGTTATGCTTACTGAACCCTAAAGTAAAAGTAGTATACAGGAGAGAGCAATGACAAATTCAGAACGCTCGAGCTTTGGTTTTGCCTTCTTCAATGGTGTAATAGGTCTACTTCAGATAGTGGGAGTAGTAGTAGGTTGGCTTGCTTTAGCTAGTTATTTTGCAGCTGGGGTTAGTCTAGTTGCTTGTATCTTTCTGCTGATGATGGTATTGGTGCCAATGTCTCTAAGAGAAGGCAGAGCAGTTGTATTTACTAAAGTACTAAAGATTCTTTAGCTAGCTTGGTGACAGTAGTCAGCAATACGACATGCTCCGATAGAGATCTCGGAGTTTTTTAATGTGCAATCGTAAGACACCCGATGAGCAGATACGAGAGCTGAATGCACGAATCAAAGAAATAAAATTCGACATGTTTGGCGATGTGCTAACGTTACTAGAAGAACAGCACGAAGTAGCTCTTGAGGATATAGATCAGATCAAGTCAGGTATTATTGTTGACCTACTGCTAGATGGCTTCCCAGCCTTACTAGAAGTTGCACATGCTGCGCTAGACACTCTCAGCGCAGCTGAAGACCCATCCCCACTAGAGTTTTTGAATTCAATTGAACGGCTTGAGGATGCTCTAGGTTTGCTAGACTATGCTGTTGCCGATTCTGATGAGCCAGAATATGACATGTGAGAGATATGATGGTGCAATGCTTCGCTCATTATATGAGGAGCAGCGAAGAAAGCTTTCTAGTATACAGAAGTATTCTGTAAAACAAGAAAGAGATAAGCTCGAGGCCGAGATCGATAGACTGCTGCAGCTATTGTTATCGAGTGAACAGATGGGGCCAGAAAGGTATTGATTCTTGCGGACTTGTTCAGTTTGGTAGAAAGACAATGAGCTCCAAGAAGAAAAAGAAAACAAAACTACCTCCCCTACCTCGCTTCCGACGGAACAGAGACTACTCTGGTTCACGCGAAGAATATATCAAGAAGGTCTTGCAGCTAGCAGATCGCTTAGATGATCATGAACTTTTTAAGGTGGCAGATAAAGTGGATAAAGTACTATACAATAATGAATGGTTACAACTAAAAGAAACTAGCGAAGGGTATATATACTCTCACGAATCAAGATGCAATGGCCACATAGTGGCAATGCTAGTGATCGATCCAAGCAGAAGAGAACCAATCCTAGGAAGGTACGAGCGAACACCTGCTCACTATCCAGGTGCTGCAGAATGGAAAGATGTACCACTTGAGCTCGCATCAATCACTGGTGGTGTCGATAAAGGAATGACACCAAGAGAAGCCGCTGTAATGGAAACGAAAGAAGAAGCAGGCTACAAAGTGACTGATGACGATCTGATTGATCTTGGTACAGTAAAGCCATCAAAGAGTGCTGACACGATTGTTCATCTGTATGCAGTCGAAGTAAAGGATCAGAGTCGCGGAGATGCTGAAGGTGATGGCAGTAAAGGTGAGCAAGATGCTTACTGCGATTGGGTTTCTGTTGACTCCGCACTACAAAGTAAAGATCCATTACTGTCAGCCTTAGTCACTCGCTACTTCATGCTCGATTAGTCCCAGAACTAGGGACCGCTTTCGCTTGAGAGCGTATTGATTTCGGGGCAACCGAACAGAAGTACTATAGTCTCGGAGAGATAGATGAAGAGTGCGCTTGAAAAGCTATTCCAACTAGCAGACGAACTAGATAGCCTTGGGCTTCATAAGGACGCTGATAAGCTAGATCGGTTAGCAAGAACTGTCACTGCAAAAGGGAACCTCAAAGTACTGATGGACAAGTACTGGAAGAAGCAAAAAGATCCAGGATTGTTCACCTATTGTATGAAGTGGGTTGATCGTCATCCAGAGTCTGGGATTGGGGAAAAGAAAAAAGGAAAGAGCCCAGAGCAATTCTGTGCATGGATGCACCATGAGGTGACCGGCAAATGGCCTGGTGAGCATAAGCGCAAGAAGAAAAAGAAAAAGTCCTAAAAGATGGACACAGAATAAGTTACGGCTGGGAGCACTTAGGTGCTCCTTTTTTTGTTTCGAAAGGTCAGAGCAAAAACCTTTTTAGAACAAAGTCATAGTTGAGTTCGGAAGTACTTTGTTCTAACATGGAGACTGCAATGACCGATCAAAAGTGCTGTGTAAGTTGCGATGAGGTGATTGACCCTCGGCGACTGAAGGCTCTTCCTAAAACCAGTACCTGCACTAAGTGCTCAAGTGTCAAAAGAGTCAAAACCGATATGATCTATAATCATAAGACTGGCGGCTTCTTGGCGGTAGTCCCAAACGATACCCCATTAAGAGTAAACCCTTTTGACATTGACGATGAAGCGGAGAAGCTGCTGGCCGAGAAAGATGACGACTGGCGATAAAACCTAATGCTAGATAATGATCCGATACTTGACGAGTTTAGTGCTTGTGAGCGTCATGCAATTCTAGTACATAAGTACTTTCTTGGGATTGAACGGGGTAGGGATCCAGGTCTAGCAGAAGCTATTAGTCATTGGAAGCAATACTATGAAGGAGCCTGGTTGGACAGAGTTCATCGACGAGCAATGGACAAACAGATCAGAGAGATCCGTGCTCACCAAGCTGAGCACAAATTAGACTTCGAGACCGCAGCACGAGAATGGATTGGTGAGTATGCTGCTGAGTGGCGGCATTGGTGGGAAGACGATGGTGGTTGTGCAGAATGCGATGTGATCAATGAAGAATAAATACATAGACTCAATTATAGCAGCTGGTGGCAAAGTCTACCAAGTCGGCGGAGTAGTACGTGATACACTACTCGGTCTGACAGAGCATAAAGACCATGACTACCTAGTCACAGGGCTGCCACTAGATGAACTACAAGAGCTTCTATCAGGCTTGGGGCATGTAGATCTAGTTGGAAAGTCATTCGGAGTCCTAAAGTTCAAGCCGCACGGGTATCAAGGTGAAGCGTTCGACATTGCTCTGCCGCGAAAAGAAGTTTCGATTGGGAGTGGACATCAAGACTTCGAAGTTAAATGCGACCACAACCTATCTGTTGAAGAAGATCTAGGTCGTAGAGACTTTACGATCAACGCTATGGCAATAGAGCTGCCAGAAGGGAATCTTATAGATCCGTATGGCGGACAAGAAGATATCGCAAAGCGTCAGATCAGATTGGTCTTTCCTAAGGCATTTGAAGAAGACCCGCTGCGGATGCTGAGAGCAGTACAGTTTGCAGCTCGGCTGAAGTTTTGGATTGAACAAGAGACTCTAGATTCGATCAAGGAGCATTCCTTTAGGATCGCAACAGTTTCTGGCGAGAGAGTATTTGAGGAACTGAAGAAGATCCTCCTACTCGCAGAACTTCCTTCTCGGGCATTTTGGCTAATGAAAGAAGGGAGACTGCTAAGGTTGTTGTTCCCAGAACTAGCCACATGTCTAAACGTTCTGCAGCCACGGAAGTATCATATCAAAGATGTGTATGAGCATATTATGTGTGCCGTCGATGCGGTACCATCAACAAAGCTACATGTTAGGCTTGCTGCTTTGTTTCATGACATATCGAAGCCAGAGACGTACTCTGAAGAGTATACTTGTTCAGCATGCAGAGCGACTACACTTGTTGGGCCCGGCGACCCCTCCGTGCTAAAGATGGAGGTGTGTCCAAATGCTGTATGCTCAGCACAGATTGATCACGAAAGGATTAACATACACTTCTACGAACACGAGTACAAGGCGATGCCAGTGATCGATCAGATTATGGATAGATTGCATGCACCAAAAGATCTGACAGAGAAAGTAAAGAAGCTAGTGGCAAACCATATGTTCGCTGGCGACTTTAAGATGTCTCGTCGTGCAATGCGCAGACTGATCAGCAGAGTTGGTCCAGAGCTGATTTATGATCTAGTAGACCTAAGAGTTGGTGATCGAATTGCATCTGGCAAGGCAAAGCTATCGATGGGTAAGATTGGATACTTTAAGCAGCTGATCGATCAAGAGCTAGCTGAGCCTGCATTCTCTGTGAAGAATCTAAAGATTGGTGGTGGCGATCTGATTGGGACACTAGAGATGAAACAAGGTCCTGGGATTGGAGTTGTACTAAATAAGCTACTTGAGCTTGTGATGGATGATCCAACACTGAATACAGAAGAGACCCTACTAGAGCTAGCCAAAGGGATCATCAGCAGCTCGTCAGAATAAAGCTGTAACTCTCCAAAAACACTGACATAGCTTACGGTGCCATACTAGACTCTACCTATAAGTCTCAATCGGGGAGTGCTAATCCTCGAGAAGCAGCCAAAGAGAAAGAAGATCGATATGAGAGCAAAAGTTTTTCACCACAGTGCGGATGCTGACGGTTGGTGCTCTGGCGCTATTGCATTTCGAGCATTACAGCAAGAGGGCTACGAAGTTCAGCTCGCTCCGATTAATTATGATAAGGCTGATCAACTGCCAGAAATAGAGGCAGATGTTAATGAGATTTACATTCTCGACTTCACTTTCAAGCCAGAAGTGATGGAGGAATTGTACTTCCGTTTTGGTGACCAGCTAATCTGGATAGATCACCACAAGAGAGCAATTGAAGAGACAGAAGCAGTGATAGGATCAAGAATATCTGGCGTAAGAGATTCAACTGTTGCCGCCTGCGAACTAGCTTGGTCTTACTTTCATTCTGAAGAGATGCCAAGAGTTGTCCAGCTTGTTGGTGATTATGATGTCTGGAAGTTCCAGTACGGAGACGACACTCGACTAT
>SDBT01021688.1_pt1 | contig 10037 bp, 14 predicted proteins | sample 2277101 | NCBI WGS metagenome assembly SDBT01 (sample SAMN10404973, study PRJNA504765) | marine sediment metagenome | isolation source: marine sediment core GS10_PC15, 103 cmbsf | place: Arctic Ocean: Southern Knipovich Ridge | collected 2010
TAGGCACCCCTCTGTCAAAATGATACCCACGGGGTCTCTCTTCGTGGCTTACCTTAGCCATCTCTGGGTTGTTGTACCCTATATTTTCCTCTTGCTGTATATGTGTGTTAATAACGCTCGTCAAAACGGTTTAAATATCACCCTCTCTACGTGGCTTAGGTAAGCTCGGTTCACATAACTTCTGTTATGTTAAGTGTTGAGCTATCTTATTCGCTTGTGTTATATCCTATTTACTTATAAAGTCTCTTAGAGCTTACGTATATATGTGTGATAAGTCTGTTATTTCATAGTTTTTGTTGCTTGGGGTGTGTTTATATTTTACCATATATAAAAAGAGTCTTTCTGATTGTCTGAAAAAAGACCTTTTTAAGCTTTTTAATACTACATTTAGAGAATAAATTAGCTTAGCAAAGCCAAATTCTTTTTAAAACGTACCTGTAACTTAATATTATTTTAATAAAAACACCTATTTTATAGTGTATATACTTTGTATATAGTGTATAAACTGTGAGTAAGGGTTGATAAAACAGGTTACAACATACACTCAACATATACACATTAGCTTACACACCCCAAGCAAACACCATTTTTCCCAGGTTACACTTTTGACTACATTTTCGAATATTTTCCATAAAATACCTTTGTACTGCTTAAACTCGTGTAGTCTTTTTAAAAGACTACAAAAAGTCGCGTTTTACACCTATTTTACGCATTTAAGCCAAAAACATACAATAAGTGTAGTCAAAAAAATACATTTGTAGTCTTTTTTTTATTAAATACATTCTATATACTTTCTCTATACTCAAATACTTTCTTAATTAAACAATAAATAATTAACTTGTCATCAAGGTTACAAAACACCAAATAAAGACTACAAATCAAAAAACATGACTACAAACAACTACAAAAAAAAGACCCTAAATCAATAGAATCTCCCTATTTTTTCACCGCACCCCAAGCAATTTAATATTTACCCCCAAATAAATACTCTTTATAAAATTTAGTCCCTTTAATACCTCTTTTCGCATACCAAGTCCCTTTGTGTGCGTGATAATGATATCTATATAAACAACTTAGCACTCCATATTCTCCAGCTTCAAAGCCATCTTTATAGTTATAATTATTCCAATAATACCCACATCTTAACGACCCACCTCTTGTTTTCACTACTTTTTGTGCATCTTGTCTTTTCTTCAACCATTTAAGCTGGCTATTAATATCAGGTTTAACACCATGACTTTTTAATGTTTGTACGTATCATTTAGCAAAAGGATTCTCTGCAGTTTCCTCAAAATCACTTTCAAAGTTTACGATTGATAATCTATTAATTATTTCGAACTCATTGAAATATTTCAACCACACGACAATATCTTTTCTAGGTGGTAGTTTAATATTATGATCTCAGCCTTTTAAACATCTTCAACTCTTATCAAGTCCTCTTGTTTTTTTAGTTCTATCATTATAACAACCAATTAAGGTTTTTTCTACTGGGAAATAGTTCAAAAATCTAGCATGATTTTCACCCTCATACGCACTTGCTTTTGTAATAGGTATTAATACAGCTAACACTAAGAAACAAACACCCCACACTAGTAATATCTTTGTTATTCTTGGAAATTTCATAATAAATTTTTCATATAAAGTAAAATCTTCTAAGTACCCGTTTTTTATAAGATAGTCTTGCCTTTCGTTTTCAATAATTCACGCAAGATCAATAGTATTATTTAAATTTGTTTTAATATCGTTCATAATTTTATTTTTATTTTTGTAAAGTAATTTTATTTTTGTGAAAAGTTTATCAAGTGATCTTGATTTATTTCTCTTAGTTCTGTTTTACATTCTAGTATAATTGCTAAGTATTCTTTATTAGATACTTTCATGTTTCAGATCATTCTACACATTTTGTTTTTGTTTTAGTAATATAATGTATGTCATTTGCAACTGACAATATAACAATACCACATAAAAAAACACGTGTCAAAAAAAAGACCCTTTTATATAAAAGAATCTTTACGTTTTCAGTACAATCAGCACCACGATCAGGATAATTAGTTCCATACAAGGGAAATTAAATATTAAAAAGGCACATCAGTTATTTCTAAAAGTTTTTCAAAGTTTCCGTTATCTTTTGTTTGTTTTATTATATTTTTTTCCTGCTCTTCTGTAAGACTTAGTTTGAATATTACATTTTGTTTTATCGCAAATATAAGTATTCAATTATGGATATCTATCTGACAGTTTCGTATATTTTCTTTTGTTTTTAATATCATAATATAATTTTTAAGAATTAATTTCTGAATTACATTTAGCACATATTTCATAGACTCATGACTGAGCCACGACGTTTTTAAACTCTTTCTTACACTTCTTACAACTGTATTTTTTCGTATCTAATCTAAATATCTCCATAGGTTTGTTTTTAATTAATAGAAAATGATTTAATTGCATCTCTTAAAGCTTGTTGATATCCTTCATTATATCAATTATCAAAACAATAATTTTCGCTTTCTGTCTCCATGTCTGTATTTTTAACCTCACTTATAGAGGACTCAATTGCTTCTTCTGCTTCTTCCTTAGTTAAATAGTCCTCAATTTCAATATATTGTTCAACTGTATTATTTCTATAATAGTTATTTATATGTTCTTGTAATAGTTTTTCTACTTGTTTAGTAATCATAATAATATTTTTATTTAATAATATAACCCACTTCCCTCTCGAATTGATTAACACTTAATTCTTGACTCACTAATTCACTAACGAACAGCACAGATAATAGAGTTATAGGGATCATAATAATTATAGTAAATACGCTTAGATCTCTTTTTTGTTTAGTTCTCATAAATAATTTTAATTATTTCTAAATAAATATAATCCGTTTCCTTCTATCTCACTTCCATCGTATCAACTAAAATGATGACCGTATCAGTCATAAGAACAATCTTGTACAAACTTATCATAATCAAAATATTGTTTCATAACATCAGGTAAATCAGGTATAAAACAATCATCACACATTTCAATCACACTTTCTTCAAATAATCTCTCGATTATACTTTCAGGTATTACCCTATATTCTCCACCATCTATATCTATATAATCGTATCAATCAAAATTTAATCATTCAATACTTTCTTTTAATTCTGTTCTTTCTTCTGGTTGTAGTAAAAAATTATCTTTTATTAATTCTAATAGTTCAGTTTTCATAATCCCAAAGTTTAATTATTAAAGTTATTTCATTAAAGATAAATAGTTTTATATAATATACTAATTCATTCCGTCAATAGAAGTTCCTTACTATTAGTATATGTATTAATAAGCTTAAGATTATTTTGATCCTGTGCGTCTTATTATATAAAGCTGTTTACCCTCAATGTATTTATTGTAAGTAAGGAATTATTAAAGACTTAATTTATATGTGTTATATATTGAAAGTATTAATATTTCCTAACTTGTAATCACAGTATAATCATATTGAAAACAAAATCAAGTTAAAATTATATATTAAATCAAATACAATAGATTAACACACATCCCAAGCCACAATAAACTTTCACAAAACATCTCTCGCCTTGATTTTATTCTAACTAAACACGCGTTATTGTTCACATTTCGCATACAATAAATAAGATCACATATTTTTATAAAAGATTTTACAAAATCTAAGAAATTCATAGAATCAATTTTATACCCATCTGAGAAATTCACTATAGAGGCAGTTGGAAAATACTATGGTTCCACGTGCGGACACACCCTCTTATGTTTCCAGAAAACCACTATAGGGACAGTTGGAATTTAAGTTGGTTCCACGCAGGGATAATCGGGGTATTTGAAAAGAAATTCAAAAAAGATTTGATTCTAAATTAAAAACCATTAGAATAGTCTGTGTGAAATTAATTACTTAATATTTAATAGAATTATGGAAAAGTTAAATGAAAACCAGTTCAAAGCTCTAGTGAATTCGTTTGATACTATAGATGAGCAAATTAAAATACTACAGAAAGCTAAGGGAAATACAATAAGATCATTCTGAATAAGCACACAAGCGTTCTATTCTAGAAGGAAAAACTTAGGACTGTAAAAGCGAATAAAACATTGGGACGTTTTTGTAGGTAAGTATACCTCTGTGAGTTTCCACCCAAAGTTTTCTCGCAGGGGGATTTTTATTTATAAATTATTAAATTATGTTAAAAGAATATAAATTATTAAGAAATGTTTGAACACTTAAGGCAGGAAGAATAGTTGTAATGTCACCATATACAAGAAGTATCGTACCAATTAGTTGAAGTACTACATGAGAGGATCGTATATTATTAGATGCTATCGGATTAGATAATACTGACTTTTTCGAAAAAGTATTTAAATTACCTAAATTCAAAATTGGTGATTATGCTGTAAATATATGAGATGATACTAATTTATGAGTAGATGAATTTATAAAAATATATTCTATACATTTTCATAAATGAGAATATCTATATAATACATCTCAACTTGACGGTAGATTCAATTGTATAGTAGAAAAAGGGATCAGAAAACCAACACAAGAAGAATTAGATATTTATTTTAGATAACAACCAATATTATGAGAGAATGATTTTGATTATGAACAGTCATAGCCGTAGCATTAAGCTGGTCAATGAATAAGTCTATATTATGGGCAATACTCCATTGAATGTTTTCATGGTTCTACGTGATATATTACGCTATATTTTTATAAAAACTTATTATGAATCCAAAAGTAAACTTCTTCGCTCTATGAGCAATAAGAATAGCAAAACAAATGTGAAACACATTATCTAAGAAAACAGTTGAAGGAATGATTATTTCAACAAGAACACTTAGATTAAAAGGGAAAAGTAAAAACGCACAAAAGAAATTGAGACACATATTTATGCATAAATTTAGTTAAATTATCTCCCCTTGATGACAATATGCCTTTGTGAATTGAGGATCAAAAGGGGGATATATAATAACATTGTATACTGGAGTTTAAGAGTCCTATTTTGATCTATGTGATCTTGTATTTTTCTTTAAATTAGATAATCCAGTATACATTTATGACCGAGTGGCGGAACTAGTAGACGCTGAAAGTCGAAAGGCAAACAACATAGTTTAGTGAAAATAGAGTAACTTTACGAGAGGATGTTGGTATTACAAGGTGCAAATCCTTGTCTCGGTCTCTATCAGGTTACTACAATAGTGGATAATAGTTAAGCTAATAGCTTACACTGACCTGACCATTATCGGGGGTGAACAACCACCGTGAACAAATTTATTAGTCATAGGGGGTAGACTTTAAAACACCCCATAAAGTGCAATAGGAATAAACACCAATGAGAAGCCTCGCTCATTAAAAAATGAGGCATATTAAATAAACAATAAATGAGAGTAAACTCACTACTTTCTATCTTGCATTTTAATGTACTGTATAAAAGATAGAAAAACCAAATCACCATTTAATTTATATTGAGTTGATGGTGGGGCGTGTAAGAATTATAAGTCTACGGAGCCAGGATAATTTCTAGGATTATCAAATTAAGGTTTATTCTGTATGACGGCAATAAGGGAGATTAAAATCATTAGCAACCTAACTTACACATCCCACTATCAATTTAATAGACTAAGATATAAACAAAAACTATGGGTATCTTCGAAAAAATAAATGAACTAGAAATATTAAAAGTACTAGATGCAGCATGAATTTCTTATATGAAATCATCATGACAACCATATCAATATACATGAAAACATCCAGACGGGAGTATTGATCCAAGTCTTCAAATAAATACAACTAAAAATATAGCTAAAGATTTTGGAGGGAACTGAGCTTGAGGATGACCACTTGACTTTATCGGGCAATTTATCCTAAAAGAAGATACGAAAACAACTGTAGGGAAAGCAAACTCAGTAAAATGGTTCGTAGAAAAAGGATTAGTAGAAGATTCACATAGTACCAAAGAATTTATACAATCATTATGAGGAGAAACTTTATTAGAGAATTTTAATGATTATAGATTAAATGGATACAAGAATGAGATATCATCATTTCTTATGATGAGAGGAGTACCACACGATTTCATAGTAAAAAATACTACAAGAATTGGTGAAGTATTCAAAGATATTTGATTCTATGATAATTATTTCTGTACAGAATTTGAGTGATGGAAAGAGGGTGATAAATGGTGTAATCAAGAAGGAGATAATCCTAAGAATGTAGCTGTATTTCTATTCCCATGTTATAATCAAAAATGAGATCTCATAGGGATGAAAATCAGGAGGAAAGACGGTAAGACAATCAGGTGAAAGAAAAGTATAGCTGTTGGTAAGACATGAATGCTATATAGACAAGTAGCAGAAGATGAGGCTATTATTGTAGAAGGAGAAACTGACTGGATTATACTTGAAATATTATGATTTGAATGAGTAATAGGGAATCTATGATGAGTACAATCGTGTTGATCTATGATAAAATCATTACTATCAGGAACGTCAAGGATTATATGTCTATATGATAATGATGTCGCTGGATCTAAAGCAAAACTGTCACTCCTATGACTATTTAATAGACCAATACTCGCAGTAGAATTTCCAGTGAGAGAGGATACGAAATGAAGAACTCTTACAGATGTAAATGACTTATATAAAGTCGGGTACGATTCAAAAAAGAAATGGAATGCTATTCTAGCTAAAACAAATATAGTATGATCTGAAGAAGTAAAAACTATTCCTAGGTTTATACAACTTGATAAATATCTAGAATACTATGATACCAAATATAAAAGAATTCAAAAAACAGATAACGTAAGTTGATATTTAGGACTTACTAAAAAGGAATTATTCCAAGCTGTTAAGAGTAAAACAATACCATCATTTGAAGATCTGTGTTATTATGAAGGAGGAAGAAAATGATACTATAATACTTTAGACGAGAAATCTATCGTTAAGTTTGGATGAGATGCTGAGCCAATATTGCACGAGCATATTGATAAACTTATAGATAATATATGTAATAAGAGTAAGAAGAATGCAAAATGGGTACATGGAGCTATTCTATATAAACTCACTCATATAAATGATCCATATTTACCAGCATTGGTGTTGTATGGAAGATGATGATCTGGGAAATGAAGTTTCCTGAATCTGTTATCAAAAATATTCGGAGAAGAAAACACACAAATTTGACTGGGACAAAAAGACCTGGAAGGATGATTTGATAGTTACCAAGGATGAAAACTAATCGTAGAATTTAAGGAAGTATCTGCGGGGAATAAATACCAAGACAAGAAGATCCTCGATAGAATCAAATGATTCATAGGTGAGAAAACAATAAGTGTAAACGCTAAATTTCAGAATGTAAAACAAATAGATAATATCGCATGGTTTCACCTGAGTTCTAATCATTCTGTACCTATTCAACTGGATAGTAAACATAGTGGGAATCGTAGGTTTACGATAATAGAGACTGGATGACCCCTGAATAATGTTTTGGCTGAGGAAATGAATCAGACTACATTTAATAATAAAAAGACTATCAGAGAGTATGTGGCATGGTTATATGATACATTTCCAGATATACCAGGTATGAAATCGTTCCCAGCACTTGATAATAGAGAGAAAAAAGAATTAGAAAATAATTGTGAAGGTGTCGCTAATACATTCTTTGAATGGTTAGAAGATAAATTCCCATGGATTCAGAAAATATCAATGAAACAAAAAACTATATTATTGAGGGTATATGCTCATGATACATGAGAAGATGTAAATGATAATAGATTTAAACAATCGAATTTTAATATAGGGTTATCACATAGATATAAAACATCAAGTGTAAGAATCTGATGAGTGCCAATGAAATGATATAAGATCGTCAAGAATGAGTTTGAACTTGCTAATATGCCAGAGTGAAAAAAACCAGAGTTTGAGACGTGAGAAATAGAGAATCTAGATGGAGCTACTTTTTAAGAATATAATTATGAGAGAAATAAAATTCAGAGCTTGGGAAAACTATAGTAAAACATTTGTATCTGAAAGTGAATTTGTTTTAGATAGTCTATGAAATATAATTTTGTCAGATCAAGCACGTAGTTTTTTTATAGAAAATGAAATTATTATAAGTCAATACACAGGACTAAAAGATAAAAATGGTAAGGAAATATATGAAGGTGATATATTATCAGATAAATGAATAGTTGCAGGTGTTATTACATTTTGAACATACAAAAGACAAAAGTATTTTAAAAAGGAAAATCCAGTCAGTCATGTATGATGGTATATAAAACAATGAATAAATGTAGAATCATTAGATAATGCTTTTTATAATTTAACAGAAGGTTGTAGAATCACTAATGAAAAAAACTATATTGAAATTATCTGAAACATACACGAAAACCCTGAATTATTAATTTAAACACCATGTGATTACAACACCTCAAACCAATAACATTTATTAATATCCACTGAGAAGAGATTTCAGTGGGTTCTATAACGAATAAAAAACCGAAGAAAAAACAAATAGAATGCCCAGCATCTAACTGTAGTAATACTAAGGATTTCAGTAGCAGATCAATTAAATGAGATAGGTTTAAAAAATGCCTGAGGTGTTGATATCAATTTTAGTAAAATAAATATATATTATGAATAATATAGAATTAATAAACAAGGCAATAGAGTGATATAATAATGAGAAAATTAAGATTGAAGAAAATATATTTAATGCAGAATTCCCTTGAGATGCAAGACATTGACATAAAGGTAGATTAATAGAAATAGATAATTTAATATTAAAATTAATAGATATATCATGCAACTTAGACCCTACCAAATAACAATATCAGATAAAGCAGCTAATATATTGAAAGATCATAAGTTCGTATTATTAGCAATGGAAGTGAGAACTGGTAAGACATTTACCGCATTCGAGACTATAAAGAATTACGGAGCCAAGAAAGTAATCTTCTTAACTAAGAAGAAAGCAATATCCTCAATAGAAGCTGATTATGCTCATTATAGTGATGCTTTCGATATTACTGTGACTAATTATGAGTCTCTACATAAAGTGGATCCGAAAGGTTATGATTTTATCGTTTGTGATGAGTCTCATACTCTATGAACATTCCCGAAATCTAGCAATAAAGCCAAGGCTGTTAAAAACTTGTTCGGAAATCTTCCTATGATTTTACTGTCTGGGACGCCAAGTCCTGAAAGTTACTCACAATTTTTTCACCAGTTTTTTACAAGCAATCACACTCCATTTAGCAAATATAATAATTTCTATAGATGGGCTGATCATTATGTTAAAGCAACACTACAAAAAACATCGTTCGGTTTTGCTAAGAATTATAAAAAAGCCAACTATGAAAAGATTATGGAGGCGGTTGGTCATTTGATCATAACTGTCACTCAGGAAAAAGCTGGGTTTAGTACCAAAGTTAATGAAAACATATTGTATGTTAAAATGAAGCCAGTTACTTATGAATTAGTAGAACGGCTGAAAAAAGATAAAGTAATTGAGGGTGAGGATGAAGTAATTCTTGCTGATACTATGGTGAAGGAAAAACAAAAGATCCACCAATTATTCTCGGGTACCATTAAATTTGAATCATGAAATACTAAAATACTGGACGACACGAAAGGTACTTTTATAAAAGAAAGATTCGCAGGTAAGAAGATATGAATATTCTACAACTTCAAAGCTGAGAAGGAATTACTCAAGGCTGTGTATTGAGATGATATAACTGATGATCTGGATGAATTTAACGCAACTGATAAAAATATCATGCTCCAGGTAATTGCTTGACGTGAGGGAATCTCACTCAAAGCAGCCGACTATCTCGTGTATTTTAATATATGATTCTCCGCTGTATCTTACTGGCAGTCTAGAGATAGACTTACTACAATGGATAGGAAGGAAAACACAATCTAATGGATCTTCGCTGAATGAGGACTCGAGGATAGTATTTATAAAGCAGTACAGAGTAAGAAATCGTTTACTACTAAAATGTATAAAAAATGAGTAAAGTAGAATGAGATATAATAG
>SDBT01021689.1_pt1 | contig 10037 bp, 7 predicted proteins | sample 2277101 | NCBI WGS metagenome assembly SDBT01 (sample SAMN10404973, study PRJNA504765) | marine sediment metagenome | isolation source: marine sediment core GS10_PC15, 103 cmbsf | place: Arctic Ocean: Southern Knipovich Ridge | collected 2010
ATTGAATATGTTGCATGAAGCGAGAGGAGTCACCTATAATATGGAAGGTTTGACTACGAACAAAAATTGTGATTTTATGAAAGATCCAGAATTTATCAAAGGATATGCTGCGGCGATGAAGCAGCAGTATACTCCGAATTTAGGTGGTTGGATAGTACATATTAATCATTGGGCTGCATTTCATGCAAAACAATTAGAGGGAGATTTTGTCGAATGCGGCGTATATAAGGGCAGATACGCCATGTCAAATATAACCTATACTGACTTTAAATCATTAAAAGACCGTAAATATTACTTATTTGACACATTCTGCGGGTTAGATAAAAAATTTTCTTCCCAAAAAGAATGTCTCTCTTATAAAAATGCTTACCCTGACTGCTACGAGTTTATTGTAAATAGTTTTAAAGAATACCCGAATGTTGTGATTATAAAAGGTCCAGTTCCGGAGACATTGTCACAAGTGGACATAAAGAAGGTCGCCTATTTATCAATAGACATGAACTGTGTTTTACCGGAAGTAGAGGCGCTTAAGTTTTTTTGGCCAAAATTAGAAACAGGAGGAATAGTGATTTTAGATGATTACGGGCAGCCTGGTCATGAAAATCAAAAAAAGGCAATGGATAATTTTGCGTTATCTGCGGGGGTTAAAGTGCTGCCCTTATCAACCGGGCAAGGAATGATAATCAAACCGTCCATATGGAAAAAATTTTAGTAAATGAGATAAAACAAATCAATTTAGAAGTAGATGGTAGATGTAACTATAGATGTTCTATGTGTCCCAATAAGGATCGGGAGAAGGATTTTTTGGTCCAGTTACCAATGAAAGAGTTCTATCATATTATTAATCAGGCTATCCCATTGGGACTTAAGTATGTTAACATTGGTGGGAGCGGTGAACCTCTCTTGCATAAAGATCTTGAAGAGGCAGTGGCTTACCTGACCAAACATAATATTACCAGCCTGATTTATACTAATGCCGCTTTATTAACTCCAGAATATTTTGAGAGATTATGTCAGGCAGGATTATCAATTTTTAAAGTTTCTTGCCAAGGATGGGATCGTGAAAGCTATGTTAAGTGGATGTCAATAGATTCTTTTGACAGAGTTCGTTCAAACCTTCAACTTTGTCTAAAAATATTAAAGAATAACAACTATTCCTCCGAACTTCAGACCAATCATATAATTCAAAATTATGAACAATGCGAATATCAGAAAGACATGTACATAAAAAATTGGATTGAATATTTAGGAGTCAAAGCTGAAATTTGGCTAGCCCATAATTGGGCCGGTTTATACGACAATGATGATACCAGACGAGATATTGCATATAGGGGCCGCCGTCGCCGGACTTGCGGACGGGCAATGGGTAAAGTAATTGAGATTAGAGCAGGAGGTTTAGGAGGAAAAAAAGGCGCTGTAGTTCCGTGTCCTAATGTGCTATCCCAAGATTCTAAAGCGGTGATGGGACATACTCAGGATACGCCGTTAATAGAAATTATCAACGGTGAGAAAATGCTGCACTGGCGTGACGTACACTCTCGCGGTGATTTTGACGAAATTGATTATTGTAAAAATTGTGATCAGTTGCTTGATACGCCAGAAGCATTGGTTTGGACAAACATCAAATCTCGAGCTTATGGCCAGAGTCGCATCTCGGGGATAAATTACGTAGATCCTAAAAAAAAATGAAAAAAAGAAAAAAGAAAATACCCTCGGCCGGACCATCTATAACGGATAAAGAAGTTAAATTAGTTAGGGAAGCTGTAAAAAATGGTTGGTATGAAAAAAGAAATATCCATGTTGATCAGTTCGCAAAAGAATTCTCCTCTTTTGTCGGTACGAAATACTGTTTGCCGACTTCTCATGGCACTTCGGCTTTGCACTTGGCTTTAATAGCCCTGGGTGTTGGTCCTGGGGACGAAGTTATAGTACCTGATATAACCTGGGTTGCTTCGGCTTCTTGCATTGATTATGTTGGGGCAACTCCTGTTTTTGTCGATATTGACAGAGAAGATTGGTGCATATCTCTCCAATCTCTTGAAAAGGCAATTACCAAAAAGACAAAGGCAGTGATAGTCGTTAACCTTCTCGGCAATATACCTTCTAAAATAGATGAGATAATCAACGTTGCCAAAAAACACAATCTGGCAGTAATTGAAGATGCTGCTGAAAACATTGGAGGGATGCATCAAGGGAAGAAGGCCGGGAATTTTGGAGATATCGGAATATTTAGTTTCAGTCCGACAAAGCTGCTCACTTCAGGTCAAGGGGGCGCTCTGGTAACCAATAAAAAAGAACTCTATGATAAAGCTAAATTATTTTTTCATCATGGGATAGACATAGAAAGAGAAGGGAAATACTATTGGTCCTATGAGATTGGTTTTAATTACCAGTGGACAAACATCCAGGCCGCTTTAGCTTTAGCCCAACTCAGAAGAATTGATGAATTGCTTGAGAAAAAAAAGCTTATCTATAAGTGGTATAAAAAAGGACTTCAGGAAATTGATGGCATTCAATTGAATTCCGAGAAACCCGACAGCACTTTCTGGATAACGACAGCAATAATAAGCCCCAAATATGGCTTTAAAAAGGAAGAAATTAAAGAGGAAATGAAAAAATACAACGTAGATGTCAGACCCTTCTTTTATCCAATTAGTTCAATGCCAGCTTATTCTAAATATGTTCAAGGCAAAGATATGAAAAAAATAAATCCTATCACTTACGAAATTTCTCCTTACGGAATATGTCTTCCCTGTTCTATGACCCTGACTAAATCCGACACTGAATATGTTTGCAAATGTCTTAAGAAAGTATTATTTAAAAGAAATCAATGAAAGAAAAAATTACTATTTGTATACCTACCAAGAACCGTTCAGATTTTCTTTTTCGCCTGCTTAATTATTTTACTGCGACAAACTACCAGCATTGGATTTTTATAGGAGATTCAAGCAATGATTTACATTTTGCGAAAACAAAAAAAACTATCCAATCCCTGAAAGGTAAACTTAAAATAAAGCACTTTAAATACCCGGGATTGAATGTTGCCGAGGTCATTGAACTTATGAATCAATTTATAACAACTCCTTATTCTGTTTTTTCAGCTGATGACGATTTTTTATGTCCGAATGGTGTAAACAAATGTATAGATTTTTTAGATGGTAATCCAGATTATAATGTTGTTCAGGGTATAGACGTAGGAACGCGTAATTATAAGAGCGGGCCGTACGGTAATATTAGCTATGTCCATTATTGTCAAGGAGTAAAGTTGGATGCTGATTCTGGTTCCCAACGACTAAGAGATTTTTTTGCGACTGGTCCTTATGCTTTGATACACTACATTCATCGCACACCGGAGTGGCGAGAGTTGTATCAAGGATTTATATCCGTGCCCTGGGCGCGTCAAGGCTTTAGTTTTGATGACCTGACATTTTCAACTGTTTCGGCAATTAGAAATAAAGTAAAAAAATTGGACTGTCTGTATCTACTGCGTTTTGGCCACGACAGAGTTTACCACCAGGTTGATGTTTACGATTGGTTTACAAACCAGGATTGGTTTCCTGGGTTTAAAGATTTACACGATAGGGCAATTAATGAGTTAATGCGGCAAGACAACATTTGCAAGAATGAAGCCGAGGAAGTTTTCAAAGGAGCTTTCTGGCCCTACTTAGCCCGATTATTTTCACCAGGCCTTTCTTACAAAAGACGAGGAGTACTTTTCTCTCTGTTGAGAAAAACTGCCAAACAAATACCGACACTTCAGAAGCTCTATTTTCAAATCATCTTTCATTTCCAAGCAAAAAAAGAAATTAACTTGTTACCCTCCTTATTAAAACCTACCTCACCTTATCACGAGGATTTTATGCCGATTTACCGAGCTATTACCAGTCCTAAAAATATTCAAAAAAATGATAAACTGTAATCTTATAATTCCAACTTTTAACCGTCCTTACTATCTTCAACGGATTTTGGGCTATTACTCCAAATACGGAAGTGATTTTAATATAATCGTTGCTGACTCCAGTTCCAGTGAGAATAAAAAGCTGAATAAAGAAATTATTTCTTCCTTCAAGAATTTAAAGATTCTATATCTAACCGATTATCCTGGCACGGTTGAATTTTATTATAAATTTGCTGATGCGGTGAATCATGCCCAAAGTAAATACTGTGTGTTTTGCGCAGACGATGATTTTATTGTTCCTTCATCAATTAAGGAATGTATTAACTTTATGGAGAAAAATCCAGATTATTCTGTTGTCCAGGGACTCTATTGTTCTCATTGGTTGAGAAAAAAAAGAAATGGAAAAATTGAATTTGGCTGGGTTCCCGCTCAGTATCATAGCAAATCTATAACATTTGACAGTCCTTCTGAAAGACTAAAATTTCACTTGGCCAATTACAATGTAACCACCGCTTACGGTGTCCACAGGACCGACACCCTGCGATTTATATTTAAAGAAGGAATAGAGTCTACCTCCTATGACAGATTGGCTGAGATTCTTTTAACGGCACTCACTTTAATTTGCGGCAAAATGAAAATATTACCTGTATTTTATGATTCAAGAGAGTCCGGGTTTAATTCAATTGAAAGAAGCTATAATCCTCGGCCCTACTTTTCTCTTCCCTGGGCATCTTTCCTGGTTTCAGATACTTTCAAGACAGAATATAGACGAGCGGTAGTTTGTTTGGCAAGGAATCTCCAAAAACAAATTGACTTAAATTCAGATTTATCAACAAAGATAGCTGAAGACGCTCTTAATCGATATTCGGACTCTGTGCGACTGGGACCCCTTCAAAAAATTCGTGGCTGGAGTTTTAATCTGTTAAGTAAAACTCTTTCCGAACCTCATTTAAGAAGTTTAATGCTTACCTATGCAAGAATGAATAATATTATAACTAATATACGGTTAAGAAGCGTGAAAAGAGAATATTCAGGTTTCCTGGAGAAAAATGATTCAAAATTTCTTCAAAGCTTAAATCGAATTAAAGAAGCAGTTATTGCTTCTGAAGTTTATGTTATTAAATAGTAAGAAATTGTTAAAATGAGAATTCTTTTGGTAATACACAACTGTAATTCGCCGTACAATGTCTTTCCTTGCGGCCCCGGATATCTGGCAGCGGCCCTTAGGGGAGCAGGACATTCGGTAATAATATTTGACCAGGCAGCCGGCCTTTATTCGGATAAAGAATTACATTCTTTTATAAAGTCCGAGAAACCTTTTGATTTTATCGGCTTGGGATTTCAGGCTGCCTATTTTCCTGTTGTCAAAAGTACGGCCAAAGCAATTAGGGATGCTTGCCCCAACACACTTTTTGTTTTGGGAGGAAGCGCTCCGTCTGCCTCACCGGCATATTTTCTTGAGAAATTTAAGGCCGATTATGTTCTAATCGGGGAAGCTGACCATTCAATCCTTGACTTTGCCAGAGCGCTTCAGGGAGATATTAAGTTGGAGGAGGTGAGCGGGCTTTGCTGGAAACAAGACGGCAAGATTAGGATGACCGAACGCCAAGCCCCTCCCCAAGACCTTGACGCACTTCCTTTTCCGGCCTGGGATCTTTTTGACATGAAAAGCTACACCTTCCCGCGCAGACACCCCGGGATTAGAGGGCTCATAAAACCAATAGGAGTATTAACGTCCCGCGGCTGTCCTTACGTTTGTAAGTTTTGCTTCCGGATAGAAAAAGGGTATCGAGCTCGCTCTATTGAAAGCTGCCTCCGGGAGATAAAATTGCTGATTAATGAATATGGCGTTAATTTTATACAATTTTATGATGACTTGTTTATGATAAGCAAGAAGAGAACCTTGGAGTTCTGTCAGGCAATTGAGAAAAGCGGGCTGCGTTTTAACTGGCTCTGTAATGGAAGGTTCAATATTGCTGATCGCGAACAGTTAAGAGCCATGAAAAAAGCAGGATGTGTAGAAATCTCATACGGGTTGGAATCTGGAGACCAAAAAATACTTGATGAAATGGATAAAAGAATCACCGTGGAACAAATACTGGAGGTAGCGGCTATAACAAAAGAAGAAGGAATGTTGGTTAGCGTGCCGTCAATGTTTGGTTTGCCCGGAGAAACCGAGGAAAGTTTACAAAAAACCGTTGAAACCATTATTGCCGCCACTTCCTGGCATGACAAAAGGACAATCCGGCCAATGCAGCCTTATCCCGGCTGTCCTTATTGGTACCAATGTATCAAACAGGGGCTTTTGAAAGACGAAGAGGACTTTTATTCCCGTTATATCAATTCTGAAAAATGGACAGTCAATATGAGCGATGTTGAAGATTCAGATCTTGACAAACTCTTATATAAAGCAAATGAAAAACTTTTGAGAAAGCATTACGAACACGCCCTAAAAAGAGACATAGAAAGCTTCAAAAAAATCTATTCCCAGGGTGATGTGGATGGCTTTATCCCTATGCGCTAACAATTATTCTTATGCAATTTATACTAAAAACAAAAATGGAATTTGGCCCGGGAGAAGCGCTTAATTTAGGCAAGTTTTTAAAGGAATTAAAATTTCAAAGAATTGGCATTATTGTAGATGCCGGGGTTTTCAATTTGGATTACCTGAAAGAGGTTTTAGATGGAGTTAAAAAACAAGATTTTGAGAGAGTAAAAATTTGGCAGTATGATTTAAAAGCAGAGCCTGATTATGACTCTTTAGACAGGATTAAATTAGAATTTTTGCAAGAGAACCAAAAACCTTTAGTAGATTGCTTTGTTGGAATTGGGGGAGGGAGTGTTATTGATTTTGCCAAAGGTTTGGCTACCTTGGTGGTAAATCCAGGAAAAGCGATAGATTATCGTGGTTTTCCGACAGATATTAATCCTTCCCTTCCTACGGTTGCTCTGCCGACCACTGCCGGGACAGGAAGCGAGGTAACCTACAACGCAGTTTTCATATCCTTGCAAGAAAAGAAGAAATTAGGCATCAATACCATGAATAATTTTCCGGTTTTGGCGATTTTAGACCCGAAGTTGACTTTGAGCTGTCCAGAATCTATAACGGTTTCTTCCGGCATGGATGCCTTAACTCATACCTTAGAGAGCTATGTGGCTTGCCAGGCCAATTCTTTAACCAAGGTTTTTGCCAGGGAGGCATTCAGATTAATTTTTAATAATCTATCTAAGGTTTTAGACAATCCTGAAGATATTAAGATTAGGGCAAATTTGCAAATGGCAGCTTTCTTGGCAGGAATATCTTTGATAAACTCGGGCTCGGGACCGGCCGGCGCTCTCTCTTATTCTTTGGGCGTTCATTTTAAGGTGCCCCACGGTTTAGCGGGAGCTGTTTTTTTACCTTATATTGTTGAGCATAACGTAAAAAACGGATACGATTACAGCGAATTATATAACCTTATTGAAGGGGTAGATAAGTCCTTAGAGAAAGAAAAGAAAAATCAGCTGTTTTCAGAGAAAATATTTGAGCTATCCAAAAAATTGGGCATCCCGGCTAACTTGAGAGATTTCGGGGTTGTTGAAAATAATATTGATGTTCTTTTGCGAGAAACCGAAAGTTTAGACAAAGCTTTTGCTCAAAATTCCATACCCTTTTCGGTCGAGGAGGGTAAAAAACTATTAATTAAATTAATAAAAAAATAACATGCCAGGATACGAACTTATCGGCAAAGAGGAAAAAGAAGCGTGCGAAGAAGTTTTTGACAAAGGAGGAGTCTTGTATAGATACGGCTTAGATGACAAAAGACAGCACATTTTCAGGGTTGATCAATTTGAGAAAGAAATTGCCAAAAAAGTGGGCTCAAAATATTGCCATTGCGTCTGCAACGGTACCGCTGCCTTAAAAATTGCCTTATTTGCTCTGGGGATAAAGCCGGGAGACGAGGCAATCAGCCAAAGCTTCACTTTCATTGCTACCATTGAAGCCATCTTGGAAATGGGGGCTAAACCCGTTCTTACTGAAATAGATAAGACATTGAATATGGCTCCTGAAGATTTAGAGAAAAAGATTACCGCTAAAACCAAAGTTATTATCCCGGTTCATATGGCGGGGGTTCCAGCTAAAATGTCAGAAATTATGGCCATAGCCAAGAAACACAATATACCGGTTTTGGAAGATTCAGCTCAAGCCTTGGGTGGAACTTATCGGGGAGGATATTTAGGAACTATTGGCGATACTGGTATTTATAGTTTAGACATTGGTAAAATTATCACCACCGGAGAAGGGGGAGTGATAGTCACCGATGATAAAAACATTTATTTAAGAGCCAGAGAGTATTCTGACCACGGCCATGAGCTAAATCCCAATTTTCCCAGAGGCGAGGACACCAGGTCTCAATGGGGCTCTAATTATAAGATGATGGAGCTCCAGGGAGCTATTGGGCAGGTACAATTGAAAAAATTGGATTTTGTTTTAGAAAAACAGAGAGAACACAAGAAAAAAATCAAAGAGGGAATAAAAGACATTAAAAATATTGAGTTTAGAGAGATTCCCGACCCTCAAGGTGATGCCGGCGACACCCTGATTTTTCTTGTTGAGAACAGAGAAAAAGCCAGTCGGTTTGCCAAGCTTTTGTCTGAAAAAGGATTGGGCACAAAAAATCTGCCCGATGCCATTAACTGGCATTTTGCCGGGACCTGGAACCATATATTTCCGGACTGTTCCCTTTGGCCCAAATCCAATGAACTTTTAAGGAGAGCCATAGCTATTCCCATTATGGTAAAGATGCCAGAGGAAAAAATCAAAGAAATTATCTCTGCTATTCAAGAAATTTCCAAGAATTTAACATGAAAAAGAAAATTAAAATATATTTAGCTGACCTGGTCCATAATTATTTAGGGGTGGGTACTTATATGTTCCCATTAAATATTGGCTATATTGCCGCTTTCGCCAACAAGTTTTTTTCAAAAGACATTGAGATTGAATTATTTAAATATCCTCGAAATTTCATTGATCAGTTTAAGAGACAAAAGCCCGATTTGGTGGGATTCAGCAATTATGCCTGGAATGCAGATTTGAATAATAGGATTGCTCAATGGATAAAAGCCATTTCACCAGAAACAATTGTCGTTTTCGGGGGACCCAACATTGATTACTCTTCTCAAGGATATAAAAGATTTTTTTCAACCCATCCAGCAGTAGATTTTTATGTTCTTTATCAGGGAGAGGTTCCTTTCAACAATCTTCTAAAAGAAATTTTTAATGAGGGTTTAGCTCTTTCTCGTTTAAAGTCCAAAGCCATTGATGGAGTTATCTTTTATGACAAAAATAGCCGTAGCATCATTGAAGGCAAAGCTCTTCCCAGGATTAAAGAAGTAAATACCATTCCTTCCCCTTATTTAACGGGGCTTCTTGATAAATTTTTTGCCACTAACCTGATTCCGATTATTGAAACAAATCGTGGTTGTCCTTATCAGTGCACTTATTGCTGTCAGGGATTGTCTTCTCACCACAAAATTGAATTTTTTAGCTTAGAACGGGTAAAAGAAGAACTTAATTATGTTGCTGACAGAGTTAAGAATACCGATATTCTAATTTTCGCTGATTCTAATTTTGGCATTGCCCAAAGAGACATAGAGATTGCGGAGCACGTGGCGGAACTAATGAAAAAAACCGACTATCCCGGAAAGTTCAATGTCAATTGGGCCAAAAATCAACCAAAGATATTTGAAATTGCCAAGATCTTAAAAAACATCAATTTAATCATTTCTTTTCAATCGTTAGATGAAACGGTTTTAAGGAATATAAAAAGACAGAATATTCAAAAATCTGTCTTTAAAGATATTATTGACAGGGTTAACAGGGAGGGTGGAATGTCCGGAACAGAGATTATTTTGGCTTTGCCCGGAGAAACAAAAGAAAGTCACCTTAAATCTCTCCGCGAGTTATTTAACTGGAACGTCTCTTACATAATTTGCTACAACTGCTTGATTTTAGAGGGTTCAGAAATGTCTTTACAAAGGGAAAAAGGAGAATTTGAATGCCGGACAAAATTCAGGTTAATTGACAATTCTTTTGGCAAGTATGGAGAGATAATGTCTTTTGAAGCAGAAGAAGGAATTCGTTCCACTTCGACAATGT
>SDBT01021690.1_pt1 | contig 10037 bp, 7 predicted proteins | sample 2277101 | NCBI WGS metagenome assembly SDBT01 (sample SAMN10404973, study PRJNA504765) | marine sediment metagenome | isolation source: marine sediment core GS10_PC15, 103 cmbsf | place: Arctic Ocean: Southern Knipovich Ridge | collected 2010
GTTGCGATCACGATTTCCGACATCACCCGCCCCGTGCCCAACAAGGTCTTCCTGCCGCCGATGCTGGAGGCGCTCAACGCGGCGGGCGTGGCCGACTCGCAGATCGTCATCATCATCGGCACGGGCATGCACCGGCCCAGCACGCCCGCCGAGCGGGAGATCCTGGTGGGCGGCGAGATCGCCTCGCGCGTGGAAGTGGTCGATCACCTGGCCGACGATCCCGATACGCTTGTGAAGGTCAGCGACTCGCCTCCGGTGAGCGTCAACCGCCGCTTCGCCCAGGCGGACCTGCGGATCGTCACCGGCTACATCGAGCCGCATTTCATGGCGGGCTTCTCCGGCGGGCGCAAGGGCGTGTGCCCGGCCCTGGTGGACCTGGCCACCCTGCAGCGGTTCCACGGGCACGACACGCTGGCCGACCCCCGGGCCGACAACGGCGTGCTGGAGGGCAACCCCTGCCACGAGATCGCCCTGGCCGTGGCCCGGACCGTCGGGGTGGACTTCCTGTTCAACGTGGCCATCACCCGCGAGCGGGACATCGCCGGCATCTACTGCGGGGACCTGGAATCAGCCCACCGAGCCGGCTGTGCGGATGTCGCCCGCTGGACCACGGCCGAAATCGACGGGCCCTTCGACCTGGTCGTCACCAACGGCGGCGGATTCCCCCTGGACTTGACCTTCTATCAGACGGTCAAGGGCATGTGCACCGCCCTGCCGGCCTTGGGGGCCGAGTCCACGCTGCTGCAAGTCTCGAGCTGCGACGAACAGCTCGGATCGGCCGCCTACACCGAACTGATGCTCGCCTACGACAACGACTGGCGGCGGTTCCTCGCCGACATCGAGGCCAACCGCCGCGAAACGCGCCTCGACCAGTGGGAGTTGCAGATGCAGTCCCGCGTGCTGGCGCGAATCGGCACCGAGAAGCTGTGGTTCGTCAGCGACGGTATCGATCCCGAGCTGCAGGGCCGCATCGCCGTCCATCCCATTCTCGGCGACGGGGATGCCCAGACGCGCGCACAGCGCGCCATCGATGCGTTTCTCGCGGATCGGTCCGACGGACGGGTGGCCGTCGTGCCGGAGGGGCCCTACACGATGCTCCGAGTGGCCGACTAGGCTACGTGCTGCCCATCCGTCTCAGGAAGACCCGCGCGAACGACCATTCCGGCGTATCGAGGATCTCGCCGAAATCGGTGTCGTACCACGGGGACAGGCCCGGGTCGGCGTTGTTCCTGAGGATGTGCATCTGCTGGGCGGGCATGAAGCTCTGTGCCAGGAGGAAGACCTTCTTGCCGGTGATCGGGTGGACGGCGATATCCACGACGAGCACGGCGTGACCGGGGGAGCCGGCCTGGATGAACGCGTCGCCGATCTGCATGTTCAGCATGTCGCTTACGGGGTGGGTCTCGTCGGCCAGCGACCGCGTGCCGGCGTAAGTGAAGACCGTGTAGAGGTACTTCCTCAAGGACGCGTAGGAGGAGTCCGGCTTGGCGCTGCGCTGCCAGGTGACCTTCCTTTGGCGGACGATGGGGCGATGGCCGGTGGCCCACTTGGCGAAATCGGCGCGGTCGCCGCTGGTGAAGTTGAAGTGGATCCGGTTGGGCTTGCCGCCGGCGAACAGGTACTCCGCCCGCAGTCGAATGATGGCGTCGGCGCACTGCTGGAGGTCGCGCTCCCCCACGTCCAGGTCGATCACGGCGTGGTGGGCGTCCTGGTTGACCTTGAGCAGGCCGTTGTAGGTGTATACCGGAGGTCGCCCGCCCTTGAGCGGCAGGTGCCGCAGCCAGCAGGCGTAGCTATCCGCCACCGACTCCACGCGATGGAAGCCCGGCGGCGGCTGGATTCGTGCCGCGATGCTCTGGGCCGGATCGTAGCTCTCGATCCAGGGGTACTGGGCGGACGTCCCCGCCTGGCCGTTGGCCCACGCGTACCCGCCGCGCCGCGCCGGCATGAGGTCCGCCGAGGGTCTCGCCGCCGTGGGGCTCGGTGTCGGGCGCTTGAACCACCCCCGCAGTTGCCCGACTACCATGAACGCCGCGAAACACGCGGTCAGTGCGATGAGAATCTTCTGTCTACGGTCCATGCTCCGAACGTCCTTTCCGCCAGACAGCGACAGATAGTAAGCGCGTATCCACCCGATCCCAGCCGCGCGGGGACGGGGATTCCACAGTGTCCCTATCGGCTATCTATCCGGGGGGCTTTCGTTGCGCCACGCAAGTAAAACCGGGCCCAGACGAGCAGGATCACGAAGAGCACTCCGGCATGGTGGCGGCCCCGACTGCAAAGCCGGCGAGTATCCCGATCCAGCCAGCCAACAGATTCACTTGCCCCACACGCACCTCGATCCATCGGGACCGATCCCCTTCCGATCGCCCGTCAGACCGGTGGGGAGATCGCCGGCAGGACCATGCTGTACACCGCGTCCATGAAGTCCATCTTCGCCAGCCGCTTCAGCAGCTCCTCGGTCGGGGGGCTGTCCAGGTTGATGGCCAGGACGGACTTGCGGGTGGAACGCTTGCGCCCGAAGGTCATGTTGGCGATGTTGACGCCCGCCTCGCCGAAGGCGCTGCCCACCGCGCCGATCACCCCCGGCTGGTCGTCGCCGAACAGGATCGCCAGCGGGCCCTCCGGCTGCATCTCCATCCGGTAGCCGTCCAGCGAGATGATCCGCGGGAACTTGTTGGCGAAGACGGTACCCACGGCCACCCGCCGGGCACGGTCCGTCTCGATCTCCACCTCGATGACACTGGCGAAGTCCCTGCTCTTGGCGGCGGTCACCACCTCCACCTCGATGCCGCGCTCGCGCGCCACCACCGGGGCGTTAATGATGTTGACCGTCTCCACGTGCGGGCTGATCAGCCCCAGCGTCAGGAAGGTGGTCAGCACCGAGACGTTCTCCTCGCTGATGGCGCCGCGGTAGACGACCTCGACGTTCCGGATGGCCCCGGGCGTGATGGACACCAGGATCGTGCCCATTCGCTGTACCAGTTCGGCATATCGGTGCACGAGCGGGCTCATGCCGCGGTCGAAGCCGGGCGCGTTGAGGGCGTTGCGGATCTGCCCGCCGCGCACGGCATCCACCAGTTGCACGGCCGCGTCCATCGCCACCTGGTCCTGGGCCTCTTCGGTGCTGGCGCCCAGGTGCGGAACGCCCAGGACGTTCTCGTGGGCGATGATCCGGATCTCCACGTCGGAGTCCGGCGGCTCCTTCGACCACACGTCTATGGCCGCGGCGCCGATCTTGCCCGATTCCAGCCCCGCCAGCAGCACCGCCGGGTCGATGATCCCGCCCCGGGCGGCATTGACCAGCCGCACGCCGTCCTTCATGCAGGCGACCTGCTCGGCGCCGATCATGCCCTCCGTCTCCGGGCTCTTGGTCACGTGCACGGTGATGTAGTCGCTCCGCTTGCACAGTTCCTCGAGCGTCTTGACCATCTCGAAGCTGCCCTTGGGGCATTCGCCGCCGAAGTACGGGTCGTAGGCGAGCACGCGCATCTCCATCGCCAGCGCCCGCTTGGCCACCGCCGTTCCGACCCGCCCCATGCCGAGGATGCCGAGCGTCTTGCCGGCAAGCTGGGTGCCCTGGAACTTCTTTCGCTCCCACTCGCCGCGCAGCAGCGACTGGTTCGCCGGGGCGATTTTGCGCGACATCGCCAGCATCAGCGCCCAGGTCAGTTCGGCCGTGGAAACGGTGTTCCCGCCCGGGGTGTTCATCACGATGATGCCCTTGGCCGTGGCGGCGGGCAGATCCACGTTGTCCACGCCCACGCCCGCTCGGGCGATGCAGCGGAGCCGCCCGGGATTGGCCAGGACCTCCACGGTCACCTTGGCGCCGGAGCGGATGATCATCCCGTCGTATTCGCCGACGATCTCCGCCAGTTCCTTGCTGCTCAGGCCCAGCCGGACGTCCACCGTCACGTCGTCCTGACCTTCGAGCCAGTCGATGCCGACCTTGCTGAGCTTGTCTGCCACCAGTACTTTCATGGCCGGCCTCCTATCGCCAATCTTTCAGGACGCGAACGGCCTCGGTCACGCCTGCGCCGATCTCGACGCCCGCGCCCAACTCGGCCAAGGCCAACTCCATCGCCGCGATCAGGCCCACCGTATCCAGCGGGTCCACGTAGCCCATGTGCGAGATGCGGCAGGCCTTGCCCTTGAGGGCCTCCTGCCCGCCGGCGATCGAACAGCCGTACTTCGTCTCCAGCAGCTTCCGGAAGCCGTCGTCCACGCCGTCCGGATACAGCAGGGCCGTGACCGAATCGCTGGGCTGGCGGCTGAAAACCTTCATGCCCAGCGCCTCCCCCGCCGCTCGAACCGCTCGAGCCAGCACCGCCGTGCGGGACCACACCGTCTCGATGCCGATCTCGTTGATCCGATCCACCGACACCTTCAGGCCGCGGATCAGGCTCACCGCCGGCGTGTAGGGCGTGTCGTTGTCGGCGACCGACTTGCGGTAAGCCTTCAGGTCCAGGTAGAAGCCCGGCGCGTCGATGGCGTCGACGCATTTCCAGGCCTTCTCGCTGACGGCGAGTATCGCCAGGCCCGGGGGCAGCATGAACGCCTTCTGGCTGCCGATGCCGACGATGTCCACGCCCCATTCGTCGGTCTTCAGGGGCAGCGCCCCGGCCGAGGTGATGCAATCGGCGATCAGGATCGCGTCGGTCGCCCTCACCACCTCGCCGATGCCCGCCAGGTCGCAGGCGGTGGCGGTGGATGTTTCGCTGTGAACGGTCACCACGGCCCCGTACTCGCCGGTGGCGAGCTTGTCCCGGACCAGCCCCGCCGCCAGGGCCGTGCCCCATTCCAGCGTCACCTCGTCCACGTCCAGGCCGTACACGCGGGCAACCTTGCCCCACCGCCGGCCGAACTTCCCGCCGTTGGCGACGAGCACTTTCCGGCCCCGCGGCACCGCGCAGGCAATGGCCGCCTCCATCCCCGCCGTGCCCGATCCGGCCAGGGTCAGCACGTCGTTGTCGGTCATCAGCAGCTTCTTGAGTCCGTCGCTGACCTGCCCGAACAGCTCGCGGAACCGCGGCGTGCGGTGGTGGAACATCGGACGGGCCATCTCGATGAGAACTTCGGGCGAAACGTCAGTGGGGCCTGGTGTGAACAGGCGTGCCTTGATCATGGGAGTGCCTCCCGTGCACAAGGTTAAGCGTCGGGTGCAAGCCGGCGTGCCCACCCGTCTGTCGGCGCCGCCTCCCGCCGCGTGAATCCATTTTCCGGCTCAGCCTGGGGCGTTGCGCCCCGCAGGATAGGCCCGGCGGACTTGGCCGCCGGCATGGGCGAGCCATGTGGAAGAGATAGTAGAACCTGACCGCCGCGGTGTCAATGCCCTTGAGCGCCGGCCCGGCCGGCGAGCGCGGGATTTCGCTGGGGGAAAACTGGCCCAAGACAGGGCCGAATCGTAGGTTACAGGTGTCCTCGTTTCGCCCTCGCAGCCGGCAGAGCTGCGAAGTGGTACTTCTTGCCGAGGCTCCTTGCATCCGCGCTCGCCACGGCCGACTCGCTCCCGGCCGTGGCACTTTATGCGCCGTCGGAGGGTCAGTCGGGCCCGCCTGCCATGGGGCCGTTGTGGTTGCCCATGTGGGCGCGGCGAATAGCCCCCTGCACGATCTCGTGAACGTCCTGCGGACGGGGAACGGAATTCCACACCATGGCCGCCTGATCGATCCGGACCGACTGCGGGTCCGCCCGGCCCCTCAGGCAGAACACGCTGCCGCTGGAGACCACCCGCTCGGCCCAGGACGTCACCAGCAACGCCTGGCCGACGTCCGTCAGCGCCGCGGCCGTCACCTGCGTGTTGATCATGCCGCGCAGCGTGATGATCCGGCGATTGGTCAGCACGTAGGTACGCCCCAGCCACTGCCAGCACCCGGCCATGAGCCGCGCCAGCACGATGGCCGCCGCCAGGGAGAGTATGGCCTCCAACGGCGTCGGCTCGTGATAGAGACGCACGATGTACGCCGCGGTCCCCGCGACCGCCGCCGAGGCCAGCACCGGCAACGACACCAGCAGCACGAACCACGCGCTGGGCTTGAGGGCGAGGATGACGATCTCATCTTCGCCCAGCAGGTCCGCCGGGATGAGGCGGGCCGAGACCTCGGCGTTCTCGGATGTCGGCTCGGCCGAAGGGCTCATGAACCACCTCCGCCGCGATTGGCCAGTGCCATGATATCGGGCAGGCTTCGGCCCCGCCCATCGTAGTCCAGCCCGTACCCGACGACGAACTGGTCGGGGATGTCGAACCCGACGAAGTCGGTCCGCAGGTCGCGCCCCGGGCGGTCGGGCTTTCGGAGCAGCACGCAGACGCGGCAGCTCGCGGGCCGGCGGGCGCGGACCGCTTCGAGTACGGCCGAGAGCGTCGCGCCGGTGTCCAGAACGTCGTCGACGACCAGGACTTCCCGGCCGGTGAGGTCGTCCTGGATGTCCCCGGCCAGTTCGACCGCCCCCGGCGCGGTGCTCGCGCCCCGGTAGCTGCGAGCGCGGAGCGTGGTAATCTCCACCCGTAAGGGCAGCCGGCGGACCAGGTCGGCCAGGAACAGCAGCGCCCCGTTCATCACCCCGACAACGGTCAGCTCCCCGCCCGGACAAGCGCGGGTGATCTCCTCGGCCAGTTCGCCCAGCCGCTGCTCGATCCGATCGCGCGGCACGACCACCTCCGCGGTTTCAAGCGGATGGCCCTTGCAGCAAGCACGCTCCACGCCGCCGGAATCTTCCATGAAGTGCATGCTACCGCGACCGATGGCGGGTTGCAATGCATGGACGCGCCGCGGACCGGGCGGCTCATCCCAGCAGCTTGATGGCCGAGCGAATCGACAGGTCCAGCCCCGCCCCAGCCAGCAACACGTGGACTACCATGCGGAAGACCTTCTCGTTGACGCGCCCGTGCAGGAAGAACCCCAGCAGCGCGCCCACCATGATCGCCGGCGCCAGGCCCGCCCCCGCCAGCAGGGCCTCCTTCGTGAGCATGCCCCGCTCGAAGTACGGAGCCAGCTTGACCTGGTTGGCGATCCAGTAATACATCACGCTGGTGGCGACGAACCGGTCTTTGGGCATCTGCTGGCCCAGCAGGTACATGGTGGTGATGGGTCCGGCCCCGTGGGAAAGAGTGCTGGTGAACCCGGCGGCCGAGCCGGCGGCGGTCCCCAGTGCCAGCGTCGGGCGGAAGGGCTTGGGCTGGCCCCGCCAGAAGCGGACGACCTGGATGCCGACGAAGCCCAGGGCGATGAGTCCGATGGCCAAGGTCACAGCCGCGTCAGCGGAGGCCTTGCCGCCACCGCCGGCGGCGAACTGGTCGAACGCCCAGAGCGTTCCCCAGCCGGCGGCGATTCCCAGAAGCATCCCCCCCAGCATCAGGCGGATGTTGTGCAGGTCCCACGGCCGACGCCGGGACCACAGCAGAAGCGTCACGTAGTCGCAGGCGATCAGCAGCGGCAGCATGGTCCCGATGGCCAGCCTCCCCCGGCTGCCGCAGGCATAGGTCATCAGCGGAACGCTCAACAGCCCCAGTCCCCCGCCGAACCCAGCCTTGCCCGCGGCCATGATCAACACCGACAGGGAGCCGAGTATCAGAAACCCAAGCGGCGGCACGTCGGCAGGGATGAACCACTGGGCCAGAATTGCTTGCGGCATCGGCGCCTCTCCAAAGCGGGCCCACTATAGCGCATGGGGCAGCCCGAGGATACTCCCGGCCGGCGGAGAAAGCGATTTGCCGCCAACAAACTGGCGAGACCGCCCCAACGACAATAGAATAGATGTTTGTCTTGTCGGACATGCCCGGTCGGGTCGGACCCGGCCTCGGGGAGGAGTGCGATGCATGTAGTGGAATGCCCAGGTTGCCAGCGGAAGTTCAAGGTTCCCGCACCGCTGCGGGAGACGCGCATGCGCTGTAGCCAGTGCGGCCAGCAGTTCGTCGCCTCCAGCATGGAGGTGCTGGACGCGCCGCCGCCATCCGCGCCGTCCGCGCCGCCTGTACGCGGTCCGGCCCCGATCCGCGCCCAGCGGATCGCGCCCACGCCCGGCGGCCACCCGACGACCCGGCTGTTCATGATGGTGGCGACAATCGTCGGCATCGTGGGCCTGCTCGCGCTGGGCGGGGGGTTTTGCTTCGCCCGCAGCCGCGTGAAGATCACTTTCGTGGACGAGTACGGCAGGAAGGTCACGAGGAGCGTCTCCAATGCCGAGTACAATCGGATCGTAAAGGATCGCGAGGCCCGCCAGGCCGAAGAGCGCAGTCGCAGGCTCGGCCTGTCCGACCGTCCATCGCCGCCCGACGAACGGCCCGCGCCCTACGAGCCGGACGAGGGCAACAACGTGAGGACGTTTCCGCCGGACGAGCCGACCACGCCGCCGGTGACTCCGCCGGTGCCAGCCGACCCGAAGCTCGTGGCCGGCCGGCCGAGAATCATCCCCGCCGGCATCGGCTCCAGCAGCTTCCTGGCCTGTGGAACGCTGCACAATCAGCACAAGCGGGCCCGCCGCAGCGTGACTGTAACGGCCTATGACGGCAACCTGGCCGGTCAAGCCATGACATACGAATACGTCCCGGCCGGCGCGACCATCCGCTACTGCGTGCCGGCCCCGGGCGACAAGCCCGATCCGGCCACCATTCGGATCGTCGTCACGTCAGGCCCGGAGGTCCCGGCCGACACGCTCGTCTGGATGATCGACCCCACGCGCATCGGCGAGGCCACGCTCGAGGATGAGACCTTCGTCTGGGCGGGCCAGACCCGCAATTCCACCTCCACCCCGGCCAAGAACGTGAAGATTCACTGCGACTTCTTCTTCGCCGACGGCACCTACGCCGGCACGGCGACCGGGCAGGTCACCGACGAGGGCACCGTCGGCGCCGGGAGGATCGGCTACTTCCGCCTCTCCAGCGAGAACTCCAGCCTCCAGAGTTGCGCAATCCTCGTCGCCCGTGCCGTGGGGCAGAAGTATTGACCGCCGCCGACCCGGAGCCAATGACAAGCGAGACCGAATAGCATGATCCCAGTGCGAATTGACAAGCGGCTTGAGCGGACCCCCTGGGTCAACTACGCGCTGATCGCCGCCAACGTGCTGGTTTTCGTCTTCGCCCAGGGCACGCGCATCAGTTCTCCGGCCGTGCGGATGCACTTCCTCTACCCGGATAATCCCCAGCTCTACCAGTTCTTCAGCAGCGTGTTCATGCACGCCGGGTGGTGGCACCTGATCGGGAACATGATCTTCCTGTGGGTATTCGGCAACGCGGTCAACGACAGCCTGGGCCACGTGGGCTACCTGGCGTTCTACCTGGCCGGTGGGATCGTGGCCGGCGCGGGGCACCTGGTATTCTCGGGCACGGCGCCGGTGCTGGGGGCGTCCGGGGCGATCGCCGCCGTGACGGGCGCGTTCCTGGTGCTGTTCCCGCGCGTTCGGGTCACGGTGATCGTGGTGTTCTACCTGCTGATCCCCTGGGAAGTGAGCAGCCTTTTCTTCCTGATGTTCCAGTTCCTGCTCAACCTGTTGCAGTCAGTGGCCGGCACCAAGGGCGGGGTGGCCTACTGGGCGCATTCCAGCGGGTACATCTTCGGTATCTCCGTCGCCGCCGCCCTGCTGGTGGCGCGACTGCTGCCGCGCGACGTATATGACCTGCTAAGCCTGATCCGCATGTGGAAGCGCAGGCGGCAGTATCGCCGGATGGTCGCCGGCGAGCACGATCCGTTCGCCGCCCACCGGATGGGCGTTGGGGACGCCCCGCCGGCGCCGGACCGGCGAAAGATCTCCACACGGACCGTCGAGAGCAAGCCCCCCACCGGCCGGGAGGCGCGAGAGCTGGAGCTGCGCCGGCAGATCGCCTCCGATCACGCCGACGGAAACTTCCCTGCCGCCGCCGAAAGCTACCTCAAGCTCGTGCAGGTCGCCGAGCAGCCCGTCCTCCCCCTCAACCAGCAGTTCGACGTAGCCAACCACCTCATGTCGGCCGAGCAGTACCCCGCCGCCGCCGACGCCTATGAACGCTTCCTGCAGCACTACCCCAGCTACGAGTACATCGCGGACATCCGGCTGATGCTGGG
>SDBT01021691.1_pt1 | contig 10037 bp, 4 predicted proteins | sample 2277101 | NCBI WGS metagenome assembly SDBT01 (sample SAMN10404973, study PRJNA504765) | marine sediment metagenome | isolation source: marine sediment core GS10_PC15, 103 cmbsf | place: Arctic Ocean: Southern Knipovich Ridge | collected 2010
TGGCCGGGCTGGCGTTGGGTTGGGTTTTGGGTCCGGCTTTGGGTCAGGTTGAGGGTCCGGCTCTGGGTCCGGATTAGGGTCCGGCTCTGGGTCGGGATTAGGGTCCGGATTCGGATCAGGTTTGTCACCAGCACCACCGGCCATACCTTCGCCAACACCGTGGCCCTGGTTGCCGACCCAGGTGTTGCCCACTCCATTTCCGTTGTTACCTTCACTCCAATGACCGTTGCCGCTACCGCCACCTGGATTTCCATCGCCTTTCTTGTCATGCCGGCCACCGTGAACGGGGTTTGGGCCTTTGGCCCCAATTACCTCCGGGACAGTCAGCGTCCCTGCCACGGAATCTAAATCCGCGATAGCCCTCGAAAAGTCGTCGCCTGCAGCGAGAACGAAGACCTTCCTTGCTCCATGGCCACCGCGCGTGTTTTTCATGTTCATGCCCCCGGGTATATTCACCACCAACGGGGCAATTTTAACAACTACGTTGCCCCCGGGTTTTGGAATAAATAGAGTCTCACCAGCCCCCGTCACGGTATGTCCTTTAGCCCCGGTCACGGTATGTCCTTTAGCCCCGGTCACGGCATCTCCTTTTGGGCCCGTTTTAGTAACTATGTTAGCTACACTTTTGCCAACAGCATTGCCCCCTTGGCTGTTCGCCGACAGAGGCTGATGCCTGTTGCCTGCTTTATTACCAATCACAGCAGTAGCTGGCTTAGAGTTGCTCCTGACTGGGTTAAAAACACCTTTGCCATGTGGGCCGGCGCTGCCGTGCGGATTGCCGTGGTGTTTACTGTAGCCAATGGCTTTACCATGTGGGCCGGCCAGCGTGGCCACAGGTGACACATCAAAAAGCACCCAACAGACCAACGCACAAGCTATGGCACGTTCAAAACAATAGCTTTTACGAAGTATTCTTAGGAGATTCATCATCCTTACCCCCTTATTCAAATTTTCAGACTTGCGAGGTACACCCCCAGTGTGCCTGAACTTATCACACTATTTTACCTATTTTAACTACCGGAGTCAAGGTTAATCCCGCACAAATTCGTTGAATTAGCGATATTAAAAGCTCTTTTGTACCCGTCCTATAAAAACTGCCACTTACCGAACACATTGATATTACACCCGCTCCCAAATGAAAAAGGCCCGCCCCTTTTAAGGAGGCAGGCCTTTCGTAAAACAGTCGCCTACATAATTCTTCGCGTCCGTCTTATCAGCCGCCGAATGTATCCAGGCTTGCCAGGCGGCTTGCAACGAATGCGGCAATATTGCTATTTTCAGTCTCTGCTAAACCCGCGCCATGTTTTTCCATGACGAACACTGTTGAGTCGCCTACCGGAGAACCCATCTCAGCATCCAGTACAGCAATGTACCGGACAAAAGCATCAATATATTCAATAGCTGTAGCATACTGCGTACCATCACCGACGCGACCGGCGAATGCTGTGACAATCGAGCTTGCCATCTCAGGGGTGAACGGCGCCTCGGCCGGTGCTAACTGGTTAAATACCTGAGCCATAGCAGCCATCCGCGACCCATCTTCATCCCTCAGAATCGTAGCGGCATCTACAAGCCTTGCACAACTCTCACACGGGTGGATATCGGTACTAAGAGCAAGCGAGTTTTCTATGGAAACCTCGATAGTGTCCTCCGGAACTCCAAGTTCCTCAGCTACAGCAGCAAGCAAAACAGGACAACCATCTGAACCCAATGTTTGCTCTTCAGCTCCGGCAACGAAAGCCTCGCCAAACGGTGCCTCGTCATTCGATGCCAGCACCCACGCTCCCGTACCAACATCAGGATGCTCACCGCGGAGCACGTATTTACCTTTGCCTGGATAGGCGCTCAGGTCACTGGCATAGGGTAGAGTGTTGTTAATTACCGCGTGATTTAAAGTCGGGGTTATACGCGAGCAAACCTCCAACCACAGAACATTTCCAGCTACCAGAGAAGATATAAACTTTGCCCCGAACGATTTCACCGTGTCAAAGGCATCCACAACCATTACTCCACCCTTGGGAATGGGATTGACCGGTGAGCCAACAAAGACGTTGCCGCTATTGCTCGCCAGGTAAATGGCAATGTCAATGGGCCAGCCTGGATTCTTGTCCCCTTCCGGATGGTCAAGGAAATCTACACCAGGACGGTCATCAACTGCACCAGTGGGGTCGTACACGCCACGAGCTGTCAACTTAGCACCCGGACCTAACTTCAAGGTTTCCTTGCTCATGACAACAATAGCCGCCTTGCCCGTATCGTCAACCGGGTCGTCATAGTTCTTAGGCAGGTCGACGCCGGTGCCCAGAAGATGGTTGGAATTACCGGTTATGGCCACATTAAGCTTGCCGCCGAAACCAGGTGTAAATATCTTACCGCTATCGGAGATGATAGAAACCCCACCAAAGTGGTCAAACGGTATTTCAGGTAGGTCAGTTGGCAGCCCGGCGGTTACATAATCAGCAAGGCTGATATCACCTTCTGCCTGCAGGTACAAGCTGCCCCAGCTGTAGTCTTCACAGCACCAGTAGGGACTCTTGTCCAACCAGCCTTTAGCTGTAATCGTGCCGGTTTGAGCAGTCACGTGCTGGTCACCAAAACCTTTGAAATGTGTGTTATTGTTCAACAGAACATCCGTAAAGGCCGTCACGTCACCACCCAGATATATAGTCTCGTCGTATCCGGAAACCGTTATACTGCCGCCCGTCGAAGTAAGATCACCACCGACGGACACATTGCCGCCATAAAGCGGATTGCCAGGATGCAAATATGCATCACCATCAGCGTCAGCGGTCAGAACCATATCGCCGGATGAAGTGGCGCTGCCGCCAATCGTGATGTGTTGGTCGGCTTCAACAAGCAAACCACCGTCCTCAACCGTAATATCACCGTCAACAATCGTCTTATATTCTCCTTTTAGTGTAAGGCTGCCGCCGCCATTGTCTGCAGTCTTCGTCACCGAACCTTTGGCATGCAAGTTCTTGGTGTAGTGGTCCAGCTTGGCGCCGGATTCGAACTTTTGGTCACCGGCACCATTTGCTGTGATATTATCTTCAAACGTCAAACTGCCGTAGTCCGCTGTTACATCACCAGCAAGATATATTCCGCTGCCGCCGCCCATCGTCAGGCCGCCCCATCTCGTCTTTCTCACGTCTTTTTTAGCTGTAAGAGTCCCGGTCACCGCATCTATACGCTGAGAACCCCAGCCATCCAGTATCGTGTTATTATGTAGCGTGATATTATCAGCAGCCTCTATCAAATCACCACCAAGATACGTCGTGCTATCCGATGAATAAATATCGATACTGCCGCCACTCGAAATGATGTTACCAAACGCCCTCACATCGCCCTTGGGGAGTGGGTCTTCGAAATCACTACTCGTATCAGCAGTCAGTACTATATTTCCGCCCGCTCCAACATTGCCTAAGAGCGTGATGTTATTACCATACATATCTATATTACCAACGGCATCAACGGTACCTTCGACAAGCACATCACCACCCTTCATATGGTCTGGGGTCCACCAGTCACTATGCCTGTCAGCATTCAATACCAGATTACCGGCAGAATCGGCATTACAACGAAGCGTGATGTCATGGTGTGCTTCAACAACCATATCACCGCTTGTAGTCATCAGCCATCCGTTAACAGATACATGACTGTCACTGAAACCCGGTAGCCCTGCACCCGCCGAAAGCAGCATATCACCAGCCCTAATATTACCAGCAGCTTCAATCGAGCCTTCGCTCCAGGTTGGGAAGAAAAGACTGTTATCTAAACCGGACTTTGCTGTCAAAGTGTCTTCCACATTTACATAGTCACCGGCATCATCGCCGAAAAGGATGTTATCACCTGCTTCAACCGTCAAGTCTCCGTTGCCGCTCAGTGTTCCCTTAGTCTCTACGTTATCCCCGGCTTTAATTAATACACCATCATCTGCGACAGTATTATTGTGCAGCCTAATATTATCGTGGGCTTTCACGTAGTCGTTCTCAAGATGAATCGTATCATCGTCAGCGTAAATATCAATATTGCCGCGGGTCGACTCAAGATTGCCCTTAGCTACTACATCACCCACAGGGTCGTCCGGTTGAGGACCAAAATCGGGACTTGTGTCGGCCGTAATGGTCATATCGTATTTAGATGTGACATCTCCCTCGAGCGTGACGTTATTACCGTAGATGTCTATCGTACCACCGGCATCAAGGGTATCCTTGGCAAGCACGTCACCGCCGAAGATATGCTCTTCACCTCCAGCTTCACGATGTCTGTCGGCATTTATTACCAGGTCGCCATCTGCTTGTACAGCACCGCCAAGCGTAACGTCGTGATGGGCTTCGACCGTTATATCGCCCGCGCTTATCACACGTTTCCTCCACCACGGTCCTTCTGTTATCCTGTTAGCAGTCAGCGTCATGCCGTCGGCGACAGTCACATGACTATCACTATATCCCGGAAGCCCTGCGCCTGCTGAGAGTATTATGTTGCCGGCTTCAATATTTGCATTGACGAGAATACTTCCAATGCCTGGGTCATACCAAAACCAAAATCTGCTCTCATCAGCCAAACCGGAATACGCTGAAAAAGTGCCGCTGTATAAATCAATATCAGCGTTTATCTTTATGTCGCTGCCGGCATTCAACGTAACGTCTCCGCCACCGGTAAAGTCGATGCCGCTGCCGGAATAAAACTTGATGTAGTTATCGGCGTTGACAGTTAAAGAATTGTCGGTCGTATTCTCAACGTCTCTACCCGCATCGAATTTGACCCATCCGCTTTGCAGAAAGCTAAAAGCATCGGTGGATATCGTTATGTTCCCGGAGTTGAGATAACCTTCCAGGACATCTATATCCAGCTTCGAATAACCCCATTCCCAATTAGGGCTCCAGGGGTCAGTCCCGCTTCCTTCTTCCGGGTCCCCGAGTTCATCAACAATCTTTATATTACGCGGGTCGATAAGGAACTCACCATTTTCACCATTCGCCGCCGTTAAGTTAATCTGTCCCTCAATTTCGACCTGCTCCTTGCCGGACAGTTCGAAGAAGCCGCCGTCGCCCGACTCACTGCCGCCTTTTGCCTCAACTCTCGCTCCTTCGCGGAAAATAGCCGTACCAGGTGAATAAGCAACGATATCGCCACCATCGCCATTGGCTCCGCCATTGGCAGTAGTTACGCTATCTGCCCCAAGAACGACCACTTCACCAGCAGTTAAGGTGATACTGCCTCCGTCACCCTCCGCGGCGTTGGCATTGAGCGTGCCGAACTGGCCTACGCGACCGGTGCCGCCCTCAACCGCAAGCGACATAGACTCCAGGCCCTCAATAGCCCTGGAGAACGTGTCGCCCGCGGCAAGAACTATTTTACCACCCGCAGCCTCCACCGTGCCTTCATTGATAACATCACCCATATCCGGCACCGAGCTGCCCTGTGGCACTGTTACAGCATCTATTTCGACAACGATGTCGCTGCCTTCCTGGCCAAGAAATACCCTGTCACCGGCAGCCATTAAAACGTATCCACCCGGACTGCGTATAACACCCGCGTTAAGAACACTTTTGCCGATAAGAGCAACCTGCTCAGCCGAGATTGTGCCGTAGTTCGCAACTTTCCCTACACCACCGCCGGCAAAATTGTATATACCGTTCATAAAATCCGTGTTGGAAATGTCCAGCGCCGATGCAGTGAACTTATAGGCCTGCACAAGGGCCGTAGGACCGAAAATAATCCCCTGGGGATTGACAATGACAATATGCCCCTGATTACCGAACAGTGACCCGTCAAACTGGGTCGCCCCTCCCTTCACCACTCGGTTTAGCACGGCAAATCCGCCGTTGGTCTTGAGAAACCGGAGAATTTCCTTTGAATTCGTATTCAAGCTGTCCCAGTTTATAACGGCTCTGCCAGAGCGCATATTCACCGTCGTAGTGTTACCGTTTTGGCCGATTCCGGCCCTGCCCCTGACGACCTTGGGGTTTTTCGGTCCCGCCAGCGCAACCTGCACCGGCATCCCGAAAAACATCAAACACGCCAGCGAGCACGCCAGAATCTGCCTAATATAGTACTTCCTCGAAGTCCTACTTGCCTTCTTCATTTTCACCCTTTCACATCAACAAAAGCAGTAAACAATACTATACAAATCCAGTCCGTAATAGTAACCGATTGGATTTCACAAATCAACAAGTCCAGGGTTAATTTCTCTTGCAATGAAGTCCTACAGTCAGTTCAGTCTGCTCCTCAAACCAGTAGAATCACATTCCCTAAGGGCGCAACTCTGTTACAAAACTGTGCGTTGTACCCCGGCTCCTTATCCTTGTCTTTGCGCACATCAATCCGGTCGCGGTCGCCGGGTAGAATGACATTCGGGATCATGATTGCCGATTCAACGGTGCACAACAACCCCCGTTAAAAACACGCCGACCGATGTATTCTTGTCGGAATCCTTCGACCTCCTTGCCTGTTCAGCGCAGTTACAGTTGCATTATGGTAACTTATCGAGGTTGCTTTGTCAAGCTTTTTCTGTGCTCATCGGCCGGTCCTGTGCCAGCATGGGGAAACGAGCCGCTTAGTCACCCAAAAACGTGATTATTTACCGCCGGAATCCTGATAACACATTCGGGAAGACTATGAAGGCTCGCATAAGGGATTTGCTGTGCTACGAGAGATGAAATTTATTGGATGAAGTCATCGCCTTTATGCGCGTTTGTGTATGCTAGCGCTGCTGATGATTCGCTCGACAGGCGACAAAACAAACCAGCCTGTCAGTTTTGTGGCTCAAAGCAAATCCGGCAGATAACTGCCGAATCCAAACCAAGCAGATATTGTCTGGGCTGAGGAGGTTACTCAGCCGTGCAGCCAAATTCTAAAGGTGAAATCTGACAATTGGCCAAGCTCTACCACCTCAGCATGAGGCCGACGTTCAATCGCCCTTTGCCTACCCTTGTATTATCGGTCGCTATGAGCGGATAACCGTAATATAACACGCCGCTGAAATTGTCACCAAGGTCAACAGCCAAGCCTACCCCCACCGAGCAAAGCTCCTCGTCTTCGTCCTCACCTGCAATTGCGTCTTCCATCTTGGCCAGACCGTAATCAAGGAAAGCCAACGGAGCCAGCTTTCTCACGAAAGGTTTCTTCTCTTCATTGAGCTCCGACTCGCTCTTGTAAACGTCCATTGACTTTTCATGTGCCACAAGGTCGAACTCATATTGAACCGATGCAAGTATTCCTCCATCGACAACAATTTCATATTCGTCGTACCCTCTGACACTGTACATCCCTCCGAAAGTCGTCATCTGAGCCGGCGCCAATCTCTCATCGGGCGTTATCCACTGAAAGAAACCGTTGAAACGCTGAACCTTATTGGGGTCCAAATATTGGCTGTGGCTGGCTGTGGTGGTTAAGATAGTGAAATCTCGCTCAGAGCCTATGCGAGCCAGTGTAAACTCGTCCTGACCGGAACCACCAAAACTGCTGAGCTGTTCAAATGAAAGCGACGTATCTGTCATGTCATCGCTGCGATGCACTTCAACCCCCATTCCCCACAGGTCAAACTTAAGGTCGGTCTCCAAAAAATCAGGAAACAGCGAAGGAGTGACCTTACTTTCTTGATGCAGCAGCGTGCCGGTAACGTCAAAGAACCATCCGTCCGCCTGCACAGCATTAAAACGTAACGTACCGCCGTAAAACGAACCATTACCGAGGAAATCAATATCGCCGGTGTCAGGGTTGATATCATATTCGCTGTAACCACCAAATAGGTTAAGGCGCACGCGAGGCCCCAAAAGTGGAAAATCGTAACTGCCGTAAATTGAATAATTGTCCTCTATGTCCGACTCCAGCGGGGCCTGATAAACTGTAGTAAACGTGTCATCTATACCAAAAAGATTTGTATTGATAAGACCCACACGTGGGTTCCACTGTCTGTCCTTCGTGCCCGAATTGTCTACCTGCACAAACCAATGCCAGGGGTTGGCCTCGTAGATATTGTACCCCAGAGCAAGTGACTCAGGTTCAACCCCTCTCGATACCACCGCAGAAACGTATCTGTCGGGGTTGAGGTTCAGCAGGTTGACAAAATCGCCCAGTTTCTTCTGATTTGCAACTTTTCCGGTTTTTACCGGCGACCACTCTTGAACCGCCGAAGTCCTCAGATAACCCTTTTCTACCACCTCATTTTCAGGAGTGTAATGGGTTACCGTCACTTTTGTAACTGTTGCCTCGAGAACTCTTATCGGCAAAACATCATCCTCTAACTTTCTACCCTCCTTAAGCGCTTCCGAGGGGACGTAAACGTATATACCCGCGTAATTCTTGTCCTGATAAACCGAAAGAATATACTGAGTAAAGCCCTGAATGGTCCGTGAAGAAACCTCGCGACTTGGCCCGGGCCGCAGAACTATATCCTGAAGAGGCCTAAAATCGTAAAGGTCCTTGCTCTCGGCCTCATCCAGCGGTTTGTCCGAGGCGTTATAAATTCCGGGCATATCCTCTAACAATGCATCAGTCGTTATCAGCGTGTTCCCGCTGAGTTGCAGCTCTCTGACCATCAAGCGAGGGCTTGTATCTTCAGGCAAAGTTAATTTTGCAACCTCTTGCTCTAACTTGGCCTTTGCTTTAGCTTCTCGCCTTGTCTTAGCAGCCGCTTCCTTCTCTTCTTTGACCCTTTGCGCTTCCCTCGCCTTCTCCTCAAGCTTAAGTTGTGCTTCGGTCTTCGTCGGCCTTGTGATATCAACATCGTCTGCGATCGCGTCCGATGTCAAAACACAAAAGCCTGCGCACAACAAAACACACCAAATGACCCTGTCCATCGTCGTCGAACTACTCATAATTTCGTCTCCTTAAATACCCTTTAAAAAATCAAATAAAAGCCGATTCTTCAGCAAAAAACTCGGGGTGTTAAGAATAAAGCAGAAAAACTACCATATTCGCCCTGCTGTGGCCAAAAAGAACTCTCTAAAAATCCTCAAACTCGCTTAGCTTCTAAGCTCGCAGCATAGAGGATATATCGTCCAAATAGCAATTTATCTGTTGTGACTTTTTATGTAATTACCTCTGCCAACCCCTAAAAAAACCGGCAGAGGCCGTGTCTTGGCTAGAAAAAAACGGAGAGGGCGGGATTCGAACCCGCGGTAGGGGCTTATACCCCTACGACGGTTTAGCAAACCAGAATGCCCAATCTGTAACTCCCTTACCTAGCAAAGACTTACGCAAACAGCAACAAAAAACTGCCACAAATACTGCACAAAGGCTTGAAGAGCTGCCTGCAGACTTACAGGAAGTTGTTAGGTCTTGGGCCCATTTACCACCACACATAAGGGCCGCAATCCAGGTCCTTACGAGAGCCAGTCAAAAATAATATGCGGTTGCCCCTGATTAGTTAGCGCGATAAAATGCCTTCGAAGCTTAGGAGTCAGAATTCCAATGAAGTACCGGGCCATATGTCCTGTTTGCAACGCGCGTGTTTCGCGGATGAGCGGTTTTGGCACAAAGGCGAAATGCAGAGCTTGTGGTGCGATGTTACGTGAAAATGCAAAATGGGGCTGGATTGGTACTGGAATTGTCAGTTTATTCATAATTTTACCCCTTATTCTTGCTACTTTTGAGCCAGCTTTTCTTTTTGCTGCCTTAGTTATGACAATAGTAGTTTTTCTCGTATCTTTGCTATTGTGGCCATACGTAAGTAAGTATGAAATAGATCCAAAACACGATAAGTCAAAGGAAAAGACTTAGATAAACACCAAGAAAATCAAAGAATACAACCTATAAAAACCCGCCACGGTGCCTTGCCTGCTCTTTAGGCCCCAGAATGCGTTATATTTGCTTAGCCCCCAAACCACGACTTGGGGGCCAATTTTTTCTTTTTTCCCCTTGATTATTCCTCTCTTTTCGGCTATGGTTTAAGTTGAAGATTTAGGTCAGCAGAACGATAAACACCCAGGGCGATAATGAACAAGCTGCGTTTTTTTGTTTTTGCTGATGAGAATCGGTGTTGTGGTTTGTTTGCCTAGCTGGTTTGTTTGGGTTTATTGACTATGGCGAAG
>SDBT01021693.1_pt1 | contig 10036 bp, 8 predicted proteins | sample 2277101 | NCBI WGS metagenome assembly SDBT01 (sample SAMN10404973, study PRJNA504765) | marine sediment metagenome | isolation source: marine sediment core GS10_PC15, 103 cmbsf | place: Arctic Ocean: Southern Knipovich Ridge | collected 2010
CTATAGCCTCTTTAAGGATATGTTTGATAAAGAAGCGATAGGTTGTGCCGAACCGGGCTTTGCCATTGATGAAAACCAAATGGGTGCGGATTTTGTCGGTGGTAGAATATCACAGATATATGGTGCAGCCTATATGACAAGCGTGTTTGAGGGTATAGATCCTGAATTCAAAGACTATGTATATGCTCCTGTACCACCTTTACAGGATGCAATAGAAAAAGTGTCTTCATTATGGGGTGCACTATACTGTGTTGATGCTGCAAGTGAAAGCCAGGAGATGGCATGGGAACTTTTAAGCTTTGTAAGTTCAGAGGAATATGCATATGACTGGATGATGAATGCCGGGATGTTTACGGGATTAAAGGGAGATTGGATCGACCAGGTACTGGAAGAAATGCCCGAATATGGTGTAATGTTTGATGAGCTTGCATACGGCAGGCCTGCCCTTATGACCGATTATAATGATCAGCTTGAGACACCGCTTAGCGAACATCTGGATAGAGTCATTAATCAAATGATGAGTATTGAAGATTCTCTTAATATCCTCCAGAGCGAAGCAGAAGAAATAATGAGCCAGTAAGAGGTAGAGCAGATATCCACTATTCACAGGGGAGAATATGCTCCCCTGTGATATAAAAAATGAGTATTATTACAATTCGTTTTAAGATAACAATCATATATTTATAGAAAATGAAATTAAAAATTTCCAAATTTGAAAGAAACAAAGCTTTTTACGCCTATTTATTCATATTGATTCCTGTGATTTTCCTGATAATCTTCTGGGTTTATCCTGTTTTTGTTTCAATGTCTAATAGTTTTTTTAAATGGGATATTGTAAATCCAAGAGAATTTGTAGGAATTGACAATTATATGAAGATGTTCAGTGATTCAAAGTTCTGGAGTGCAGTAAAGAATACTGTGGTATATGCTATTTCCACAATAATCCCGACAATGATTTTATCTATTTTCTTAGCGGTTGCATTAAATAAAAAGATTCCTGTCAGAGGTTTTATGCGTTCAATATATTTTTTACCATGGACTGTAGCTTTTCTTGCTGTATCACTCATATGGAAATGGCTTTACAATCCCTCTTTTGGTTTATTTAATCTAATCTTGGCAAAGTTAAATATTCCTATAGTCAATTGGCTTAATAATCCGAATACTGCGCTACTATCCTTAATTATTGTAGGTATCTGGTGGCATATTGGATATGATTTGATAATTTATCTTGCTGCCATACAGTCAATAGATAAACAGCTTTATGAAGCTTCTCGAATGGATGGTGCAAATAACTGGCAGCAATTCTGGAATATTACACTTCCTGGTATTTCTCAGGCCAATATTTTTGTAGTTATAATCTCTATTATTAATTCATTTCAGATATTCGATTCACCCTATGCTATGACCAGGGGAGGACCTGCAGGAACTACAGAAACAATTGTATTATATATATATAAAATGGCTATGAGAAACTTTCAATTTGGTTATGCATGCACACTTTCGCTATTTTTATTCTTTTTAGTAATGATATTTTCTATTATATCAATGAGGTTATTTACATTAAAGACTTTGGAGTAAAATTTATATGGGCAATTCAAAAAAGATAAAAATCTTTCTTTTCTTAGTAGTAATCATTGGTGCTGTTATAATGTTTATGCCTTTATACTGGATGATAGTGACTTCTTTAAAGGACTCTACAGAAATAGCAAGCACAGAGTTAAAATTATTTCCTACAAGATTACTCTGGATGAATTTTGTATATGTATTTCAGACAATGAATTTTCCCAGGTATATTTTAAATAGTTTTATAGTATGCATTACCGTGACTATTCTTAATGTCTTCTTTGATGCTCTGGCTGGGTATAGTCTGGCAAAATTTAATTATCCCGGGTTCAAGACTATAAGCGTGATGGTAGTGGCACTGATGATAATACCATTTCAAATAATCGTTATTCCCTGGTATCTCATGATGAATGATTTTGGATGGCTTAATTCTTTTAAGGCATTGATAATCCCGGAGAGTATTACAGCCCTAGGAATATTTATGATGCGGCAATTTATGATATCTATTCCAGATGAACTTATCGAGGCAGCTAGAGTTGAAGGGGCAAATGAATTTAGGATTTTCATATCATTTATCCTTCCATTGTCAAAACCAGCAATTGTTTCTCTGGCTATAATTATTTTTGTAATGAATTGGAATTCATTTTTATGGCCTTTGATGGTAATAGGTTCAGACAGTTTAAAAACGGCAGTGGTAGGTCTTTCAGCATATTCATTGAGCAGGACTGTTCAGTACAATCAATTAATGGCAGCATCTATAATAACAATTTTACCTGTAGCTCTTCTTTTTATTTTTCTACAAAAATATTTTGTAAGCAGTGTTGCCAGAACTGGATTGAAAGGCTGAGATGCTAAAGCACTTAAACAATGTTAGAAATATATTGATAAAAGGATTTTTAAAAAACGATGAGTACAAAACTAAAAGCTAGAATCGGGTTAATATCTTTTTATGATGAAGGTTATTCCCCAGATTTAATTGATAGAAGACTGAAATTAAATATAGATCAATTAAAAGAATGTAATTTTGTGGAAATAGTATTTGAGCATAAAGTTAAAAGTTTTTTAGCTTCAAAGGAAATTGCGGAAAGAATAAGGTCTAAATATATAGACTGTATTATTATTCTGGTCGCCAGCTGGACAGAGACCAGGCTGATAGTAGAATGTCTGCAGCATTTCATGCATAAGCCAATTTTGATCTGGACAATTACGGGTGTGGTGAAAGACAATGTCCTAAACTCGCCAGCACCTATCGGTGGAGCTGCACCAGTAGTCTTTTACCTTAAATCTTTTCCTGATACTAATTTTGTTTTTATAAGGGATACTCATGAAAAAGGTATTGCCATAGAAGAAGCTATAAAATTCATTAAATCTTCAGGATGTATAGCTGATTTGAAAGATAAGACTATTGGAATAACATCTATTGGGACATGCCATACATTTACATTTAATTTTGATGCCACCTCTCTTAAGAGTAAATTTGGAATAGGCATAGAAGATATGAGTATTACCGAGATAACAGATCTCATGGATGGATATGCTGAAAAAGATATTAAAGATGAAAGAGATTTGTTTATTAAGAATTTTGAATTTTTCTCAGATCAAGACATTAACGATAAAACTGTTATTAAAACAATAAAGCTTTTTAAAGCTTTGAAAGAAAAAATATCAAGGGATAGATTGGATGCACTAATGCTTAACTGTTTCTTATTTGGAGATACTATGGACCTTACCCTGTGTCTGCCATTTTCACTACTTTCAATGGATGTTCCATGCAAAGGCGGAGTTGATGTAATGTCTGCAGTTACACAGTTTATTGTTCGATACTTGAGTAACAAGGTCACAGCTTACCTGGAAGTTTTTGAGCAGTTAAATAAAACAAAAGTCTTAATGTCTTCATGTGGTTATGCGCCGAAATCTATGTGTGAAGGTAAAAAAATAATCTGCGACAGTGGCAGATGGGGAGATTCAAATCTTCCAGGTATAAAAAACTGTTCTCTAATGAAAGAGGGTCTTATGACTATGGCAAGGATATCTTTTACGGGAGACAGTTATTTAATGCATGCGGCCATTGGAAATGCAAAAAAACCCTTACAATTCAAAGAGCTGGACATGTTATGGAAGAATGTAAAAGAAATGCCCTGCACACCATCTGTTGAATTTGAATTTATTAATAGTAATGCTGATGAATTCTTGGATAATATCATCTCATCACATTATACATTTGTCTATGGTGATTATCTGGATGAGTTAAAAATGTACTGCAGGTTAAACAAAATCGATTTAATTGTAAATTAGAAAAATATTAAAATCTTTTTGGAGGTTAAAATGAAGATAAGAGAAGCTAATGTATCGGTTATTTCTTTCTGGCATGAGGGCTATACTCACGATTATGTAAAAAAAATTGCTAATGAAACAATTAGTATGGTTAAAAAAAATAATAATAACATAATAATGACTGATTATGTGACTAATAAGAAAGATATTGAGAGAGCAGTTGAAAATTTAAAAAAGCATGATTTTGACTGCTTGATAGCACTTATATGCGGATGGGTGGAAACCCCTGTAGTTATCGATGTGCTGAAACATTTCCTTCATAAACCTTTATTATTGTGGAGTACTAACGGAAAACAGGAAGATGGTGAATTCATAACACCGGCTCCTCTTGCTGGGACAAGCTGTGTTAGACAGACTCTTGAAGCGATGGGGGCTAATTTTAGATTCATTTATAATACCATTGATAAGGGAATTGAAATAAATAAAGCAGTAAGTTTCATAGCTGCCGCTAAATGTTCACAGAAACTGAAGAATAAAACCATAGGCCTCCAGGGTTTTGCTGATCAAAGGACGATGACAAGTACTTTTGATGCAGTATCGCTAAAATCAAAGATAGGACCACAGGTAGAAGATTTTTCCATTGTAGAGGTCCTGGAGAAAATGAAGAAATTTAATACTGGTGAAGTTAGTGAAGTTATAGAGGACAAGATAGATAAATGGCAGTTCGAAAGTAAGAAGATTGAAGAAAGTATAGAAGCGACAGCAAGGATGTATCTTGCAGTGAAGCAACTGATCGAGGAACGAAAGTTTAATTCAATAACAATGCAGTGCTTTGGATTTGCAGGTTCAGTCGGGTATACCCCCTGCATGGTTTATACATTGCTTGCAGATGAAGTGGCTGATTGTATTTGCGGAGCAGATGTTCTGGGATCAACAACACAGCTAATACTTCGCGAACTTACAGGTCAGTCAACAACTTATATGGAAAATATTGACCTGTTCTCAGATAGATTGATCATGCATGTCTGCGGCTACACCCCGCTTTCTTTTATAAATGGCAAATGCAGGGTGGAGGAAGTCGATTGGGGGGGAGAAAGAATACCCGGCTATAAAAATTGCTCAGAAGTAAAACCTGGAAAGTATACAATGATCAGACTCCAATCGGTTGGCAACAGGTACAAGATACACGCAACATTAATCGAAGGTAAAAAGCCATTAAAGTATAGAGAGGAAGGATGGGAGTCCAATGTTACCCTTCCATGTGTTCCAAGTCTTGAAGTGAATATACTCTCTAATACTATAGATCATTATATGCAGAATCTGAGTTCCCAGCACTATTTAATTACACCTGGTGAACATCTAGATAAGGTAGTAGATTTTTGTAAAATTTTAAACATTGATTGCATTTATTGATATAAATTTTTTTATATGAAAAATAAAAACAACATATTTTGGGGAGACATCCATAATCATTGTGGAATAAGTTACGGGCATGGAAAAATGAAAATTAAAAATGGTGAAATAATCTCTGTCGAGCCCTGTTTTAGGGGCAGATCTATACTATATCCGAAAGATGACAGTATCCCTAAAAGACATCTACCTCATGAGATCAAAAATGTTGATAAATATAATTGTGAATGGATATCTAATAGTACAAAAAATCCAACAAACTTCCATTCTGCAACACAATCATTAATACTAAAACTAAATGCAGGAACTAGATGTACTATAAAAATCAATCTAAACGGAGTAAAAAAGGAAATTCCTTTGGAGTTTCTGTTAAAAGGTTCTCAGTCTTTTTACACAGAAAAATATTTTTCTGAAGCTGTACTTATTCATAAAGCTGTTTCGGAAGACTCTTACAGTTTTAAATTCAGATTTTTTGATGAAAAGCCTGAACATGATATAGATTACTATTACTTAAAAATAGCCCAGAAAAATAACCAGTGTGCCTGGATATCTCCGATATGGGTAATATCTTGATTTTGGAGTAAATTTAAAATGGAAAATTATGTGAATACCGTTAACAAATGGGTAGAAAGAAATAAAGAGCTGATCCTAAACACGATATCAGATCTTGTCAGGATAAGGACAGAAAATCTGCCACCTGACGGAAGAGAGAAAGCAGGCCAGGAGTATCTCTGTAATTTTGTAAAGAGATATATCCCTGAAGCAAGTATGGATATTTTTAATATACTGGATGTCAATGGAATCAGGAAACACCCAGATTTTTTTTCAACAGTAGATGGTGTAGAGAAAATATATAAAAACAGGCCAAATCTAATGGTTAAGCTTCCGGGAAAAGGAAACGGTAGATCCATGCTTTTCTCAGGCCATATTGATACCATGTCTGTAAAGGAAAAAAAGTGGAATGTTTTTAGTGATCCTTACAGCGGAAAAGTAAAAAACGGGAGAATGTACGGAAGGGGTGTCCTTGACATGAAAGCAGGATTAGCTTCGGGTTTTCTTTCTATGAAATGTATAAATGATCTTAAAATTAGATTTAAAGGTGATATTTTTGCTGAAAGTGTTATCGACGAAGAATATGGGGGAGTTAATGGTACCATTGCCAACAGGTTGAAATATCCCGGAATTGACTTCGCTATACTATCAGAACCATCAGGACTTATTTGCGGTGTTGAGACAAAAGGAGGTACAGATTTCAAAATAACTGTTTTGGAAGAGGGCGTAGGCGGTATTACATTTGGTGAAAAGACTCCAAGGAATCCTATGTATAAGCTAGCAAAAATAATTGTTGCCCTAAAAAAATTCCAAAAGTATTTAAATAGGATTTCAAAAATACCTGAAAACTATAAAAAATCTAACAGGTTAGAATTGCTAGTATACCAGGTTAGCTCCGGAGGCAAAAATTACCTGGAATCCCAATCCATACCTTTAGAAGGCCATATTTATCTATGGTTCTATACGTATGAATATATGAAAGAAAAAGAGGCAAAAAAAATATTCATAGATTTTATGAGAAAGGAATTATCAAAAAATAATATATTTAATGATAATCTTCCTAGTTTCGAGAAGGTCATAAGGTATCTGGAAGGACATAGGACTGATGTTAATAGTGATGGTTTAAAGGTTGTAAGAAATAGTTTCAGCCTGTTAGGAATACCCTATAAAGTTGCCGGTTTAAACATGACCTGTGATGCTTATGCTTTTAAAAAAATTGCTGGAACTGAAGTAGTAGTTCTGGGGCCAAAAGGTGGTAATCCTCATGGGATGGATGAATATGTGGAGATAGAAAGTATTTACTCATTGATTAAAATTATGGTTTCATCAGCATTGAGTTATTGTTGCTAAGATTATTAAGACTATAGTTTGGAAAGGATTGAGATGAGATTAGAATTACGGGTTTTAGAAGATAAAGATCTGGAAAAAGTCCATGATTACAGTATAAAGGTCCTGCAGGAACCAGGAATGAAGATAATGAATGACAATATGCTTGATGCCTTATTGAAAAAAGGAGCAAAGGTCAATACTGGAGAAAAGATTGTTCAATTTACTCCTAAAATCATCAATGAGGCAGTAGACCTTATAAAAGGCGATTATGCAAAAGGGAGAATTCCCAAATACCTTAATGGTGTTACAAGTGAGAAAACCGAAATCCAAGATATTCAGGCAAAATTCGGTGGTGCCTGTATACAGTACTTTGACTGGGACCAGAAAGTATACAGAGATCCGGCAGAAAAAGATTTGATTGATATGGTAAAGCTTGGTCAGGCATTGGGCGAAATAAGGACTGTAGGGAATCCGGTTGTGTATCTGAAGGATAAAAACGGTAATCCAGTAGAACCAAAAATGCAAAGAGTAAAAACTGCAGCCATAGTATCTAAGTACACCAACAAGCCAGGTTCCACCGAAGTATGGAATAAAGAAGAGCTTGAATATCTTATAGAACTAGGAATTATAGTCAGAGGCGGTAAAGAAAAATATTTTGAAAACCCCTGCTTTATAACAGCAAAAGAAACAATAGCACCTCTTGTACTTGAGGACAAATCTGCAGAAGTATTATTGGCATTAGCTGAAAAGGGTCTTCCATGTATTATTATTCCAATGCCCATATCAGGTGTCTCAAGTCCTGTCAATTTATTCAGTAATATTGTCATCGGGAATGCTGAGATCCTTGCCACTGCTGCCGGTATAAAGGCTATTTATCCCGAAGCCAGAATAATGGGTGGAATAATAAGCGGTTCAATGGATATGGCTACCGGAACGGCAAATTTTGCCACACCGGAGGCTACATTACAAGATCTGGGTATTGCTGAAGTACATGAAAGATTATACGGATTTAATTTTGGAATTGGTGGATATCTTGATGCAAAATACCCTGGTATTCATAATGCAATAGAAAAAGAATTTAAGTATATTGCTCTTGCCTTTACAGGTAGATTTACTTATCCGGTAGGACTGACTAACTGGGGAAAATGTTTCTCCCCGGAACAGGCTCTAATAGACATTCAAATAATTAAAAACATTCATAAATTCCTTGAAGGGATAATAATTGAAGACGAGGAAGACATGCTATCTTTAATAAGAAAAGTAGGAATAGGGGGTTCTTTTCTTCCAGAAGAGCATACTTTATTCAATTATAAGAAATATTTGATGGTGCCAGAATTATTTGATCACAGTCTGTCATCTGGTTATGAAAATGATATAAAAAAAGATGTGATTATAAAAGCGAATGAAAAAGTAAAAAAGATTTTATCAGGGTCGAGTCTATATGAGATCGATAGAGATAGATCTTTAGAAATTGATAAAGTAGTTAAAAGGGCTGAAAATAGTTTGTGATAAAAAAATTTTTATAAACATTAATTTATTTTGAAAGGATTAAAAATGGATGGTCTTGATATCAGGTTTAGAAAGCTATTCCCAGACAGTAAATATAAACCAATTATAGTTCCAGTAGACCAGGGGCAATATTTTGGACCTATAAAAGGTGTAGAAGACTTGCCAAAAATGATAAAAAAAGTTTCTCTTTCAGATGCTCTTATAGTTGCACCTGGTGAACTACCTTTTTGTAAAAACATATTCTACTCTCGTTGTTCTCCTTTACAAATTTTGCGGTTAAATTTCGTATCCGGTTACTGTTTTACCTGGAATTATAAGAAGTCAATTACTACTGAAATATTTGATGTTGAATTTGCATTAAGACTAGGAGCCGATTGGGTATTGGCCTCGCTTGCAATAGGAGCAGGAGATGAAAAACAAGATCTTGATAATATAAATATTTTTACCAGGATAGTTAAAAAGAAAACTGAATGGGGAATACCATTGATGGGTGAATTTTATCCGGTAAATGCGAACCAGCTTTCCGAAAAAGAACTTCACAAAATAACCTATGAAGGTTGCAGGATAATGCTTGAAATGGGTGCTGATGCAATAAAAACAAATTACACAGGAGAAAAATTCAATGAGATTATTGAAACATTATCTGCTCCAGTAATTGTCTTGGGAGGTGAAAAACAAGAAAGTGAGCTAGAATCATTAAAAATTATAAAGAAAGCAGTAGATGCAGGCGCTAATGGTATTTGCGTGGGAAGAAATCTTGTACAATCAGAAGACCCTGAAAAATTCCTAAAAATGTTGATTGATATAGTTAATAATAATATTAAACCAGAAGAAGTAATTGAAAAAAAATATCAGTAAATTGATTACAGAGGTGTTATATGGTTCTCTTTCTTACAATTGATGTCGGAACAAGTTATTTAAAAACTTCAATTTTTGATGAAAACTGTAATTTAGTTTTTAGCAGAGTAAACGAATATGAAATTATAAGTCCTAAGTTTGATTATTTAGAAGTCGATCCAATAGAATATTATAATGCTTTAAAATCAGCACTAAAAGAATTTGCATCAAATAATAGTTATAGTTTAGCAGATATAAAAACTATTGCCGCTTGCAGTCAGGCTGAAACTTTTATTCTGATTGATAAGAATGGCGAGGTTTTAAGAAATGCCATAATTTGGCTGGATAACAGGGCAGTTGAAGAGTCTGAGATCCTAGAGAATAAATTCGGTAGAGAAAATACCTTTAAGATAACTGGACAGCAGCAAATCATACCGACATGGAGTGCAAGTAAATTATTATGGCTGAAAAGAAATGAACCTGATATATACAAAAAAATTGGAAAAATACTTTTTGTTGAAAACTATATAGTGTATAAACTAACAGATAAAACGGTAACTGA
>SDBT01021694.1_pt1 | contig 10036 bp, 9 predicted proteins | sample 2277101 | NCBI WGS metagenome assembly SDBT01 (sample SAMN10404973, study PRJNA504765) | marine sediment metagenome | isolation source: marine sediment core GS10_PC15, 103 cmbsf | place: Arctic Ocean: Southern Knipovich Ridge | collected 2010
GTCCAGGCCAGGGTGCGAAAGGTCACGGCGCGGGACTCGTAGGTCTCGATGTACTCGCTGGAGCGGAGCAGGGTCACGTCCAGCTCGACCGTCTTGTCGGGCTCGACCAGGACGTCCTGGCCGAATACCAGGAATTCCTCCTTCTTGACCTGCACCTTGTGATAGCCGCCGAGTATTTTTTGTTTGTCGAGCGGGGTGGTGCCCACGAGAACGTCGTCGATGAACACCTCGGCCCCTTCCTCGCTGACCCGGAGATCCAGAAAGCCGGGGTCCTTTCCCAGGGCCACCCGCACCGGCTTGCACAGCTTCTCGGCCACCTTCTCGATCGTCTGGAAGACGCCCTCCTGGGTGCAGGGCCCGTCAAAGGTGGCCGCCAGCTCGGTGGTCGCCTTCCTGAGATCGTACAGCACCCCGGTCACCTGGCACCTGTCGCCCGACCTTGAGAAGCTGGGTCGAGAGCGACTTCTGGGCCCCGGGGTGCATCGGGAGGATTTCACCGAGTTGAAGGACGCTGTGACCCAGCTGTCCAGGAACGTGGACCAGCTATCCCAGAACGTGGACCAGCTATCCCAGAACTTGGACCAGCTATCCCAGAACGTGGACCGTCTTGCCGAGGCCCAGGACCGGACCGAGAAGCGAGTGGAGGAGCTGGCCCAGGCCCAGGACCGGACCGAGAGGCGAGTGGAGGAACTGGCCCAGGCCCAGACCCGGACCGAGAAGCGAATGGATACACTGGCCCTGCGAATGGAAGAGCTGGCCGAGGCCCAAACCCGGACCGAGAGGACCGTCCGGCGGCTTTCCGATGACCTGGGAGTCGGCATGGAAGAGCTGGGCGGGACGCTGCTGCCCGGATTTCTGCTCCGGGAGCACAAGATCCGGGTGAAACGGCTGGAGAACCGGGAGCTCGAGATCGACGGGCACAGCTTCGAGATCGATCTTCTGGGCCGGGGCAAGATCGGCAAGGATGCAGTCCTGGTGCTGGCCGAGGTAAAGACCCGCGTGACCAAGAGCGACGTATCGAAATTCGATCGACGGCTGAAGAAGATCCGAAAACTGGTACCGGAGCAAGTGGCGCCGGTGATGTTCGGGATGCGAATGACCCTCGAGGCGCGGGACCTGGCAGGGGAGCTTGGTATGGTGCCGGTCTCGGGAAACCAGGTCTAGTGGTGTTGGTGGGGTCAGGCCTTATCACTTATCACTTATCACTTAAGCCACCCGCCCTCCCAAGTCCTAGATCGAGGGTCAAAGTGCCGCAACTCGAAACCGTCTAGCTTTGCGCCGAGCGCCTGTTCGGCGGAGCGGAGCAGGGTCTGCGGGTCCGCCAGTCTGGTGGAGAAATCCATCAGATAGAGTATTGCCTGGGCGACGTCCCCGACCGCCAGGGTGCCGGCGAGCGTCCCGGTAAGGCCGGTGCCGGCGGCCATGGTGGAGAACCTCACGCCCGCGTGCAGCCTGCTCAGCTCGCTCCGCAGCCGCTCGTTCTCCTCGCGCAGCGCGGCGACCTCGTCCTTCGGTTGCTCTGGAGACTCGGACATGGGCAGCCCCTTCAACGCCTCCGTCGTCAGGGCCCGGCCGGCTCGGGCGCCAGCATGCGGATCGCCCAGACCTTGTCGAACGGGATCACTTCGGGATCCTTTCCGGGTCGCTTGACCTGTACGCCGCGGTAGATGCACCTGACGAACTCGGCCTCGATCTTCTCCGACTTGGTCTCCACCAGGATCTTCTGCCCCGGCTTGTACCTGCAGAAAATGTTGTACTCGGCCGGCACCGGCCGGGCCTCCTCCTCGGCCTGCTTGCGTAAGAGGGCAGTCTTCTTCTCCTCCTCGGCCTTGCGTTTTGCCTCCTCGGCCTTGCGCTTCTGCTCCTCGGCCGCCTCGCGCCTGGCCTCCTCCCGCGCCCGCCGCTTCTCCTCGGCCTTCTGCCGCCGTATCTCCGCCTTGGTCAGCTTCTTCTTCTCCTTCTTGGCGGGCTCCTCCTCCACCACGGGCGGGGCCTCCAGCGGAGGCGGTTCCGGCGGCGCGACCGCGGCGGGCTGAGACAGGGGCGCCTTCTCGACGGTGAAGCGCACACCGATCGCGTGGACCCGGGTGCAGACCTTGTTGTAGAACCCGGTCATCAGGTTGTACTGGTCCACGGTCACCTCGATCAGGGCGTCGGCCTGGACTCGCCCGCGGGCCATCGCCAGGGTGGTGTGCAGGGAGGCGTCGAAGGTGATCGGAATGCCGAGGATGCTCTCTATGCAGCTCTCCGCCTCGGTCGGCCCGATCTCCTGGTAGCCGCGGCCGGCCATGGGCGTGGTGCTGCTGGACATCATCAACGGCGTGACGCAGCCGGCGACCAGCGCCAGCGTCCCGACTGCCAGGAACAGAGCCGAGCGGCGGATATCGAGCATGGTTTCCTCCGTTTGTTCGCGCCCCCAGTGGTACGCCCTGTGCTTATCCAAAGCGGGATGGATTATCAAGTGGGAGGAGGATCAACCCGGCCGCGACTGGATCCCCAAAAGCCGCCCTGTCATCCCGCTCGAAAGCTCGCCGGCGTTGGCCTCGTCCGTGTCCACGTGCATTTCCAACGCGTAGCTGTCCTTTACCCGCACCAGCACGTCGCCGAAGATGAGCTGCCTCTCGCCCCCCACCTCCACCATGACCACGTCCCGGTCCTCGGCCCCGAAGTGGGCGGCGTCTTGAGGCGTCATGTGGACGTGCCTCCGGGCGCAGATCACGCCCTGCGGCAGCTCGACCGTGCCGGCCGTGCCTTGCAGGGTCAGACCGGGGGTGCCCTCCAGGTCGCCCGAGTTGCGCACCGGCGCGTCGATGCCCAGGTGAAACTCCTCGGTGCGCGAGATCTCCACCTGGGTGGCCCTGCGCGCAGGCCCCAGCACCCGGACCCGCTCCACCCGGCCCCGCGGCCCGATCAGGGTCACCCGCTCCTCCGAGGCGAACTGACCGGGCTGGGTGAGCGGAGCCTTGGGCGTGAGCGTGCGGCCCGGGCCGAACAGGGCCTCGACGTGCTCCTGGGTCAGGTGGACGTGGTGGGCAGAGACCCCGATCGGGATCAGGCGCTCGGCGGCCTTGCGCAGCTCGCTGTTCAGACCGGTCCGGCCCAGGGCCCGGACGGTCTCGCGGGCGATCATCCGGGCTTCGTCCGAACGGACCAGGAGCACCCGCACCCGCGAGCCGGGGTGCTCGATGGCCGCCACCTCCTCGCCCCGCCCGAGCCCGGCGCGGTTGCGCTCGTCGTCCAGCTCGACGCCAAGGTGGCCCAGGCCCTGACAGATCCTGGCCCTGATCCCGGCCGAGTTCTCGCCCACGCCGCCGGTGAACACCAGGGCGTCGAGCCCATCCAGGCTGGCCACCATGGCCCCGGCGTGCCCGCGCACCCGGTGGCAAAAGACCTGGATGGCCAGCAGAGCCCTGGGATCCCCCTTCTCGGCCTCGTCGAGCAGACTGCGCATGTCGTGCGAGATGCCCGAAAGCCCCAGAAGACCGCTCTCGCGATCCAGCATCCTTGCCAGGCGCTCCGGGGACCAGCCCTCGATCTTCAGAAGGTGCAGCACCAGGCCGGGATCCAGATCGCCGCAGCGCCGGCCCATGACCAGGCCCGCCAGCGGCGTCAGCCCCATGGTGGTGTCCTTCGCGCGGCCGTGATCCACGGCGCACAGCGAAGCACCGGCGCCCAGGTGGGCGGTGATCAGCTTCAGGCCACCAAAGGGCCTGTCGAGGAACATGGCCGAGCGCATGCCTGCGTACTTGTGGGAAAGCCCCTGGAAGCCGTAGCGCCGCAGGCCGAACTGCTTGTAGTAGCTGTACGGAATGCCGTACACCTGCGCGACTTCGGGCATGGTCCTGAAGAACGCGTTGTCGAACACGGCCACCTGCGGCACCTCGGGCAGGCGCTCGCGGCAGTGGGCCAGGGCCATCAGCCGCTGGCTCTGGCGCCAGGGCTCGAACCCGGCCTTCATCAGCGACTGCATCAACTCGTCGTCCACCACCGCCGCGCTGCCCCGCCCGTCAGCGCTGTACAGCACCCGGTGGCCCACGGCGCTCAGGGACTCGTCCCCTCCGTGCAGCCCCAGGTCGCGAAGCTGGTCCAGGGCAAGGTCCACGGCCGAGCGGTGATCCGGCGCGGACACGGTCTGGTCCACGTCAACGTCCGGACCGCTCACCCGGTGCCGGGCCGCGTGCGAACCCACGCCCTCTACGATGCCCGACAGCCTGCGTTCCGGCCGTTCGGTGTCGATATAGTCGTATCGGACCGACAGGCTGCCCGAGTTGAACGCCAGCAGGCGCACGGGGTCGTCCGGGGACAGGTCGATCAGCTGATACGGATCCGGAACCGCAGACTGGCTCACGATCTGCTCCTTTTAGAGATGTGGAGGCATCAAGGCCACTGATGCTACAAATATACACGGCATTTGACAAGCAGGGGCGACTACTGTTGAGTTGAGATGAACGTCATGCCCGACGCCGACCTCTACCTCGACAGGATTGATTTTTCGACCTATCTTTCGGCGGCCGACTGCAAGAAGTGCGGCGCCGACTCCTGCAAGGAGCTCGTGGACAGGCTCAAACAGCGAGCCTGCCGGCCCGAAGATCTCCATCAGGCATCCGCAAGCCGAATCCGCGCCCTGCGCCTGGCCCTGGAGGCCGACCGGATGCTGCCCCGGGTACCCTCACTGCAGCTTCCCCGCCCCGGCGCCGTGGGCCTCGTGGAGCTGAACCACCCCGAACCCGGCGACCCGGTCCTGGTCACCGGCAACAGCGAACTCACCCAGGAAGTGCTCCTGGCCGTGCTTTCCACCACCACGAGCCCCTTCTTTCTCCTCTTCACCGACACCAGGGGAGACTCCCTGGACATGGCCGTGATCCTGGAAAGCTTCACCCCCGAAGGGATCCTCCGGTCTATCAAAGACGAAAAACTCTCCCGGAAGACCGCCCCCAGCACCCTTTACATCCCCGGCCTGGCGGCATCCCTCGGCAACCTCATCGCCGCCACCACTGGCTGGCCCGTCACCGTGGGCCCGGTCTGCGCTGCCGAGCTTCCCATGTTCTTCGGGGAGAGGTGGCTCTTCTCCGAAAAGCGTTGATCTCGAACCGGCCTGGAAATATTGTGGGTTGACGAAATCATCAGCCTGGAGGCCCGAGCATGGCGTTGAACTACGACCTGACCGAGGAGCAGCAGATCCTGCGCGACAGCGTGCGCAAGTTCGCCCGGAAGGAGATCGAGCCGGTCGCCCGCGAGCTGGACGAGAAGGAGCGCTTCCATATCGAAAACGTCAAGAAGATGGCTGAGATGGGGCTGTTCGGGACATTCGTCTCGCCCGAGTACGGCGGGCAGGGGCTGGACTACGTGTCCTATATCATCGCCACCGAGGAGCTCGCCCGCGTGGACGGCTCCCACGCGGCCACCGTGGCGGCCGGGAACTCGCTGGGGATCGGGCCGCTGTATTACTTCGGCTCCGAGGAGCAGAAGAAAAAATACCTGCCCAAGCTGTGCTCGGGCGAGTACCTGTGGGGCTTCGGGCTGACCGAGCCCAATGCCGGCTCGGACGCGGGCGCGTCCAAGACCAAGGCGGTGCTGGATGGCAACGAGTGGGTGCTCAACGGGTCGAAGATCTTCATCACCAACGCCGCGAGCGAGATCAGCCTGGGCGTGACCGTGCAGGCGGTGACCAGCAAGCGCGATGACGGCCGGCCCGAGATCAGCTGCATCCTGGTCGAGAACGGCACCCGCGGGTTCGAGGCCAAGGAGATGCACGGAAAGCTCATGTGGCGCTCGTCCAACACTGCCGAGCTGTTCTTCGAGGACTGCCGGGTGCCCAGGGACAACCTGCTCGGCAACCAGGGCGATGGGTTCCACCAGATGCTGTCCACCCTGGACGGCGGCCGGCTGTCCATCGGGGCCATGGGCCTGGGCTGCGCCCAGGGGGCGTACGAGAAGGCGCTGGCCTATTCCAAGGAGCGCGTCCAGTTCGGCCAGCCGATCTGCAAGTTCCAGGTGAACGCCTTCAAGCTGGCCGACATGGCGATGGAGATCGAGCTGGCCCGCAACCTGCTCTACAAGGCCTGCTGGCTCAAGGACAACAAGCGGCCCTTCGGCAAGGAAGCGGCCATGGCCAAGCTGTATTGCTCCGAGGTGTCGCAAAGGGTGTCCCACCAGGCGGTGCAGCTGCACGGCGGCTACGGGTTGATGAAGGAGTACGACGTGGAGCGGTTCTACCGCGACTCCAAGCTTCTGGAGATCGGCGAGGGCACCAGCGAGATCCAGCGGATCGTGATATCGCGATTAATAGGCTGTTGAGCGTCAGTTCCAAGTTCCTAGTTCCTAGTTCCTAGTTGGAACTGGGAACTAGGAACTTTTCTTTTGACAGCATACCACCCCGCTGCTAAAGTTTTGAGTTCCCAGTTCCTGGTTGTAACTTGGAACTAGGAACTAGGAACTTGGAACTTCTTTTGGAGAAGAGATGAAAAGATCCACAAGTATCGTGAGCATGCTTATCGCGCTTGCCGTCTTGCTGGCCGTCATTCCCGCCTCGGCAGGAGACCTGGGACCCCGGGCGAGCGGCCTGGCTCTCGACCCGGCCCTTCCGGCCGCCGGCGATCCCGGAGGTTCGGCCGACCCGGCCGACCGCGACCTGCCCTACCGGAGGCGCAGCCCGATCCTGGCAGGAGCGATCTCCCTGGTGCTGCCCGGCGCCGGCCAGATCTACAACGAGCAGTACGTGGTCGGAAGCCTGTGGTTGGCCGGCGAGATCGGCCTGTACCTGGCGGCCTTCGCCTATGCCGGCGCCTTCACTCCCGGCGAGGAGTTCGCGATTGAATGGAAGCTGGAATCCTCCATCCTGATCGCGGTGGCCGCGGGCTTCCACCTGTTCTCGATCTTCGACGCGGTGACCGAGGCGGTCCGGGTCAACGAGAACCTGGATAAGTTCTCGGTGGCCTACAACCCGAACGACGGCGCGTTCAGCGTGGGTTATGCTCTCAACTGGTAGCGCCGGAACCACCCCCTGCGCAGCGCGATAGCCCCCTCCGGACAGATCTCCTGACAGCAGTAGCAGCGAATGCAGACGCCCCTCGAAAGGCGTACTCGCCCCCTGCGGATGGACAGGGCGCCCGACTGGCAGACCTGCAGGCACTGCTCGCAAAGGGTGCAGGCCCGGTGCGAAAAATGCGGAGCCGGCGCTTTGCGCTTGCTGAAGAACCGGCGAGGCATGCGCCAGTCGGACACGACCAGCTCCGTTGCGGGCGTGCCCAGGATCCTGACGGCATCCGGATCCGGGTTCCCGTCGGGCCCGAAGGTGGCCACCCAGGCCGGATCCACGTTGCAGATCCGTGCCAGCACCCGGTCCAGCACGAAGGGGTCGCACCCGGCCGCCAGGAACCCGAGCCGGCGGGCCCGTCCGGAGCTGGGACCGTTGCCGTCCATGGCCTCGACCGCATCCACTACCGACAGCGCCGGGCCCACCGCCCGGCAGATGTCCACCAGCATCTGGGCGAACGCGGCCGTGTCCCGGCCGGCGCGCATGTGCCAGCGGGCCTTGCCCAGCCCAACCACCGCTCCGAAGCAGTTCTTGACCGCCATGGTCAGGCCGCACAGGCCGTGGGTCTTGAGCTTGGCCAGGTTGATTACCACGTCGGCCTCGAGCACGCGCCTGGCGAGCTTGAGCCGCCCGTACCAGGCTCCGGGACGCTCGATCTCGACCTTTTCGTTCAGCTCCACCACTTCGACGCCCAGCGGGTCGAGCAGGGCCGGCAGGCCCAACTTGGCAGCCACCCGCCTGCCTTTGCCGACCGCCGGGCTGTCGGCCACGGCCACCCGTCTTGCGCCCGCGCTCAAAGCGGCCCGGGCCATCGCCCGGACGACCTGCGGGTGCGTGTTGACCGCCCGGTCAGGAGCGCGGGCGAGGAGAAAGTTGGGTTTGAGCAGCACGTCCCGACCGGCGACCCACTGCTCGAGCCCTCCCAGGTCTCCGAGCAGGCGGTCCAGGGCCTCGTCCACCGCCTCGGGCCGATAGTCGGCGCAGCGCTGCAACGCGACCGGCGACTGAGGAGCTTTTGAGTTGTTATCGGCCATCCGGGGACGAGTCGAAGTAGATCTGATATGAGCTAGGAGGGCAAGGTGTCCTCGTCGTCGATCGGATCGGTGTCGCCTTGGCCGGCGCTTTCCGGCTCCTCCTGCACCTCGAGCGGAGGCAGCTCACAGTCGAAGATCTGCGAGACGAGAAAGCGCACGGCGTTCAGGTCGGTGGCGTGCACCGAGGTGAACTGTATCCCCATCCCGTTCTGGCGCGGGTCTTCCCCGTCCACCCTGCGCTTGACCCGGCCCTCAAGCTCCACCCGGAACCCCCCGAGCTCCTCGGGCATACGGACGGTCAGCTCCAGCCTGGTACCCACCTCGGGCGGCATGAAGGTGCGGATGAAGATGCCGTCCGACGACACGTCGGCCGCCAGGTTTCCATACTCCTGGCCGTCCAGCCGGTAGGTGATCATACCCAAGAGCGGAACCCGGGAACTCGCCCTGCGATGCTGTTTGTCCTCTTCGTTCATGGGGCACATCCTACCCGGGCCGCCGGCGTGGTGCAAGGGGGTCAGACACCCTGTTTCAGAACAGCCCCAGTTGATCGTCTCCGCCCCGGCGGCGGGTGGGCAGTCGGGTTTTCAGGTTCTCGGTCAGCTTTTGTTCAATGTCCAGTAAAAAAGGCGAAGGCTTCATCTCGCGCACCCGGCCGCGCCAGCGGCGCTTCCTGGCCCAGCACAGCATGAGCTTGCGGCGGGCGCGGGTCATGCCCACGTAGAACAGCCGGCGCTCCTCCTCGCGGTCAGCCGCCTCGGTGCGGCCCCAGCGCAGCGGCAGGACGCCGTCTGAGCAGCCCACCAGGAACACCACCGCGAACTCGAGCCCCTTGGCCGCGTGCAGGGTCAGCAGCGAAACCCGGTCGGCCCGCTCGTCCCAGGCGTCCAATGCGTCCACCAGGCGGTCGTGGCTGCGCTTCTCGAACGGAATGCCCGAGCGCGAAAGGGCTTCGATGAGGGGCTCGGCCTGTGCGTCCGTGCGGTAGAGCACGGCGAAGTCGGAGAACGAGAGATCGGCGACCCGGCCGTCGGTGGACCGGCCCGAGTCGATCGAGAAGAAGGTGTGGCCGCCGATCATCTTCTCGAGGCACTGGACGACGAACTCGGCCTCGGCCCTGTCCGTGGGCGCTTCGTGGATGCCGATGCGCTCGGGGTGCTCGAGCATGGACCGGAGCTTGCGCTCAAGGCCGTCGGCGCGGGAGATCACCTGCAGGGCCCCGTCCACGATGGAGCTGCCCGAGCGGTAGTTGCGCTTCAGCCGAATCACCCGCGCGTCGGGGAAGTCGGATTCGAAGCGGGCGAAGACTTCCGGATCGGCGCCCCTGAAACCGTAGATCGACTGGTCGGGATCGCCGATGGCGCACAGGTCGGGCTCCGGGCCGGCCAGCAGCTTGATGAGCCGCACCTGCTGGGCGTCGGTGTCCTGAAACTCGTCGATCGAGATCGAGCCATAGCGCTGCTGGTATTCGCGGGTCAGGTCCGGATCGGATTGAAGCGTATCGGCGGCCTTGACCACCAGGTCGTCGAAATCCACCTGGTTACGCTCGCGCATCAGGCGCTCGAACGACTCCAGATCGGCGTCCGCCTCCGGGGCCCGTCCGGTCCGCTTGGCCAGCGATGCGGCCTTCAGCAGCCCGCGTGCCTTGCGTTCGGACAGGCCGAGCTCGTCGCGCAACAACGCCAGCCGCTCATCGTCGGAGGCGATGGAGAAGCCGGGCCGCAGACCTGCCTGCCGGGGGTGCCGGCGCAGGATCTGAAGGCCCAAGGCGTGGATGGTCATGACTGGAACCCGGTCTCCCCGGCCGGGCAGCAAAATAGCGAGCCGCTCGCGCATCTCGTCGGCCGCCCGGCGGGTGAAGGTGATCGCCAGGCAGGCTTCCGGCGCCAGACCGCGGTCGACCACCATACGGGCGATACGATGGGTCAGGACCTTCGTCTTGCCCGACCCCGGGCCGGCCACCACCAGC
>SDBT01021695.1_pt1 | contig 10036 bp, 14 predicted proteins | sample 2277101 | NCBI WGS metagenome assembly SDBT01 (sample SAMN10404973, study PRJNA504765) | marine sediment metagenome | isolation source: marine sediment core GS10_PC15, 103 cmbsf | place: Arctic Ocean: Southern Knipovich Ridge | collected 2010
TCGCTGCTCAGCACGGCGATGTGGAGGGCCGCAGCCTCGACCCACGCGGCGATCTCGTTGAGGTCGGCCTCCGTACGGTACGCGGCCACCAGGCAGTACCAGTCGGGGTCATACGCCTCAATGGCGTCAAGGCCAGCGGTGATATTCGCGTCCCCAGAAAGCACGATGCCGACCTTGATGCTGGTGGGTGCGCGCGTGCCAGAGAACACAGCCGAAGCGGCCTTGTACACCTTGGTGGTTGTGGCGAAGTCGAGAACCACCGCGGCGATGTTGGCATAGGCCTTGGTCCTCTGCCCGGTTTCCCAGCTGGACGGGAGCGTGAACTCATTCACGATGAGCGGGACGCCGAAGCCCGCCTGCTGGATGAGCAAGTCCTGGATGCTGACGGTTACGGTCGCGTATTCGGTAACTGGGGTGCTCATACCGCTCTCCCTACATCATGGTTGGATTATGAGGGACCCGTCCGCCTCATTCGGCGTGTCCATGGTTTCGATCCAGTTGGAACCGTCCGCGCCCGTGGTCGTGAGCACGGAGGTGTAGCCGAACTCCAAGTCCGCCATGGCGCGTCTCTCCCACCTGTCCCCGAGCTGTTCATCCAGGTTTTGCACCGCGGACAGTTGCTGCAGGAAGGCCAAGCCGTTCGCCCTGAACAGTTCTTTGACCGGGTCCGACCTGAGCGCGGATACTGCAGCCAGCAGTCTGATCCTGGCGCCGGACTGCCCAGGCGCGGTCTCTGGCACGCTGTACATTTCGCACTGCAGTGTGAACCGCCGCGAGCCATGCAGCGCCTTCTCTATCAGTCCCAGGTCACTGTTGAACTGTTCGAACTCCGCATCCCGGCCACCCGCTCCCCCGTCGGAGGAGATATGCAGGGTGGCATAGGGCTTGTCCGGGCGCCCGGTAATCTGATTGCGCCAGCGCACGGAGTCCGCGGCCAGTGACGCGTACGTCTGCATCCACGTGACGAGGGCCCTTTCGAACCCGGCGTGGTTTGTGGCGTACGTTATGGTCATCAATACCCTCGTGTCACGGCGGTGTGAATGTGCCCGCGCCCGCACCGGTCATGGCTGGCAAGGTAGCAACGCCCGTGCCCTCGTAGAGGGGCGTGAGCGCGGTGGCATCGTCGACTATTGTCCCCTGGCAGTGCCAGAACGGGCCCTCCTTCCACAGCTTCCGCTTGCGCACGGTCACCACTGGCACGAGGCCGGAGGCGTCCGTCACGGTGTCGCCTACGCGTATCTCCTGCAATGACCAGATGTTCCACCACTCGAGCGTATTGAGGCCTTCAGGCACATAGCGCAAGTCTCTGTCGTCCATGGGCTGCATGTGCCCATTGACGCCTGCCACGGCCGATGCTGTGCGCCGCACGTAGCCCCCGGTGTTCACCTCCCCCGCGGGTCTCAGCACCGTCAGTACCTCGGCGAACTCCCGTATGGTGTCAAGCACCTCGTCGATGATGACGGTCATGGCATGCCCCTATGCGGGCCTCGGTTCACCCTGCTTCGACCTCAGCAGTGCGAGCACGGCCTCGAGCTTGCGCGTGGCCAGCATCATCTGGGGCGACAGGCCCCTGTTGCCTGCATTGGCCTTGATGGACGCCAGCGCGTCCTGCACGAGCTCCCGCGCACTGAGATCCGCCCCCGCAGAGGCGACAGCCTCCCGTTCCCCGGCCGGAGGCATGGCAGGGGCAGCGGCTTCCTGTTCCCCGGCGAGGGCGGATACTTCCTTTGCCGTGACTTGCATATTCGTCTTGGTGGTCATGTGGCTCCTCGTGGTCTACGTGTCACTGACCTCCAGCACCTGGTCGTCGTCTGTCTTGACCGCGAAGCGAACGCTGCTCACCAGAGTGCCCTCGTCTATCAGCGGGTTGTCGCTCTTCTTGCCTCTCGGGTTCGTGCCCCCAACGGATGGGTGCAAGGTTGCAGGGGCGTTTGGTGGGTCCCGCAAGTCCACGATTTTTTTCCGAATGTCGGTCTCTATCATCAGCCCTGCCAGGCCGAGGCCCTTGGAGATCGTGATGCCGCCGTCAACGATCTTGCCCCACAGGGCCTTGGCCATGTTCTCGTACTTCTCCCTGTTCTCGTCCACCGTGCTGCGTACGAACGGGCGGGCCGGTATGGTCACACTATTGTTCTTCCCGGCCCTGGTCGTGCCAAACTCGTTTGTCGAGGCTATCGTGACGAGCTCCTGGCCACTGAAAGCGTGGATGCCTATGTCCACGTGCGAGGCTGGGTCGTCGAAGCGCTCCCTAAAAGCCTCGTACTCTGGGTCGCTATCCTCAATGCTGACGCCGACGCTCACTATGGGGTTGGCCATCTCCCCTCCTCCTGAATCAGAACGTCGACGGCATGGCCACGGAAAACGCCGGGATCATCATGTCCCGGATCTCCATGAACATGAGCCCGAACTGCGTGGACCCAAGCACTGTTTTCTGGTTGATGTAGGGCAGGGTGAACGACCTCGACACCCCGCCTATGGATACTGTGCTCAGCGGGCCACGGCCGCCAACAGGCTGCTGTGACAAGGAGAGCAGGTGCGCCGTGAGGTATATCTGAGCCTGGTCGAACAGGCTGATGTAGACCGTCTCGGTCACCATGATGTCCACCATGGCATTGACCACAACGATGACGTTCTCAGAGCCTGTGAGGCCCTGTATGAACGCATCGCTGCCGGCGATAGACTTGACGTCTGCCAGGGAGGCACTCATGTTACTTGGCCTTCGCAGTTTTGGCGTCCTCGTCTGCCTCCTTCACGGCGTCAATCTGGACATTGAGCTTCCTGCTCACGCCCTTACGCGGCCCGCCGCGGCGCTTGTTCTCCTGCACCTTGAATTTTTCGAGCAGGTACAGGTGCACAGTGGTCTCAACCAGCTTCTCGGCCTCGTAGGCATCCAAGGCCCCAATGTCTACCTTCTCGATATCCTCGAGTTCTTCATCCGTGCCTTCTTCGTTTTTAACCATGAAGACGTTGAGCTTGCGCGAGGAGACCATGCGCTTGCACGCATCGGAGCCCACAAGCAGGGCGTCCCAGGTATCCTGGGGAACATTGTTTGGCCCGGGCACGAACATGAAGTTGATGTGGACCGGGACGGTGCGATCGCCACGTTTTTCATCAACGCGAGCGCGGAGCGTGTGTACGTTTTTTCCTTCATAGCTTACGACTGGCATGGTGCCTCCTGTACTGCAGGTTGGTGATAGGGCGTCACGGCACAGCGCAACCCGAACGCTGCGCCGTGACAGGGGACGGAGGGGGTTTCCGCCCCTTCTTTAAATCCCGTACGTGAAGCTGGCCGCCAGGGGATACCTGACCACCATGCCTGCGCACTCGGCCTCCATGTTGATGAGAAACTCCAAGTTGCGCTGCTCGGGGGGCATTGCCCGCATCTCCATGGGGATACGGAAATTGAGCACCTCCTCCGACCGTTCGTAGACCAGCATCTGGTCTTCGTCGCCGGGACCGGTGTCTTTCAACTCCGGCGCCTGCTCAAACATGCTGATGTTGAACCCGTTGAGGGGGTCCAGCATGTAGCGCAGGATGCTCATGGGCACCCGGTTCGAGTACGGCGTTTTGCGGATGTACTCGTACTGGGCAACCGGCAGCACGACCGTGTTGGGCTCGTGCACCTGATTGGTCGTGCTCACGATGTCGGAGATGGCGCCCGAGATGTCGGCGATGATCTCCAGCGGCGTCTTGTCGCCACCGGCCCAGGTGCGGGCACTGCCACTCGCCGGAGCGGCCGCCTGCGATTGGGAGATGTTGGGGTTGTCGAGGATGCCCACCAGGGCGTACTCGGAGTCACCGTTCCAGGCGATGTCGGAGAGTTTCTCCTCCATGCCCCTGCGAGCCGCGACGCCCCTGCGGGCCTCGAGCGGCACATTCGAAAACGCCGCATTGCGGAGTTCCTGAGTGGTGTACCCGAACGAGATGCCAACCGGGCGCACGATCGCATAGAACCGTTCGACGAAGGTGTCGGCCCTGGGCAGATCGTCTGCGCCATTGGCGATGACCTTCGCCACGCCGGACCCACGCACGATGTCGTACGCGATGGTTTCCGCGCCCTGCCCCTCACTGCTGACGGGGAAGAGCCTGCGGTACTTCAGCTCCCGCAACTTGTAGTCGTACACGCGGGACTCGATATGCTCGAGCTGCCGCTCGAGGAATGCGGACTCGCCGGCATCCTCTTTCCAGTTGATCCTGCGCCCGGTCTTCTCGTCGACCGTCTCCCCGCCCGGGGCGACCGCGTTGAGGATCGCGTCCCGATAGAGGGTGATGAACTCGCTCCTCATAATGTTGTCTCCTTAGCCTTGAGGGGTGTACCTGCTAGCGGGGACTGAGCCCCCGCCATGTTGATGAGCCGAGAGCCTCAAGGCTACGGCACGTTGATCTCGAGCACGGCCAGTTCATTGGCACTGGCCGAGGTGATCCAGCGAGCGGTGCTGAGCTGGTCCGCCTTCGCCGTGTCGGCGTCCGTACGGAACCGGCCGACGGTGTGCGCGGCCGTGACGGCCTGGGTGTGCCGGATGTACACGTCGCTCTCCGGCGTGACGGCCTGCTCCGGTTTCACCCAGATGCGGCCTTTGCGGAGGACATTGATGGCCTCCTCCTCCCGGTACTGCGCGTCCCCAGTGACGGGGGGCGTCACGGTGTTGTCACGCGGCCGCCCCTTTGCCCGAGCGATGCTGATGCCCTCTAAGACAAAAGAGGTCGCGGACGGCAGCTCGACGATGTTTGCCGTGGCGGTCTGCGACAGAGCGCGCCCGAAAGGCACCGGGCTGCCAGTCAAGGTGGCCGTGGTGGTCGACTTGGAGATGTCGCCGCTGCCGACCTGGCCGCTCTCATTCTGGTTGGCGAGCACGGCCGTGAACGGAGTGCCAGCGGTCACAGCCGTCAGCGTGATGGCGGTGCCGGTACCTTCTGCGGCAAGCACCAGGGCGGACACGGCGTCGTTGGCCAGAATGACGGCCAGGAAGGCATCGCTCTCGGTCTCCTCGGTCGTGCTCTCGGCGCCGTACCGCACGACATGCCCGTCGACGGTCAACTCGAACTGCGTGCCGGGGGTGAAGGCCGTGGTCTCCGTCACGTCCCACGCGGAGGTCGTCTCGATCTCGATGTAGATGGAGAACGACCGGCTCGGGTCGATGGCGGCAATGGTTCCCGCATCGGTGCTCGAGTCCGCCCAGGTGAAATTGGCCGCAAAGTACGCGTTGGCCTCCAGGAGCACCTCGAGGGCGTCCCTTTGCACGGTTTTGTCGGTGCCGGAACTGGTACCGGTGGCGACCAGTACGCCGTCGATCCAGACGTTGAACGCGTCCGCGGTCGCGGCGGTGGTGATGGTGATGAGGCTCGCTTGAGCCACTTCAGCGATGACCGTGGTCACCAGAATGGTGTCCACCTGCTTGACGTTCGCCCCGGCGGAGCGGGTGACCTTGTCACTGGGCCCGCTGTCATACAAACCCCCCTCAAACGCGGGGGTCGCGGACTGGTCCTGTGCAGTGGTTTGCGGCATATCGTTCTCCCTCGTAGCATAGGGGGGTTGCAGGGGTCCGGTGTGTCACCCGGCCTTTGTTCCTGTTAGTTGACGGCGATCCCATCCCTGTGGATGTCCTCGTCGGTCTTCATGTGCAGGTCGCGCGTCTTGAGCATCGCGCGCTGCCTGTACGTCATGTTGTCCTCGTCCAGTTTCCGCTGGTCCGCCTCGTCAACATGGCCGGAAGCATCCGTGCCCAGCCTTGCGAGTTTCGCCTTGTTCGCATCCACCTTGTCGGCGTCTTTGCGGATCATGTCGAAACAGCCCAGGATGAACTCCTCCGAGGCGTCAGCTTTGAGGTCGATGCGCGTCACCACCACCTTACGCTTGATCTGGTCGACCGAATCGGCCTTCAGCTCGTCCGGCTTCAGGCCGGCATGCGCCGCCACCTCGAGAGTGGTTTGACGGTCCTTTACCATGGCGTCCAGTTGTTCGGGGCCCACCACGGCGTCTTGGCGCAAGATCTCCGCCTCGCCCTTGAGCCTGTCCACCTGGCCCTGCAGATTGTCGATCTTGTCGACCGCGTCATACACGGCCTGCACCAGCGCCTTGGCCGGGGCTTCGTCCTCCTTGAGGACGGTGATGGCGGATTCGTCCAGCTTGAAGTCTTCGCCGGCCGACGTCGCCTTGAACTCGATCCTCACGGTTTCCATTTGCACATTCTCCTCTGGTGTGCGCCGCCCGCGGGCGACCATTTGGCCTGGTGCGGCCGGTTCCTTAGACCTTGTTGGCGGCGTCGCGCCGCATGAGCACAACCCTGTCCGAGCTATCCTCGCGCAGTGCTTGCGCGGAGGCCCAGTGCTTCAGTGCCTCACCATTGTGGTGGGACACCTTGCCAGCGTGGTATTGCGTCCGCTCCACGGCCTCCTCGCGCTCGTCGGCGGGCACGATCTCGGCCGTACGCCGCTCGATACGCGCAGCGTCAGCGTGGTGCTCGGACCTGTCCGCATGTGCAGAGCGCGCGTCGTTGTGGTCGTCCCGGCTAAAATTCTCATTGCCGGGGTCATCGTGGCCGTTGTACACTACCTTCCCACTGCGCGTGCGGCCGATCTCATTCCCACCCCTGTCGACGTTGTCCTTCCGACTGAGCATGCTGTGGGCGATTGCAGTGGCCTGATCTTTGGACCTGCCCTCATCCATGAGCTTCTTGATTTTTTCGGACAGCGCGTCGGTCGCCTTGGCGTCCACCCTGTTCCCGTCGTCGTCATCCTCGACGAGTATTGCATCCTCGGAGTCGAGCAACAGTTTGACGTCGGGGCCGGCGCGGCCCTTCCGAACGATGGCGACGTGGTTGCCGCGGATGTTGGTCTGGCGGTGGTCATAGCGCTCCCCCATGTATGTGCCATGCTCCTCGACCAGCCTCGAGTGGTAGCCGCAGGACAGCTCGCGCTTCGGCGTCTGGTTCTCGCCCAAAGCCCTGGCGATTGCCGCGGCGTCACGCACGACGAGCACGGCTTTCATGGTGTCATCTTGGCGCTCAATGGTGTCGCCCACATTGCCAACCATATACCGCTTGACATTTTTGGGGGTGACTTCACCTTCGGAGGGGTGGTTGTCCGTGACGGGGAGCTGGACAAACGACGCGATGGACTTCGGGTCGAAGACATCATCCGGGTGTCGCAGCTCACGGGTCTCGCGCCCGTCCGCATACCTGTAGCGGAACACCCCGGTGCGCGTGAGCACACCGGTCACCAGGAGATTCCCGTTATCATCCAGCCGCGCCTCACCGACGCTGCCCCTGTCTATCCTGAACGCCTCGGTCATAGCCCAGTCCCCGTCATGTGTTCAGCAGGTCATCCAGCACGGGCTCAGCCCAACACCTGCATTGTATGTCCCCGCCTGGGTGGTTGCGCTCGCCCGCCCGTTTCCCGGTCTTCACGGTCACCGGCGGGTCCGACCACTTGAACGTCTCACCGTCGAGCCTTGCGTGATCTGGTCGGACGCGCTGATCTTCAACCGTGTGCCAGATGTACTCGTCCACACCCAGCCGCGTCTGGCGTTCTTCAGTGAGCTGACCATTCAGCTTGCTGACCTGGTCCCGCGCAAGCATCCGCGCCCGCTGCTTACCCACGTTGAAGACGTCGACAAGCTCCTTGCGAATGTCCTTGATGCTGGCGTCACCGCGAGCCATGCGGAGGATTGTGGCCTCCAGATCGCTCAGCGTGCCCTCGGCCACACTCCGCACGAGGGAGACGTTCTGCGTTACCCAGTCGTCCAACAGAGGCGCCAGATACGGCTCACTGCTCAGCAAGTCCACGCCCATGAGCCGCTCGGTGCCCGTCTTGTTCCGCTGCCCGACGGCGGTGGCCGTGCGCTGTGCATCCATGTCCACCGATGTGGCCAATGCACTCATTACCCCAACGCGCAACTGGCCAAACACCTGGGTTATGGTCCTGAAGTCCGCTGCATCCTGTCTGTTTATGGTCGGCGACGCGAGTGGTAGTGCGTGCCTGAGGACTTGCTTGAGTATTGGATCAATGACGCGCGATAGCGCTGCGGCGTATGCAGATGCCTGAGCATCCACGGCCGACAACATTGGTCCCCTTGCAATGGTGCGTTTTTCCAGGGACCTCTTCGCTGCCACGGTGTTCCCCCTGCGTATATTATACAGTGCCTATGGGCTCGTGTAACCCACAAAAATACATCTTCGTGTTCAGTGCTCAGGGATTGTGCACAAACCGCCCTTTGAGAAAAGTCCTGAACAGCGCCAAACTACTCAGGTCGTCCCTCACCACCATGCGGAAGCTCCACCCGCCGGGCAGGTTCACGTCGATCTTAGGGTCAGCCGTCCACCGTACAGCCAAGAGCTCACCCGTGGCACCAGGCAGGCGACTGAGTACACCGCCATCTATGGCAGCCCAGTCCGCGTTGCGCACAACAGGACTACCATCAGTCACGTCGATTTGCGTGACGCCCTGTTCGTCACACATGTCTACCAGCACGCCATTGCCCAACTCGGCCCGATTGCCAAAATTATCTGGCGACACCGCGGTGTCCATAACAACCACATTGACGCCGACCAGCATGAGGTGCCCATTACCTGGCACCGTGTACATGAACGTCCTGGGTGTCGTGCTCCCGTTCACGTTCATGTCTCTAGAGCCACCTGGCTCCCTGAGAAACTGCCTCACCATATCGTTCAGCGGTATCCCGTCCTGTGGTCGTCTTGCCATGTATGCCCCGCTGTACCCCCTGTATTTTGAGTGCAGGTTACGACTGGTGGCTGTGCAGTTGCCCTTGGAGCTTGCAGCGCAGTTGCACGATGCCGGATATGTCGTCCCGCACTGTCACGCGGAAACTCTCGCCTGCCTTCAACTCCACGGAAGCACCACCGCGCATGAGCGTCCACCGTACGGCAAGCAGGTCCGGGTTGGCACCACCGGCCGCGGCGGTGGGCGCAGAGTCCACGCCGGCAAGACTGGTCCAGTCCGCGTTCTTGATGAGGCCGAGTCCATCCATGAAGTCGAATGTCTCAAGGCCATTCACGTCTCGCGTAGTTATCTCTAGGCCATTCGTGAGCTCCGACTCCGAGCCAAAGTCAGCAGGCGCGACAGTTGAGGCCAGCAGCAACACGTTGAGCCTCACCAGCTCGCCATGTGCCCCGGGCGCCCCAGGCACGATGAAGAAAAATGGGACTTCGGTGGTCTCACCGTTCACGTTCATTTCGACCGAGCCCGCGGCGTTCCTGAGGTAGTGGTCTATGCGCTGCTGCGGCGGTCGTGCCGCTGTCCTGCGTGGTTGCATGCTGCCCTCCTTGAGTGCCCCCCTTTTACTGCTGTACCCCCCACTGCTGTCAGCCCGCTGGCACGGTGACCGTGAAGCTCGACACGGACACGGAGCCGCCCGACACTATTGAGGTCGTGTTGAGTTTGAGCGTACCTGTCCCGCCAGTATCCGTGACGTCGCAGTCGAAGACGTTGTTTCCGTCGCTGTCCTCCACCCTGGCCCACGTCGCCGTGCCAGTGGCGTCGGCGGACGCGTCGTCCGCTATAGCGGAGAGCGTCAGCACGCCACTGGACGCCGCCGGCGCAGAGGGATCCGACAAGGCCAGCTCAGCAAGCAGCGTATTGCCAGACAGCGCGTCGTCAGCGTCGGCCGGCTGTGTGCCGCTGTAGATCTTCAGCGTGCCTGGCCCTGACCCGGCGTCTATGAGGGCGGTTATCTGGTCGGCCATCGCGTTGCGCAGCGCATCTGCGAGCCTCATCACTGCCATCGGTCCTCCCTCCTGTGTGGCTGATAGGGCCCGGGGCAGAAACTGTGCCCGTGCCCCGTTCTAAGCCCTACGTCCTCACCACCTCGTCGCCCGGTTCCCCACCGCCCGGTCCCTCGTCGCCCGGTTCCCCACCGCCCTCATCGTCCGCCTCTTCAAGCGCGCGCTGCTGCTCCTCCTCAGGTGTGAGCATGGGCTCCGCATCCAGCTGCTTGAGAAAATTCTCCTGCCTGGTGGTGTCGAGCACCGGCGGCGAGGAGTTGAATATGTTGCCGCCGAACCGGAACACGCCCAGGCGC
>SDBT01021696.1_pt1 | contig 10035 bp, 11 predicted proteins | sample 2277101 | NCBI WGS metagenome assembly SDBT01 (sample SAMN10404973, study PRJNA504765) | marine sediment metagenome | isolation source: marine sediment core GS10_PC15, 103 cmbsf | place: Arctic Ocean: Southern Knipovich Ridge | collected 2010
CGTAAAATCTTCTGCTATAGATGCCTTAGCGATAATGTAATCAAAAAGGCCATCCCCGAATGGCAGCCGTCCATATCCATCATAAATCACAATATCATTTCTCACATCCAAAACATTGTTTATATTTTTTATCAATTCATAATAATCTTTTCTATCCTTGCTAATGTCTATATCCAACCCAACTATTCTAAGTCCAAATTTTCTTCCCACATAAATGCTGTATCCTGGACCACAACCAAAATCCAAAATATACCCTTTGAAATTATGTTTTGAAAAAAAATTTGTGTATCGCCCAATATTAGTACCAAACCTCGGAAATTTACATAGTCTATCTTTCTGTCCAAAACTTTCTATCTTTTCTTTAATTGAGATTTCCATTTTTCCCTTATTTTTCTATATACAAGATCCTATACCTGAAGCGCGATCCAGGCCTGTTCATAAGCTCGTAATGCCTAACCACACCATCCTTCTTGAGCCTATTCAGCATCCTCTCCATATGCACTAAACTCACAGCCCATATCTTCGAGCCTATAAGCTTATCCGTGACCTCGTCGAACCGATCGAAGCTCGGCCCGGTGAACACCACGTACCTCCTAGAGACCCTGATCATCTCTTTTACGGAAGCCAGGCTCCCGCCCACGTGCAGGCAGACGTCGACCTGCAGCAAGACGTCCACGGAGCCGTCAGCCAAGGGGATATCCCAGCAGCTTCCCCTGATAAACCCCACCTCCGCATCCGACCTGCCCAGCTGGCTCCTCGCCAGCCTGACCATATGAAGCGAGTAATCCAGACCGACCAGCCTATCGTATCCGCAGTCCTTGAGCAACCAAAGAAAATACCCAGGTCCGCAGCCCACGTCCAGCAGGCTTAGACTTTCACTGCACCTCTTGGGCAGGCGGGACACCAGCTTGATGATGTCCCTCTTGCTCCTACTGTGCCTGCTCGTTTTAAACGCGTCATAGTCGCCGTACCTCTCCTGGAGCCTCAAACAATTCGCACGGCTGTTCCATGTGTTCAGCTGCTTCCTATCTTCTTTTCCAGCCACCAGTTCACCCGCTGTTTTCCAAACCTCATTTCCTCTTTAATACTCAATCGACTTTCTTCAAATAGATGAAAATAGTCATGACAGAAATGCCCTTCCACATTTATATAATTTTTGGTATTGGTAGCAACGTAAAGATACTTTCTGGATACTCTCACATGCTCAATCCACACTTTATCAATCAAATCGGGTGACACGTGCAGCAGAACATTATCCGAAACCACTAAACCGAAAGACTCATTCGGGTAAGGCAGAATTCGCCCGTCACACCGATCCGGAAGTATTCCCGTCTCCTTGAAGCACCTCTTCCTGTACTCGTCCGATATGTCGCACATGGTCACATCCAACCCAATCCCTTTTTCCCGGAAGCACTGCAGAATCCTTCCCTCGGCGCATCCGACATCCAACACCTCGTTCGGAAGATAGAAATCATACCATTGAAGAAGAACACCAAATTCTGAATTCAGCTGTTTTTGAACATTCTTCCTTCTTCCACCTCCCACCAGGTCAGGGTTCTTCGCCCTTCGATCCCAGAACTTCTCTGGATTATATACCATTGAATTATCTCCTCCTGCCGACGACCACGTAGGAGTGCCTGTCGTCCAGCACCATCTTTCCCTTTAACATCCTCATTCCCAACCCGACACCGATAGAAAAAATACGTTCGATAGCCAGAACCTTCCCATATCTATCCTCAAAAGTCGCGTAGGTGTACGATCTCCGGTACCGCGTAGGCGTCTTCTTAATCTTCTCCTCCTTCGGGACGGAAAAGAGAACAGGGGTAGCGGCCCTGATGGATTCCAGCACCTCCACATCCGAGTCCGTATGCTCCAGCACCTCGGTCGCCACCACCATAGTATATGGATAATCCAACTCGGAGAGCCTTCTCATATCGAAGACGCTAAACTTGTCGGCCATAGACGGATAATTTCCCCGGGCGACATCAATGGCCTCTTTGCTAAAGTCGATAGACAAGAAATTACTGCAGCGGCCAGCTAGCCACCGTCCGGCAAAATAGCCGACTCCGCAACCCAGCTCCAGAACCCTCTCGTTTTTCCCTATATAGGAGCCGATCAAAGAATATACTGCATCGAATCTGTAAAAATGTTCTGATCGTTGGTTTTTCTGTTCGACCCAATACTGTTCAGATTCCCATTCCTTTACCATTTCTATCCATCCCCCATTTTTTCATCTTTCGGAACATCCTCAATTTTACATGCTGGATTACCCATATAAACTCCATAAGACTCCGTGTCCCTAGTCACGACAGCACCGCCCCCCACGAAGGAACCCCTTGCCACAACCACTCCCGGAAGTATAGTAACGTTCGCACCAATTCGCACGTCATCTTCTATCACCGGTAGATCCCACTCGTATTCATCAACCTCTCCAGTCTCCCTCTGTCGTTTTATATTCTTTGTGTTCGTCGTAGCCAGACCCGCACCTATAAAACATCTATCACCAATCCTCATGCCCGCCGTCAGATTGCTCTGTTGAAGTACTTTGGTATAGTTTCCTACTACTAAACCCTTTCCTGCCACATGGCATTGGTCCCTGACTTCGGAATTATATCCAATGATAGTTCCTGGCCTCACATGCGTCCAGCTGCCTATCCACGTGTTGTCACCTATCCCCACATCCTCTTCTATCACAATAAAGTGATCCAACCTTACGTTCCTGCCGAACACAGCTTTATAACTTACAAAATTAAGTCTGAATAGTTCCTTTATAAATCTCAAAATACCCATCATCCAGTATCCGCTCCTACTCCTTCATCCTTCTCGCCGGATTTCCAATCACGACATCTCCAGGCCCTATATCCTTCGTCACGACACTACCGGCCCCCACCTTAGCTCTTTCACCTATAACCACTCCGGGCAATACCGTGCAACTCGCTCCTATTGAAGCACCCTTCTTAATAATTATTCTCTTCCAATCCTTCTTGGTGGACGGCGGGTACTTATCATTTGTTCCGACGAAAGCGGGGCCGATGAACACGCCATCCTCAATGACGACACCCTCCGGTATGAAACAGTGCGCGCCTACCCGCACGCCATTTCCTATTTTTACTCCCCTTCCTATCTCCGTAAAAGAGCCTATCGAGACATTGTCCCCTATATCAGCACCGTAAATATTCACATAGTTCCAAATCTTGCAGTTATTCCCCAACCGAGCATCCACAACATTGTTTTCCATCATCCAACACCCAATATCTCTTTCAACCTAATTCCAATGGCTTGGTAATTATGTAATTCCTCCACCCGACGTCTAGTTTCCATTTGCGCTCCCAACAATTCCGCTTCGGACATGTCCAACAATCCTCCCAGGACTTCCTTCAGTTCCCCCTCCGTATTGGCGACATGCAGAAAGCATTCACCAAACTCCATCTCGTATTCCTTCATCCCGGCACAGTTTGCCACCACGACCTTTCCGAGAGCGGCAGCCTCCAAAGCTTGAACACCCCAATCCCTGGCTGGACACTTAAACTGCTCTATGTATATATCACACATTGCCATCCTTGCCATGTTTTTGCTCCATGACAGAACCGACCTGGAACGGCTGTAGAAGAAATCGCGGCTCTTCCTAAGCTCTCCCATAACCGAGTTGATCTCCGCCGTACCCTTGTTCGCCTGGCTTGGGTAATGGGCGACTGTAAAAGGTTTCCTCACATAGAATTCCGGCTTGATGCCATCCGTATCCACAGGCGGTGGAAGCCAGAACTCGTTCTTCGCCCCCAGTCCGAGCAAGCTCCACGTCTGGACCAGGGACAGATCCACCATCGAGTTGAATGTCCTATTCATTTTCTTCGAATAGTGCCTGTAGCGGCTTCCACCATGAAACACAGCAAACCTCTTTCCTTTCAGATCGATGTCGGGAAGCTCCCGATAGCTGGAATGCATCCATACGATCACCTTGGCTCCCCTAACAGCCTTCACTAGCCTGGATCGATTCATCCTCGTCGCCTGTCTGGGGTATTGGTGCGAGTTCGGATACCTACTCAGTGCCCAGGCAGGCACTCCAACACTCTTTAGACTCTCCGCGAAGACATAGCCAAGATTCGAGTTATCCTTTCTTGCTATGAACACAACGGCCATTGTCCTCCTTTTCGCCTTTCCAGCTTATCGACATCCATGCTTCTTACGAATTTCTTTCTCCACCCTCGAACATTGATCCTACCAATAAGTTTATTGAATTCTCTCTCGATAACAGCCTGCCTATCCGGCTCCCACACCAGCTTCTGCAGAGTGTTAGCAAAAGGGAATTGTGACCCCGCCTTGAGCCTGTATTCCTTATGGCCCTCACCCCAAAAATTGAAAATGATGTGGGGAACATCGCCATACGTAGCCATCATCTCCGGCCCCGAGCAGCAACCCATGAACATTAGAGACGACTGGATCAACGCGCAATCCTGCTCCACGGTAGTCCCAAAATCCCCGGAGAAAACGACGTTCCCTATTTTCCGGTACCTCGGATCAATCTCCTCACGAGTGCCGACGATAATGAAAACAACTTTCCTATGAATGGGCATGCAGGCTTTAAAAAATCCAAACCATGCGTCAAAATCCGAATTGCTATGATGGCGGGCTTTTCCACTCCTGAGATGGACGACCACCGGATAATGGGCCTTCGCCACTCTCTGTAAGAAATGATGCGCCCACAGAAGCATAGCTGGTCGGCAGGAAAGATGGGGAATGAATCCATGCTTCCGATGGAACTCCACCAACTGGGGCCAAATCAACCTGTATCCGAGCCAGCTGCTTTTCCAGAAATTCGCCAGTGCAGGAAGGACATGATAGCGATCCGAATTGTCCTCGACATACTTTCTCACAGCCTCAAAAGAGTCCATGAACATGAAAGAGCCCAGATGCGGATTGACATAGGCAAGGGGAAGGAGCTTGGACAGGTAGTAATAATTGTTCTCCCTTGACACCCCCACCTTATCCATGGCGGGGTCTTCGGAGTTGTAGAGCCAGATCTCATCGATCTTGTCCACCCCGCATTCGTACCGGTTCATAAGCGCCTCTTCCTGCCAGCGAAGTATCTCACCCACCCCCCAGGCCGTTTTCTTCAAGGCGCATATCGCAAGCAGACGTTTTTTCATGTTTACAGATCCTCTTTATTCAGGTATCTTTCCAACAACCTTTCATTACCCACATAGGTGTCGATAGAGAAATATTTGAGCCTCCTCATCCCCCTGAGCATCCTTTTTTTCGTCCCTACCAACTCATCGTATTTATCCTGTTCCAGCAATCTCTCGTGTTCTTTTTCCTTCCACAGGTTAAGGTCTGACCGAATGGCATTGGGCCTGGGGTTCCAACGACTAAATCGCCAATACAGTTTTCTTCTGTATATCAATGCCAGCACAAACCTCTTACACGCCAGGCCAGGGCCTCCGTATCCTACGGGATACGGAAAATGTCTGATCAATTCTTCCCCCTTCATCATACTCGCCTGCATGCTGGACCAGTTCGCACCATGAAAGAGCCTATTTGCGACATGTAAGCCATATCCCTTCCTCGGTGTCTTCCTTAGATTTCTTACCACACGGGCATGCCTAGCCGCGTCGGCCTCCAAAAGCTCGCCGAGAACATCTCTCAGATACTCATACTGGTCGCTGCACGCCAAAGCGGCGGCCTTTCTGATGCCGAATTTCGTTTTCTCAAGAAAATAGCATCGTACCACCAAGTCAAACCTCGTTGACAGGAACTCGCTATGGTCTATCACGATCATTTTCTTACGAATTGAACAAGAAACTTCTTCCTTATCTTGTCTTCGCCGAAAAGCCCCGTTTCCTCAAACTCCTCATGGACTTGAAATCCGAACCCCTTGAATATTTCGGAATACTTCGATACGTCGATGGGGCTCCTGAAGCGCGCGATTATGTTCTTGGTACTCTTGGCCATGTGTCCGCAGACGTCATGGATATAGGACCCGCGGATGTGGTAAAGGATCGAGAAGGCGTAGATAATACCGAACACCCCCAGGCCGCCGATATGCTCATGTATCTTCCCATGGACGTAGCGAATATTCATCTCCCTGTTATATCTCTTTTCCATATGCTCCTTCACGAACACTGCCTGCCTGAAAGAATGCTCGTTCGCCTCGATCCCCACGGCCTCCTCGGCCCCCATGAGGATGGATTCCACGCAGTAGGCTCCGGCATTGCAGCCCAGATCCAGAATACGCAGACCCTTCAACGTCTTGGGCAGAAATCGCTTGATGTTCTTCCAGGATTTTTTGACGTCTCCTTTGCCCCTGTAACCCCTGGTCATTTGCCCATCGAGATCAATTGTCTGATACCATTTTCCTAATTCAGCCAGTTCAACCATAACCCTATTTCCTCTCTTTCAGGAAGCATCCTTGAACGCTTCCTTTGTTCTTTCTTCACCGCCTTCAATAATCGCTCATCTCCCACGTATGTGTCCATAGAGAAAAAATCAAGTTCCTCCATTCTATAAAGCATCCTGTTCTTACTCTCCTCCAACTCGTTATATTTGTCTGAATCCAATAACTCTTTGTATCGAATCTCCTTCCATATATTAAACGCACCCCACTCCACTTTAACTATTTTCCAATAAAGAGGTCTATCATAAACCAAAGCCAGAACGAACCTTTTGCTATTCAATGCCAGACCATTGGCTGCGACACGGAAGGGGTGCTCCTTGATCCAATCCTCCCCCTTCATCATCTGGCTTTCGATCCACAGCCAGTTATGACTCGGCTTCATGCGAAAATACCGGTCGCTGTAATCGATGAAAAACTGGTCCGCATAATACATGCCGTACAACCTCGCGTCGGAAAGAATACATGCCCTGTTCAACGACTTTGCCACCCGCTTGTCACCAACGTCGGATGCCAGAAGCTTTGCAAATACTTGTCTCAAATGCTCATATTGAGGACTCATTATGATCAGCACCCTAGCCTTCCTGAAATCAAACTTCGCCTTCTCAAGAAGATAATGCCTCAGTACGAAATCGAATCTTACAGAAAGAAACTTTTCGTAGTCGACTGCTATTATCACAGCCTCTCCATGCATAGTTCCAACGTATTATCCACGATCTTACCCTGATCTATAACGAGGATTTTTGGACCTGTTTCAAAAATCCTGCGCTCCCATCGAGAATCCAGCATGAACCATATCGGGTACCCTGTTTTCTTTCCTTTATTTAAAAACCTGTTGACACTGTAGAAAAACCTGACCGAAATAACACTCTGGATGAAATCTATCCAAAACTCGACCGCTCCGCGAGGCATCTCCTGAAACCCCCCGAGATTTATCGCCAGGTCGAACTTCCCGCCTTCAACGAAACGGTTCAACTGTACCGGTATCAATACGAAATCAAATCCATCCAAACCGTTTTCTGAATTCTCAGTGACATGTTTGATTTTCGCATCAGGGAAATTGAGAGACAGATACACGTAGGAAAAAAACAGAGCCTCCGGCAGGTCGACGATGACATAGGACAGGTCTGGAACCATGGACTTGAACGACCTTGCCAGGTTTCCGTAGCCCGCCCCTATCTCCAACACTCTGCCAAGATCCTTCGCAACTTCGATGTTTCTCAAACAGAAATACAAATGGTCAAGAAAGGCGCTGCTATATCTTCCCTCCTTGAACTTCTTCGCATTGCCGCTGTAGACAGATTCCTCTAAATTTGTTTTTTTGAAAAAACCCGGAAAGCATCGATCCACTTCCCGGATCTTGCTTCTGGTAAATCCGTCCCCGCGCGTCTCAACATCATTGCGATAGCGATGGTCGAAGCCGACGTTCCTCTGGCACCAAGTAACAGCTTCCTCACAAGACCTGAAACTGTCCATTGCTCCAAGCATCTTTCTCTGCCCTCCCTTCCATCGATCACTGACCGAAAGGCCTTCAGGATATTCAATCCCACTGGTTTCCCGATACTGGCTCCTAGCCCGTTCAAGAATATCATTTTTCATAAACACCTCTCATATAAAGTTTATATGTTTCCTTGGGGGTAAAATCCTTTCACTATTTCACAACACCTCCACCGGTTTCACGATCATGTTCTCCTTGAACTCGCCCCTGTCCAGGAACGGGTACATGTCCTCCAAAGGCTTCGCTATGATGCTCCCATCGGGCCGCTTCAGGGATGACACCCTTGGGATCAGCGGCTGGTCCGGCGCCATCAGAACCTCGCAGACGGCTGGCCCACGACGCCTGAGAATGGCATCCAGCATGGGATCGGTCCAGGACTGGTCCCTCATCAGGTAGGCGTCGATATCGTAGGCCCTCGCGACCTTGACGATGTCCGGGCAGCTCATACCGCTAGAAGGGTCCGACCCCGTGTACCGCCCAAAGTGGTTCTGCTGCATCAGCTTGATCGTCAGGTACCCCTCGTTGTTGAGAACGAAAATGATAATTGACAAGTCGTTATGCTTCATCGTCTGAAGCTCCTGGATGTTCATCTGCAAGCCGCCGTCACCCACAATGAGTATCACCCTTCTGCCGCTTGCGAGACAAGCGCCTATAGCACCCGGCAGGCCGAACCCCATGGACGCAAACCCACTTGACGTGAACAGCCTCTGACCCGGCTTGGTCCTGAACGCCTGCATAGTGCAGGTAAAACTCGTACCCATATCCGTTACGATTATGTCGTCGGATTTCAGCTTTTCCGAAAGCCGGTCGATAAAATGAAAGGAGTTGACCCTGTCCTTATTGTCCTTGTACTCCGGCAGGACCACGGGATACTTCCGCTTCCACCCGAGACATCGGTTCCTCCATTCCTCTATGTCGAGTTCATCCCTCGATAGACGAGAAGACATCTCCGTCAGAAATTCCTTCAGATCGGCTACCACCTTCAAATCGATCTTGAGCGACGGTTTGTTCAACTCGGCCAGGTCGATGTCGACCATTATCTTCCTGGCTCCCCTCGCGAACTGTCCGTAGTTATAGCCCACCTGGGCAATCGACATACGAGAACCCAGGATCAGAAGGAGATCGGCATTCTGCACCGCGAAATTGCCCGCACGATCGCCCATAATGCCACTATGCCCTATATATAGGGGATCACGAAAGTCCAGAATATCCCCCGCGGTCCATGAGCTGACCATAGGCACACCCAAAAGATGCACGACCTGCATCAGATCCCTTTCAGCGTCGGCAAGGTGCACACCATATCCGTATATAATTACAGGCCTCTTGCTCTCCTTCATCATCCCCAGGATTTCCGAAACAAACCCTTCGGTAGCCTTATATTGCCCATCGATGCCATGCGGCCTGGATATGAAGGACTTCTGCCCTTCCACGTCGATCATGGCACTTTGCACGTCGAGGGGTATATCCAGCCACACAGGCCCTGGCCTTCCGTCCGTAGCCAGATAGCTTGCCTTTTCCAAATGGTAGCGAATGGTATCCGGATCGGTGACAGTAACTGCGTACTTCGTAACGTGCCTCACCATCTCAATGATGTTCCCCTCCTGGATGCCGAACTGGCGCAAGCCCGTGTCGCCTATCAAGGTGTCCGTGGTGACCTGTCCCGATATGAAGATCACCGGTATGGAATCCACCCACGCACCCACCAGCCCAGTGATGGCGTTCGTACCTCCTGGCCCCGAAGTAACGAGCACGGCCCCCAGACCGCCGATTCTCGCGTACCCTTCCGCAGCCATGGCAGCAGCCTGCTCGTGAATCATAGCCACGTATTCGATGCCGTCCCTATGCCCGAAGGAGTCCACGAGATGCATGGCGCCGCCTCCGCAGACAGCGAAAACGTGCTTTATTCCCAGACCTGCCACATAGTCCGCAATATAATCCGAGACCTTGACCATTGAAGACCTTCCCACTTCCACATCCTCTCCCTTCACCTTGAAAACGAGGTTCTGCCAAGGAACCTCTTCATTCCTCCTTAGTCTCAAGAGATTCTTTGGCTCTTGCACCCAGTCCTCTTTCCCCTCATACCCTTTATCTTCCCTGCCATAATCATCACCCAGGCGAACCAGGTCGTCCTTGATCGGGGGCGACTCGATCT
>SDBT01021697.1_pt1 | contig 10035 bp, 6 predicted proteins | sample 2277101 | NCBI WGS metagenome assembly SDBT01 (sample SAMN10404973, study PRJNA504765) | marine sediment metagenome | isolation source: marine sediment core GS10_PC15, 103 cmbsf | place: Arctic Ocean: Southern Knipovich Ridge | collected 2010
AATAAATCACCTTTCGGCCACCATACTTTCCAAAAACACCTTATTATCAGGATACTTCTTAAGCAGTTTGAGCATCGCATCGATCCCCTCACGATTGCTGTAACTCGACAACACTCGCCGCAGCGTCACCAGCCCCCGCATATCGTCCTCACCATAGAGCACCGCTTCCTTCCGTGTCCCGCTCGCCGGTATGTCGATCGCTGGAAATATCCTCGCCTCCGCCAGCGACCTGTCCAAAACGATCTCACTGTTGCCCGTCCCCTTGAACTCTTCGAAGATAAGCTGGTCCATCCTGGAACCGGTCTTGGTCAGACAAGTAGCTATGATCGTAAGCGACCCTCCGTTTTCAACATTGCGTGCCAGCCCAAACAAGCGCCTCGGCACTTCCAGAACCCCAGCCTCCAGCCCACCGCTCATTGTATGACCCCGCGGTCGGCTTCGCCGGCTGACCTGATTATTGAACGCCCTTGCCACACGCGTCAGGCTGTCTATCAGCAAAACAACATCCCTGCCGCACTCCAGTTCTATTTGCACGTGCGCAAGTATGAACTCGACTAATTCGATATGTTCAGCCGTCTCGTTGTCGATCGTGCTCGCTACCACCTCCGTACCCGGTACCGCCCTGCGAAAAAGAGTCACCTCTTCCGGCCGCTCATCCACCAGCAATACGATTGTTTTGGTCTGCGGACTGCACTGCCTGATCGCCTGGACCAACTGTTCCAAAAGGACCGTCTTTCCCGCCTTCGGCGGAGATACTATCAACTGACGCGTCCCCTTGCCTATTGGCGATATAAGGTCTACAATTCGCATGCTCTGGTGCCCGCATTTGCCCAGGTCAAATCTTTCCTCCGGATCGATAGCTACAAGATCACCAAATCGCGGCCGTTTGCCGAAATCCTCCGGCTTCATGCCCCCTATCGAGTCTACAGACACCAGCGTTGCCCTGCCTTTCTTCCGCTCGACCTGGCCGACAACGCCCGCCCCTTCGACTATGCGAAAACGGCGAACCAGTTCAGGGGCAACCGTAACCTCGGCCCCACCCCGCCGATAGGACCGCTGCGGCGTCCTGACAACATACTGGTTTCCGCTGACTCGTTTAACTACCCCGCTGATAACATCGACAGACAAAATGTACCTCTGAATTTAAGTGTTAATAATGATAATTCACAAAGAACTCACATCATAACCGCTATCAATGCAATTGAAAAGCATTGTTTTTTTCTTTGAGCGGTTCTTTTACTCCGCTCAAACGCCGCGAGGAAATTAAGTGTCCGGGCAAATCAAAAGTATCCGCTTGTGCCCTAGGTGGTACTTTTTTTAAGACAACTCTCTCGTCCCGATTTATCGGGTCTGGCGAGGCAAATCCGAAAAATCTCTTAAATCAACAATATTCCAGCTTTGAAAATGTCAACTTTTGTTAAGTAGGACAGCAAGTATAAATGGGAAATATCAGTTAAAGAGGGGAGTTTTGCCTATAACAAAAACAGTTTTGTCCTGATTGAAAATAATTTTGTCGGGGTCATACTTTATAATCGGAAGGCAAAATATATCAGTCCTGTGGGTTTACGCCGTGTAAAAATTGCGGCAAACCCATTAAGGACAGAGTTGTGCCGGCTGGTGCGAAACAGGGGCGGGAAATCACTATGTGTAATTTCATCTTTCATACTCTTACTGCTCGGCTTAGGTGAGGTGGTAGTGAAAAGAAAACAATAACTATTTTTTGAGGAGTTAGAATGATGAAGACGAAAGCATTAATGATATTGCTGGTTGGTGTATTGAGTACCAATGTGAATGAAGCATTTGGGATAATTATGGATAATGGCTATAGCGAAACATCGTCTACAGGGACATGGGACGTTTCGGGGGGACTATTACCCTATTGTGGTGGCAGTTTGTGGTCTCGTGACGGAGCTACTTATACCTGGCAGTTCGATTCTCAGCCGGCCGGTATTTACGAAGTGTTGATGTGGTGGTCACAATGGCCTTCACGAGCAACGGAAATTGATGTTGGAATCAATTATGATGGCGGCTATGATATTGTAACTATCAATCAGCAGGAAAACACCGGTCAATGGAACAGCCTGGACCAGTACTATTTTGACTCAGTCGGAAGTGTTACAATTACTGCCGCCTGTGGTTCTACAGTGAGCACCTGTGCCGACGCCGTTTGGTTTAAAGTAATCCCCGAGCCTGCGTCAATAGCTTTACTGGCCTTAGGTGGATTGTTCCTGAGAAAAAGACGCTGCCCCCTTTTTTATATGGCAAATCCAGAAATACGCACCGTAAGGCATGCTGTGCATAAATACGATTCACGAAATCACAGGTTATGAAGGCCAAAGACATTTGCTTTAACAGCTTCTATTGTCTCATCTATCGCCGGCATAACCTCGTTGCGCTGCCGGCGGCTTACAACCTGCTCTATATCCTTTAGCCCCCCTTTCTCAAGCATAACACCACCCAGCCCCACTATCTCTGCACTTTGTGGACCTTCAGCACCACACAGCACGCTCCAGCCGAGCGCCCACGTCCGCACTGTATTGCCGAGATGGTAGCCGCCCCCGCCGGTCATAAGTATCGGCTTATTAAAGCTTAGCAGGGAATTGATGATTTCAACATAAGTATTATTGGTTAATTGCAGATTCGCAAGCGGGTCATCGGCAAGCGCGTCGGCCCCTAATTCAAAAACAATCACATCAGGATCAAAAGCAGCAATTAAAGGTTCAGCCAAAGCTTTATAAGCTTTCAGATAGGCCAGGTCATACGTCCCGACCGGCAATGGAACATTTACGCTGTAGCCTTTGCCGACTCCGGTACCGATTTCATATTCGAAACCGGTGCCGGGAAACAGCGTCCTCGGGCTCTCGTGAAACGATATGGTCATCACATCGTTTCGGCCGTAAAACGCATTCTGAACGCCGTCACCATGATGAACATCCACGTCAAGGTACAAAACCCGCTTTCCATGCTCAGCCAGCACCATACATCCCAGCGTCACATCATTGAGATAGCAAAAACCGGACGCCCTTTCCGGCCCTGCGTGATGAAGACCACCCGACGGATTGAATGCAACATCTGCGGCGTTTGAAATCAAAAGTTCTACACCTTTGAGCGTAGCCCCGCAGGCATGAGCCGAATAGTCATACATATCATCGAAAACCGGGCAGTCCGGCGTCCCGATTCCCATATAAAACGCCTCAGCCTCGAACTTGCCTTCAGCCGCCCTTTTTAAGGTTCGCAGGTACCGGGCTGAGTGAAACTTTTTCAGTGCGAGCCTTTCAGCCGGCGCCGGTGCCACTTCGGCTACGTTATCACCGGACAGCAGCCCCATGGATTCGGCAACCTTGCGCATCTTCCCTGCCCGGCTCACGTCAAATGGGCTCTGAGGCGGGTATTGATACTTCTCCAGGTCTGGTGAATGAATAAAAGCTGCCCTTCTTTTTTCCATTTTACTTTCTGTTCCCATTAATGACCGGCGCAAATTCTACCCTGTGGATTATAATCAAGGCCCCGGCGCACTTCAAGTCATTTAGCATGACCTTTGGTATTGGCGGCAAGAGACGAAAATTGATGATAAATTAGATTGGCCTAAATAAGGCAGTTTTTGATAAGACGGCAAACAGCCGACAGTCGAAATTACTCTTGCGCTGCTGCCGGGACAATGCCCTCTGCCTAATCTGAATTATTCACGAATTCTGAGATTAACGGCGATGTCATTGGCATCTTGTTGGCTTCCATAAAACTAACAAGCTCGCTGACCGGTATTCGCCTGTCCCTGCTGCCTGGAATGCGGTAGCCCTTCAACTGGCCTGCATCGAACCACTTCGAAACCGTTTTGTGGGCAACGTTACAGATTTTTGCTACATCGCCTGTAGTTAGTACATTTTTTCCTTTTGCCATAACTGGTCCTTCAATTACACAATTTAATGCCGAGAATAATGAACCGAATAGGTCGATTATACTAATTGTATTATCGTCAAATTCTCAAAGATGTCAATTAGAAGAACTCTGACTTTTATATAGGGGAATCCCCGATATTGCCATAGGGGATTCCCCGATAAGCCCGGGCCGTAGAAATATTTTATGGCCTGGCGCATTTATACGGAGGGAATCGAATCATTTATTTGTCGTCCTTCGGCCTGCACCTTGGGCACAAGCTTCCTACTTTGCCAAGGCTTCGCAGGGCAGGCAGGACAAGTTTTTACACTTTGATTTTTGACAATACGTTATGTCATTAATCACTATGTGGTCCACTAAATTATTATACAAACAGGGCCTATACGCTAAACATCACGTATAGGCCCTGCATTTGTTGCATAAACTCAATGACCAATCATGTTCTTTATCAAAAAGAACCGTCAGCCATTATTTCCTGCGTCGCAGTACCAAACCACCAAGACCCAGCAGAATCAATGTCGCCGGCTCAGGAAGCCGAACAGTCGGAATATCCGACATGTCCTTATACGGTTTGTTGCTGCCCGCAGTGCCATCGTACCAGGCGCCACAACTCTGACGATTGGCTCCACCGCCGAGGTCATCGTCATTGTACCAAACAGTCATTCCCATTAGGTGTCCGTTCCAGCCTGGTGTTCCACCGAGGTTGGACCATGGAATCTGCAACTCTACGATCCAGCCGCCACCGTCACCCCCGTCGGTTTGACCCACCGTCAGACCAAGCTCGGAGCCGGTAAACGAGTTGCCGTTGTTGGTAACGGTGTTATCGCGCACGTTAATACGGTAGCAGGCATCGTTGATACCATCGTAATTCGGTGCACCGGAGCCGCCGCCCTTACTGTTGTCCGGGTCAAGATAGAACTCGATGCTGTCGTCCTGGTAGTTCTTAGGCGTTGCTATAGCTGTTTCGTACTCGATAAGCACGTCGTCGGTCACTTCGAACAGCATGTACAGGTTGGTCGAGTCCCACAAGCCCTTCCAGCTTACCGTGGCATCGGCAGCGCTGGGAACAACATACCCACCGTCACTCCTCCACAGAGTTTGGGTAGTGGCTACGGAACTGGCCCAGACGGCATCGACTGTGCCGTCGATGACAGGAGCTATCGCTGTCGGCATAAGATCTACCATAGCTGAGGCCGTGCTGACCACACTTAGCACTAAAACAAAAACTATTAACTTCTTCATTATACTCCTCCTTCTTCAATTCTTCAACGAATGTAGATGCTTTGCTTTGACTACAAGCCAAAACATACATTATTCATTGCCGCCAACACGCACCAAAGATCCTGACATCTCCGGAAACACGCCGAAAACAACGTTTTTCAAAAGCCGTGGTCAAAGCTTTTGAAATCAAAACTATGTTAATCACACAGCACAAAAACCCTGTTTTTGTACCGTGTGCATCAATCAGTAACCGGCCTGCCTTGGATTAGAGGGGAAAAGCGGAAGCGAAATCTCACACACCATCACTCTCTTCACACCTTATCACCTTCTCCTCCTTTGCCTAAGGCTCAAAAATCATCCAGCTTACCTTAGACACGGCCTGCGGCCTCATTATTAACTTTACCAGATTACCCATCCTGTTGTCAAGGAAAAATTTATTATAATTTTCGGATTTTTGGAAAATTTTACAGGAGCACCTAAAGCCGGTCTTGACAAGGGGTTACAGCCGCCCTCGTTTTTTTGGTGGTGGATTTCTGCAAAAAATTAACTTGTCTCTGCTTCAACATTATTTTTCATAATAAGGTTTGCCTGCCTGAAATAAATTCAGGTTATTCTGAATCGAATCGATTATATGCTGATCCCGTTCTTTGGAACGCGCTAATTCCAGGGCTTTTTCGGCAGTAGCTACCGCCTCCAGGAATCTGCCCGACGCCGCATAAGCACAAGCCAGTGTATCAAGAACAGCCGGCTGCTCATAGTTGGCAAGTTCACAGGCTCGTTCGGCAAGGCCGATTGCCTGGTTTGGGTCGTGGTAATCTGCCGATTTATGTACGGTAAGCATCCAGGCCAAAGTATTCAGTATCTCAATATGGTCTGGTTCTAAACGCAGCACTTGCCTGAAGTTTTCAGCGGCCTCATTCATTCTGCCTTGTTGAGCCATAACCCGTCCCAGAACAAGGTATGCTGAGGCGTGATTCGGGTTGAGTTTAATTGAGCTCTCCAGATGGACAAAAGCTTCATCGAACTTATTTTGATGTATCAGGGCACATCCGAGATTGTAGTGTGCCTTAGCAAATTCAGGCTCGATTTCTAATGCCTTTCTAAAGTGAGTAATAGCCTGGTCGAGTTTGCCCTGTTGGCCAAGGGCTGTGCCAATATCATTATACATCTGGGCATTATCAGGCGTCAATCGCAGGACCTGTTGATATTGTTCGATAGCTTCTGTCGCTTTACCCTGTCTCAGAAGTGCGTTTCCCATGTTCTTATATACGTCTGGGTTGTCAGGTTTGATTTGAAGGGCTTTGGCGTAGTGTTTGACGGCCTCGTCATATCTGCCTGTCTCAAGCAATATCCGTCCCAGGCCTTTATGCGCCGGAAGATAGTAGGGTTTGATTTGAAGGACCTGATAATGGTAGGCAATGGCCTGATCGATTTTGCCTTCTTCATACAGTTGCCATGCCAAAGAGCTGTACGCTACATAGTTGTCATCCGTAACTTTTAGCGCATGTTCGAAAATGGTCACGCTGTTGCGCCAGTGACGCAATTGCCCTCGGCTGGTAATCGCCATCGCCGAGAGCACTGTCACGGATAATATGGTAAGTATCGCTTTTCTATAGGGCCATTTTGTTGAAATATCTGCCAGCCCCCAGGCAATGATAATAAAAAGACCGGTCAGCGGTACATAGGTATAACGGTCGGCCATTGCCTGTAGCCCTACCTGAACGATGCCAATAACCGGCAGAAGTGTAATTATATACCAGAACCAGCCAACAGTAAGGTAGCCTCGTTTTTTTGCCAGGTTAATCACCCACACAGAAATTGTAAAAAGAAGTATCGCAATCAGGACGGCCCCCAATAGAGACAGCTTGTCACGGGGATGAGGATAGAATACTGCTAAGCGGCTGGGCCAAATCATCTTGCCAATGTATTTTGCATAAGAAAAAACAGCGTTAGAAATTCGCGTGGCTGGAGAAATTGCACTAACTGCCGTAACAGCCCCGCCCTTTTGCTGAGCAAGATAAGTAACAGCACACGAACCTGCAGAAAGGACCAAAAGTGGGACCTTTTCTAAAAGTAGATGACCGAAAATCCCCTTTTGCGTTCGCCCGGTATTCTCGTGGTGCGATGCCTTTTGAAATCGGCCAAGAGGCCAATAGTCCAGCAGCAGTAGCACCAGCGGCAAAGTCACAAGCATCGGTTTTGCCATAAGGCCTAATCCAAACACCACAAGTACCAGTACATATCTGCCCTTATTTGGCCGATTGACATAGCCTAAATATGCACCCATTGTCAGTATCCAAAACAAGGTACTCAGGACGTCTTTGCGCTCCGCTACCCACGCCACAGACTCAATATGAAGCGGATGAAGTGCAAACGCCGCAGCCACAAAAACGCTTCGCCAAACTGCGCCGGTCATCCGCTTAAGAACAGCAAAAAGTAATAAAGTATTTACCACGTGCAGAAACAGGTTTGTAAGGTGATGACCGGCAGGGGCCATTCCAAATAACTGACAATCCAGCATGTGACTGACCCACGTCAAAGGATGCCAGTTGCTGGCATAGCTTTTGGTAAAGGCCCAGATAACATTATCCCAGCTAAGTCCAGTATTGACATGTTCGTTATTCCTGACATAGACCGGGTCGTCGTAACTGATAAAATCGCAACTGCCCACCTGCCAAAAAACCGCAATAGTAACCAATGCCAGAAGCAGGTAAATACAAAGGGCCTGGTATTTCTTTGGTATTTTGTCCATTTTACTTCAAACTCATCAATTAACCTGTCTCTGCTTCAGCATTATTCTTCATAATAAGGTTTGCCTGCCTGAAATAAATTCAGGTTATTCTGAATCGAATCTATTATATGCTGGTCCTGTTCTTTGGAACGGGCTAATTCCAGGGCTTTTTCGGCAGTAGCTATTGCCTCTGAGAATCTGCCCGACGCCGCATACGCGCAAGCCAGTGTATCAAGAACAGCCGGCTGCTCATAGCCGGTAAGTTCACAGGCTCTCTCGGCAAGGCCGATTGCCTCGTTTGGGTCATGAAAATCTGCCGATTTGTGTACGGTAAGCATCCAGGCAAGAGCATTCAGTATCTCAATATGGTCTGGTTCTAAACGCAGCACTTGCCTGAAGTTTTCAGCGGCCTCATTCATTCTGCCTTGTTGAGATAGAATCTGTCCCAGAACAAGGTACGCTGAGGCATAATCCGGGTCGAGTTCAATTGTATTCTTTAGATGAATAACAGCTTCATCGAATTTATCTTGAAGCCCCAGGGTGTATCCAAGATTGTAGTGTGCCTGGGCATATTCAGGATTGATTTGCAGGGCCTTATTAAAGTTGGCCACTGCTGAGTCGAGTTTATCCTGTCGGCTAAGGGCTATGCCCATATCGTTGTATACCTTCGCGTTGTCAGGGGTCAATCGCAGTACCTGTTGATATTTTTCGATAGCTTCTCTCGTTTTACCCTGCTTCAGAAGTGCGTTTCCCATGTTCTTATATACGGCTGAGTTGTCGGGTTGGATTTGAAGGACTGTGGCGTAGTGTTTGACGGCCTTGTCATATCTGCCTGTCTCAAGCAACATCTGTCCCAGGCTTATATGCGCCGGAAGATAGTAGGATTTGATTTGAAGAGCCTGATAATTATAGGCAATGGCCTGATCGATTTTGCCTTCTTCGTACAGTTGTCTTGCCAAAGAGTTGTACGCTACATAGTTGTCATCCGTAACTTTTAGCGCATGTTCGAAAATGGTCACGCTATTGCGCCAGTGACGCACTTGCAGCCGGCTGGCAATCGCCATCGCCGAGAGCACCGTCACCGACAATATGGTAAGTACCGCTTTTCTATAGGGCCATTTTGTCGAAATATCTGCCAGCCCCCAGGCAACAATAATAAAAAGACCGGTCAGCGGTACATAGGTATAACGGTCTGCCATTGACTGGCTTCCCACCTGAACGAGGCCAATAACCGGCAAGAGTGTGATTATGTACCAGAACCAGCCAACAGTAAGGTAGCCTCGTTTTTTTGCCAGGTTAATCACCCACACAGAAATTATAAAAAGAAGTATCGCAGCCAGAACAGCCGCCCATAGAGACAGCTTGTCACTGGGATGAGGATAGAATACTGTTAATCGGCTGGGCCAAATCATCTTGCCAATGTATTTTGCATAAGAAATAAGGGCGTTAGCAATTCGCAGGTCTATGGGAATTATATTGGTCGTCATAACAGCCCCGCCCTTTTGCTGAGCAAGAAAAGTGATAGCACACGAACAGGCCGAAAGCACAAAAAAGGGAATCTTTTCCAATAGCAAATGACGCCGGATTTTCTTTCGGTCTTGCCCGGCATTGTTGTGATGCAATGCCTTTTGAAATCGGCCAAGAGGCCAATAGTCCAGCAGTAGCAGCACCAGCGGCAAAGTCACAAGCATCGGCTTTGCCATAAGGCCTAACCCAAACACCACAAGTACCAATACATATCTGCTTTTGTTCGGCCGATTGACATAGCCTAAATACGCACCCATTGTCAGTATCCAAAACAAGGTGCTCAGGACGTCTTTGCGCTCCGCTACCCACGCCACAGACTCAATATGAAGCGGATGAAGTGCAAACGCTGCAGCCACAAAAACGCTTCGCCAAATTGCGCCGGTCATTCGCTTAAGAACAGCGAAAAGCAATAAAGTATTTGCCACATGCAGAAACAGGTTTGTAAGGTGATGGCCGCCAGGGTCCATTCCAAATAGCTGACAATCCAGCATATGGCTAAGCCACGTCAAAGGATGCCAGTTGCTGGCATGGCTTTTGGTAAAGGCCCAGGTAACATTTTCCCAGCTAAGTCCGGTATTGACATGTTCGTTATCCCTGACATAGACCGGGTCGTCGTAACTGATAAAATCGCAACTGCCCACCTGCCAAAAGACCGCGATAGT
>SDBT01021698.1_pt1 | contig 10035 bp, 7 predicted proteins | sample 2277101 | NCBI WGS metagenome assembly SDBT01 (sample SAMN10404973, study PRJNA504765) | marine sediment metagenome | isolation source: marine sediment core GS10_PC15, 103 cmbsf | place: Arctic Ocean: Southern Knipovich Ridge | collected 2010
AGAATTTTAGGAAAAGGAAAAAAAGAACGTTTTGTCTTGTTTGGCACACAAGCACAAAAACGACTTGAAGCATATCTAAATATAGAACGCCCAAAATCTAGCAGCCTTGATGAATATCTTTTTTTAAACTCACGCGATGAACAATTAACGTCTCGATCCATACAACGTATCATTGCCATGTTTCGACAATTCTTAAAATTAAAAAAAGCAATAACACCCCACAAATTACGACATTCATTTGCTACACATCTTCTTGGCCAAGGTGCTGACTTACGCATCGTTCAAAAATTACTTGGACATACTACACTAGCAAGCACAGAAAAATATACCCAATGCACAAAAAAAAATGGTCAATAAACACTATTTTTCTGAACACGTATGCGCAAAACTTCCCGTAATTGCTCATATTATATTTGTTGGAATGATCATTATTGTTCTACGCTTAGTTTATTTACAAATATACTGTGGCAATACCCTTCTTTTATTAAGCAAAAAAAATTACGAGCGAACTCAAGAAATCGTATCAGTGCGAGGTGATATTCTTGATTGTAATGGAATTGCATTAGCAACAAACCGTCCAATTACAAATATTTATTGGCAAGGAACAGGAAACTATTCGTTGCAAGAAGAGCAACGAAATATTGTTCACTTTATAGAACAAATTATTGGTACACCACTATTAGATGCAGCATGTACCAATCAGATTGCGCATGTAGAAAAAACACAAAAAAAATTACTGCTTGTGCAAGATGTAAGCATTTCACAATTAAGTGCCATACTGGAACATTATGGTAATCATCCTAATATTGTTATCAAAACAGATTTTAAACGCTTCTATCCTTATAAAACCGTTGCATCTCATATTCTTGGATATATAGGACAAATTCAAACTAGCGCTGCTGGAAAAATGGGACTTGAGAAAATACTCGACTCAATATTACGTGGCAATACAGGAAGAAAGTGTATAACTATCAATTCTCTTGGTACAACACTCTTAGTCGAAGAAATTGAGCATGCTTATGCGGGAGCAGATATAAAAACAACACTTGATATTTCGTTACAAATGTTAGCTGAATATATTTTTCCTACAAACTCTATCGGAACTCTGATCTTGATAGAGCCAAAAACTGGCGCACTTAAAGTTGTTCTTTCTCGTCCTCATTTTGACCCAAATCTTTTTGTTAATCCACTTTCATACGATGCGTGGCAAAAACTAAAACGCCAAAAGCCATTTGTTAATCGTGCATTTTATGCCAGTTACCCTCCAGCATCTATTTTTAAACTTGTTACTATCGCAGCTGCTCTTGAAGAAGGAATATTAACCCCTAACGATTTATATGAATGCAAAGGGCACATAACCTTTGGTAATCGCCGTTACTATTGCATGAAACGTTCAGGCCATGGTATCGTGACAGTAAAAGAAGCGTTTGCCTTATCATGTAACCCGTTATTTTATACCATCGGCCAACAACTTTCTGTAAATACATTAGCCGACTACGCCCAACGCTTTGGTCTTGGACAACCAACTGAACTATTTTTGCCTGAAAAATCTGGATTAATTCCTACTACTTCTTGGAAGGAAAAAACACTAGGTGAACGATGGTGGCCAGGTGAAACACTTTCTGTTGCTATAGGGCAAAGTTATGTACTCAGTACCCCCTTACAAATAGCATGCATGATAAGCAGCATTTTTGAAGGGTATCTTGTTCAACCACGTATCCTTACTTCTGAATCAATTATGATGCGTCCTTTAGCTATTTCAGATGAAACACGTCGCTTTTTACAAAATTCCATGCGACTTGTGGTTACACAGGGAACAGGAAAATGTGTTAACACTATTGATGACATTTATATTTGGGCTAAAACCGGAACTGCGCAAACAAGCAACCGACAACGAAGAAAACTTGGCAAGCAATATCCTGAATATGCATGGTTTGTTGCGTATTTTCATTATAAAAACTATGATCCTTTAACTCTTGTTATTTTAGTTGAACAAGCAATATCATCTCGGGAGGCAATTATATTGGCAAAACGATTTTTTATAAGATATCGAATGTTTATGCAAGAAAAAGAAAAATAATTTCTTTGTTGAAAATAGTTATTCTCAATGCTAAACTTCATGTTGGTTTGTTATTATTCACAATTTCTTATAGGAGTTCTCATGAAACGTTTTTTATTTCTTTTTCTCGTTCTATTGTTACCTGTCTTTCATAGTACAAATGTGCATGGAATGAAAACAGCAGAAAAAATGATTGGGTATTTAAAAAACAACTTCGGCGATCCAAATGAATGTAATACTTTTATAAAATGTGATCCGACAACAAGAGAAATTAAAAATTTTATGTTTAGAAGATTTGAAATTAATAGTGCACTTTTAAAAAGAAAAAAAAATAATAAACTAGCATGTGGTTTGATAGAGCCAAATGAATTGCGCGACGCTCTTGCTGGAACAACAGCAATTCATGCGAAGCTAGACAGAATGATAAATAAAAAATCAAGATTACTACCAGACAAAAACGGCAATTTATCAAAATATTTTTACGATGAAAAAAGGAAAAGGCGATTGAGCTTCGGAAAACGTTTAGGGCTATTCGCTGTAATATTTGCTTCGGGTTCTATTATGGTTGTGCACGGTTTTTTGAAAGAAAAACCCGATCAATTCGAAATAAAGCAAGGTTTATCTTTAATTGGTTTTAGTTTCTTACCTGCATGGCTTACTTTTGGAAAAATGCATGGAATTACAGATTCTAGCCTAAAAACATTTTTAGAAAAAAAAATAGAAAAAGATGAAAAAAAATTAGAACTTATAAAAAAATGTGAAGAATCCGTAGAATTGAAAAAGAAAGAAGTAGATAGTAAAGTAGAACGGCAAATGAAGCTGAAAGAAGCGCAAGCAAATCCGAACAAAATTATTAGTCACTATCAATATTATCAGGAAGAAAAAAACGAGTCTAGAGAAGAAACCCAAGATGAAAATTTAAATGATATATTTGACAAAGAAACCATATTGAAAGCTCCAAAAAAACAATTACCAAAAACACCTTCTGAAAAAAAAGAAAAAGAAGAAGAATTGTTAGAAGTTTCAGGAGAAAATTAACAAGAACTTGAACTCACTAGTGTCAAACAAAAAATAATCTAAAAAGGCCCCTAAAAATTAGGGGCCTTACTTAATAATAAATGTCTTCTTCAAGCGACAATCCAACTTCTTCAATTGGCTACTATAGCTTCATTCATTAAACCGTTCACTTTTTATATCTACTTCGACTCGCTTTGCTCGCTCAGTATGACCGGGAATTATTTTTTTAGTTTTATGCAATCTAAGTTGCAAGCCACCTGTTTTTCGTAGCCTTGGTAAAGTAGAAAATAGTCACCGTTAAGCGATTAAATGCTTGAATAAATTTTTTTTTAAATAAAAAACCGGTAGCGAGTTTATGGCATGAGCCGAAAGGCGAATTGACTGGATTACGAGCGAGAAAGCAATCCAACTGCAAGTTGGTGCCCTTGTATCCAAGGTATTGCCGTGTCCTCCTTAGCTTTATGCGACGGCTGGGGGTAAACAATATATTGGCACTGTCCGTGTAAGACATTTATTTTATATCTATGAGTAACTTAGTAAATGAATCTATAACAACAATTATTGAAAAAAAATATAGTAAATGATAAACTTCATGTTGATTTGTTATTATTCACAATCAATTAAATAAGTTTTTATATGAAACATCATTATTTTATTTTTTTCGTTCTATTTTCGCCCATGTTTTATAGTTCAAACATACATGGTATGGAACTTGAACCAACAGAAAATAGTACATTTGATATGGAAACGTTTTTGATTCATTCAAGTAAACTAACAACATACACAAAACAAAAGTTTGATATAGAAGATTATTCTTTGAGTGATTTAAAAGTATTAGAAAAAAAAAATAACACTTATCTGAAAACAAGTGAAAAATATGACAAAATAAACTTAAAAGCAAAGGAAAATACGTTAAATCAAGATAAGGAAGATTCTTTTAAAGAAGTAGAAAATAATCGGAGTAGTTCTATAAAATATATTGTTATAGCTGTAGGAATGTTTTGTTGTGGTACCGCTGCAACTATTTATAATCTTTGTAAAGAAGAAGAAGATGAATTTAGTTTTAAAAAAAATTGGTGCTCAATGCTTGCTTTGCTTGGTTCAATTCCTGTTGGATATCATGGTTGGAAAAAAAGAGATAGATATCCAACTCAGTTGTTAGAAATAATAAAGGAAAATAATCAAAAACTATTAGCAATATCAGTGTATCCAAGCCAATTAAAACAAGTGCAAAATTTTCAAAAAAGCATAGAATCTAAAATTAATGAACTAGAGATTAAAAAATTGAATGAATCACGGCCAAAAAGACTTCCCCCAAGCCCTCCAGGAAGCCATAGGGAAGAAAAAATAAAAAAGGTAGCAGAAGTACTAAAAGGAAAAGTAGAAGAACAAAAAACTCCCCCTCCCATTCCTACAAGCACCCCAAACTTTCACAGAAAAAAGATACCCCCTCCCATTCCTACAAGCACCCCAAACTTTCACAGAAAAAATGTGACCCCTCCAATACCCAAAACCTCTCCAAAAGCTTTAATACCAAAAAAAACTCCACCAGTTCCTAAGAGCTTTCCAAAGGTTGTATTGAAAAAAAGACCTCTCCCAAGCCCTCCAATTCCCACAGCAGCGCCAAAAAAACTTTCAGAAAAACTCAGAGAATCAGTCTTAAAATTTGAAGGACGATCCACAAAGTCTTCCCCACCGCCAAAAGACTTTTCTGAAGTAAACTTGGAAAAAGAGATCAAAAAAACACCCTCAACACCAACTGTTAAAAAGAAAAAGAAAAAGAAAAAATCAAAAAGACAAAAACTTATCAAATCAGCAACCAGTAGTCTAAAAAGGAAAAAAAAGAAATAGTTTCAGTTGTCGTTAATAATTTCAAATTGAAAATAGACAGCTAGTCACAATCGACTCTGCAAGGTAATAATTTTTCAGAGTAAACTATCTCTACTTCAAGTAATTATTTATATTATGAAAATTTGTAAAACTTATGATAAATTAATTGACTTATATTTATATTTAAATACACTGATAAGGATATGAACTCTGTCGCTACACATGTTATTGAAAAATAAAAAATTTTAAAAATGTGGGGAAGTGGGGTTTATACACACGGCATTGCGGTCGAGCTTTGTCTTGGCCGCAATCGTCGGTATATTATTTTTTTGTAGCAGCAGAAACTTGCTTTGCTAAGCGGCTAATTTTACGAGCGGCAGTGTTTGCATGTAAAACGCCCTTAGTTTTTGCTCGAGCGATCTTTGCTTCAGCATCTCTTAATAATTCTTTAGTTACTTCTATAGCGTCATCTGATTTGATTGATGCCATAACTTTTTTAATTGCTGTTTTTATTGATGATTTACGAGCAACATTGCGTGTATAACGTACCTGTGTTTGTTTTGCTCGTTTTTTTGATGATCTAATATTTGCCATAGTATTTTCAATTTCCTAAATTAAATTACTTTTTCTATTTTTTTTGCCTTAACACACTTGGTGCAAACTGCCCCTCTATACACCTTGTTTGAACCAGATTTTGTAAGCTTAAATCTCATTTTGTGTACATTTGGATATAACCAACGGCCGGTTCTATTTTTAGCATGACTCACTCGGTTAGCTGTCCGAGGACGCTTGTCGCATACTACACAAATTCGTGCCATGATATTCTAGTTCCTTTCTACTAATTTATAGTATTAATTGTATCGCAAAATGTATTCTTTGCCAATAATTTTTATAAGGATACTTTTTATTAGGTAAGCTTAAAGTCCTCACGAGGCTCTATACCTAGAAGTGGATAAATTTCACTCGCATACATTGTTTCTTTATCTAATAATGCTTGCGCAAGCGCATCAAGCTTTTCCCGATTAATTTTTAAAAGATTCGTTGCCTTCTTCATACACGTTTCAAGAATTCGTTGCATCACGGCATCTATCTTTTCAGCAGTTTTTTCAGAGTACTGAAAATTACGATTTTTGGTTTCATAAATAACTGGTCCAAGCTCATCTGTCATGCCATAGTTACATACCATCCGTCTAACCAAATCTGTTGCAACATTAAAATCAGAGTATGCACCAGTACCAAGTTCATTAAATACTAAAAGCTCAGCTGCTCGTCCACCCATAGCTGAAGTAATTGAAGCAAGCATTTGATCTTTAGTTTCAATATATTTATCTCGTTCAGGCAACCAATGTGTTACACCCAATGCTCGACCACGCGGTATAATAGTAACTTTGTGCAAAGGATCAGTATGCTTTGGTATAAGCAAACGCGTTAGGGCATGTCCTGCTTCGTGATATGCAGTAACTTGACGTTCATGATCGGTTAAAATTTTGGTACGATTTTCTTTGCCAAGTGTTATCTTGTCACGTGCTTGTTCAAAATCTTCCATAATAATACGTTTACGTTTTAAATTCTTAGAAGCAATAATAGCAGCTTCGTTAATAAGATTTGCTAAATCAGCACCAGTAAACCCTGGAGTACTTCGAGCAAGTTTATGAATATCAATAGATGAATCCATTTTTACATTACGTGCATGAACCTCTAAAATATGCTCACGACTTTTCAAATCTGGATATGGCACATAGACACAACGATCAAAACGTCCAGGACGTAACAATGCTTTGTCTAATACATCAGGTCTATTAGTTGCAGCAAGTACAATAACATCACCACCTTCTGTTTCAAAACCATCCATCTCACTAAGGAGTTGATTCAATGTTTGTTCCCGTTCATCATTACCACCACCAATACCATTACCACGATGACGACCCACTGCATCAATTTCATCAATAAAAACTATGCATGGCGTATGTTTTCGAGCTTGCTTAAATAAATCACGCACACGTGAAGCACCAACACCTACAAATACTTCAATAAAATCTGAACCACTGATACTAAAAAATGGACAGTTAGCTTCGCCTGCTACTGCACGAGCAAGCAATGTTTTACCATTACCTGGTTCGCCAATAAGCAAAATTCCTCGTGTAATCTTTGCACCAAGACGGCAATATTTTTTGGGGCTCTTAAGAAAATCAATAACATCCTGTAATTCTTCTTTAGCCTCTTGCGCCCCGGCAACATCATCAAACGTAACCTTGATACTAGAAGGCAAAAACATTTTTGCTTTACTTTTACCAATATTAAAAATGTTACTTGAGCCACCAGAACCACCACCAATATTACGCATCTGACGTATAAATTGGAAAAATACAAACATAAGCATGGCTGCTATACCCAAAAGAATAGCATGCCACATTGTAAAGCCTGATGGAATCACAACAGAAAATTCAACTCCTTGCTTTTTAAGAATATCCCAGTTGTGGTCTGTTTGAGCTATAACAGTTTCAAATCGAGTGCCATCTTTAAAAACACCTTCGGCATCTTGGCCCGATATGGTTACTGAGGCTACCTTACCCAATTCAACATCCTGAATAAATGTCGAATAAGAAATATGACGAACATTTCGCGTATAATCAGTAAGTTTTGTAAGAGCAAAGAGACACAAAACAAAAAATGCTATAAATAATAACCCGCTTTTCGGGCCTTTTAAAAAAGAAAACTTCTTAAAATTATGCTTAAATTTCCCTTTCATAGGATCCTTTTTAATATCTTTTCGGAGGTTATAAAAGTACCATACCATCACAGGGTTATAAATAGTATAGCACAAAAAAAAAATTCTAATAGGATAAATCTTAGACAAGAAAATCCACTCTCATTATAGCAAAAGTTTCTTTCTTTGTCGATCATCATCTTTAAAAAAAAACACAATCATCGATCTACAACCTATAGAGGGCATTTCAATAGCATTAAACGGTTATTCGAGGAGACCATGCTGGATAACAACAATACTCTTTTGAACCTGTAAGATAAAATTGCTCGTCGGTAATCAAATTACGAACTGCAATGCGGTTCCAAGGCCCACAAGCTACAGAATATGCTATATATGTACCTTCTGGAGACCATGTCGGTTCTTCCTTGTGAGTCGCATCCGAGGTAAGCTGTATATGAGTTTTTGTCTGCATATTATATAGAAATACTTGCATCATACCCTCAACATTTTTTACATATGCTAGCGTACCTTTCTTTTCACACCATGCTGGGCTTGCACTATAGCTTCCCGAAGTAATGCGTTCAATTAAACGAGTATCAGCGCGATAATAGTAAATTTGGGGCCGGTGAAACTCAAAATCTGAACAAAAAATAATGTTTCCATTATCTCGTAAAATAGGTGCAATATTATTCCCATTATTAAACGTTATCCGCCTGAACTGCCAATGTTTTTCTTGTTTGTCAATAACACCATAGTAAAGTTGACTGCTTCCCAAGTAGGATGTACACATAACAGTTCGCTTACCATCACTTGCAAATGACGGTTGCATATTTAGACCATTAAAGTTTGCAACAACCTTTAACGAAGATTCATCATAATCTGTTAAAAAAGGAATAGACACAAGACGAACATTTACAGGAGTGTGTTCTGAATAAAACAACATCGGTTTTTGAGAAGATGGATGCCAACGAAGCGCCAATTTATTTGACTTTGTACCTACTAAACATGTTGGTTTTTTTGCTGATGGATGTATAGTATACACGTGACGAATTTGCTGTTTACCACCACGTATTTGTTTGCAATATGCTATAACTGTTGAAAAAATACCTTCTTGTCCTGTCAACTCTTTCCATATAACATCAGCACATACATGTACTGAAGTATTCATCTTTTTAGCATTGTATGTTACGCGATTTCCTTTAACCATTACTACTTGCAATGCATCATACAGTCGCCATTCTAATGAATTAGCTGATCTAGCAGTTAAAAAAACAATTAATGGATATCCTTCATGTATAAAAATCTGATAAATTTTATTTTTTGAAGGAAATTTTTCAAATGAACGAATGCAAACATCAAAACCAGTTTTTTGTTGATAAAAGCAAGAAAAATCTTGTGATAATATCTTAGCAACTTTTTGTAATGTAGGATCATTGCCAATTACTCCGATAAGAAGTCTCATTTTGGTAGGTTGTATACCTTCTGTTGCACGCACTTCAAATGATAAGTCATCTGTTTTATCAACACCATACAATGGTATGAAATTTAATACCGCAATTACAATAAGAAATATAGACATAGTTCTCATTATCTACCCTTAAATTTTTACTGCTTAAAAACAACCATACATTTTTTCCCTCTAGCATATACATTAAAACGAGTGCGTGATAATGCAAAACGAGCAGCAATATCATATGCTAATACTTTTGAAGATTCCAAAACCTGAACATTATGCGCAATACCATCTGAACCCACTACAAATGTAATTTGACATGCGCACGTCGATGCCATGCCTGCAGGAGGTCGCCATTCTTTTTGTATTGCATGGCATACTGCTTTATACAGTCGTAATTCCTTCAGATCTTCACGACCAACATATATACTAGATTCATCGTTCTGTTTGTTTTGAACTACTTTTTGCATACTCTTTTTTTGATCTTTTTTTACATTTTTTGTAACTTTTTTTTGTATAGGCTCAGATTTGACTTGTTCTTGCTTTTGTACCATTGTTTTTGATGCTCTTTGTTTCATTGATTTAGGCTGTATTGATTGTTCTTTTTGTTTGTTGTTTTCAACAATTGCAGCTAATTTTTTCGCTTTTTTTTTCTGAAGCATGTGCAATGTATGTGAAGTAACTCGTCGCTGAAACGGCAACAACACAATGCGAACATGTTGGTCAATATGTTTTTTACGCACTACAAACGTATAGGGAGCAGAAAAATAGAGTCCTACTATCACTATAAATGCAAAAACTCCATGCATACACACGCTCAAACATATTGTTTTGAGCAATAAACGATGTCGTTGTTTAATACTATGCAGCCTTCTGCGTAAGAACCGCAACATCTTGCACGCCCCCAATCACTTTGATACAGTCAATTGTACCAATTAAAGTATCACATGAATTTGCTTTATCAATTTT
>SDBT01021699.1_pt1 | contig 10034 bp, 11 predicted proteins | sample 2277101 | NCBI WGS metagenome assembly SDBT01 (sample SAMN10404973, study PRJNA504765) | marine sediment metagenome | isolation source: marine sediment core GS10_PC15, 103 cmbsf | place: Arctic Ocean: Southern Knipovich Ridge | collected 2010
TCCAGCATGCGTAATACTTGGCTGCATCGAGTAGCTGAAGGGTAACAATGACACCCCGCCAGTCCGGGTCGAAACGCTCCGGTGATCCGAGAATGTAATCTTCCACCCCGCCAAACCCGCCGAGTTCCTGCATGTACAGATTCGTAACCAGCCGCATTACATGCCCGGTGGCGATTGAACAGAAACGAGCGTACCCAGTGGTGTCATTGTACACGCCGCCCATGTGCGCCTCGTCAGAGCGGGCGTATTCGTCCTCGATGTCCTGATCCATGCACAGCGATACAACCAACGGAACAAGCGTGACATCTTCGGTGTAATCGTGGATGAACATCACGCCGGTCATGCCGCTGGATTCCGCCTGCGTAAAATCTATCTGTGCGGCATTGGCTGATGTGTTATCGACGCCCGATATGTCTGTTGCGGCGCTCTGGGCCACTTCGTCACTTCCACCCGCGTCTTTGAAGAGCGTCACGACAACATTGTCGCCCGTCTTGACCGTGGAATAATACAATCGGCCCCTGTCAGTGTTCCCCAGGTCCACAGTCTTGATGCCCTTGAGCGACCATCGGGTAGTGCGGATGGCGCCCCTGTCTTCATAGACGATCAGATGATCGAACGCGGTCGCTGCGGGGAATTGCAACATCGTGTTGCCGCCACCGTCAACACCGTTGATAATATTGATCCACTTGGATGCTGTTACATCGGATACCTCACCGCCGCCAGCGTCAATCGTGGAGGCGTAATCTGTTACCGATGTGAGCGTGCCGCCCGAATGGGTGATCGTTGAACCAGCCGAGATCGTAACGTCTTTGTCGTTCAGGTTCAGCGTCTCTGCGGCAATCGTCAAGTCACCACAGGCCAGATCATCTTGCAATGTCAGAGACCCTGTGCCTGGGCCTCCGCTAACGGTCAATGGCCCGAGCGTGACGGCGTTTGTGGTCAACGCCTGGTCTGTTATCGCCGCGATTTTTATCAAAAGCGAGGAACCGATGGACGCACCAGATAAGACTTCAATATCGCCTTCGTCTTGGCTAAACAGAAACCCGGTAGAGGCTGTCAGTGTTCCATCGATAATCAGGGGACCAGCGACATTGACATCAAAGGCCCCCAGTGACAACGTGCCACCATAGTCGGTCATATCCATCGCGGCGAGAATCGCGGAGTCTTCGTCAACCGTGACATCGAAAGCGATGTCCATGACAAGGCTGTCAGTGGCATCGGGCTTGTCGCCAGTCCAGTTGCCATCGGTTGACCAGTTATTGTCAACGCCGCCATCTTGTAGTGTGTTAATAGCCATGATTCACCGTTAGTCTGGAGTCACTCTGTTTGGGCTTCTTGGTCATTACACCGGTCCCCCTACCTGGAATAGGTTAAAGTTCAAATTCAGCACAGTTATATCTGAAGCCGTGCCAACACCTTTCACTCGCAGGTCAATATCATGTGCTACATCTGTGACAGATACAATGGCAGCGCCACTCAGACTTCCATTGTCAGCAGCAGTCCCAAACTTACGTCTTGAACTCCCCTGTGGCTGTTCTACACCATTAACAAAGATGTCAAATTCATAAGCCACATTACCTGCGACAGAAGATGCGCTTATCTGATAATTTACTTTATAAACACCAACGGCCCCAACTCGAAAAGCATCTGAGTTAATGCTGACATTATTAAGCAGTCCAGTTGTAAGCTCGGATCCGGTTCCAATTTTGACGTACGAGCCATTAAGAACGTCTACTGATACAGCACCCTCATGGACATACAAACAGCCGTATGGCAAGCCATCACCCAAGAACACGACTAAACCAGCGTCGTCAATAGCGACCAGCGAATCCTTCATGTGCTGGATGTTGTCGCCGCCAACAGCGCCATTCTGTACTATGATTCTATTTACTGATATTGCCATTATGCTAACCTATGCCCGCTGCTGTCATCGAGGAAATGCCCGCTGCTATCATCCAAAAAGGGACGATAAGACGCCCTCCACCAATGCCCATCGTGGCCAGTGATCCGGGATAGGATTGATTGTTTATGAAGTTTGTTATGTTCAGGTTATTCGTTCCCGGCGTATCGTTGACATTAGCATCACCGTGTATACCGACTTCGTTATCAGGTTCCGTGTTAGTGACTTTGCCGCCAGCCGCGAAAACCATCTCGGGCGGGAACCCGGTGTCTGCTGTGATCGCGATATTGTCGCCGTTAAACAGTCCGGAGCATTCCAGGTGACAGCTATCCAAGGCGATGGCGTCGACAGCATTGGCAGCATTACCGGCAGCAAATGAAGCGACATCAATCGTACCGCTACCACACTTGAAAATCCCAGAACCTCCACCAGTAATGTTTCCGACAATAGCCGGACCACACCGCAATGCAAACCTCACCATATCAAGTGTATAAATTGCACCGCCTGCGGCGCCTCCGAGATTGAACTGTCCGGTGCCGATATCGATATTGGCATCCAATGTAATCGACCTGGACGCCCCGGTAGAAAAAGTAAAATTCTGGTCGGCGAGAGTGATATCGCCCCCTGGCGGATTACTGACCCTATCAGCGATTACGTCCACGGTAACTAGGCTTGTCTGTGTCCACCAATTCGCCGGCGCCTCTCTGAGTCTGAGGCAACTTCCATTACTAGTTGTTACATCTACACCATTGAGTATGTATTTGTCAGAATATACATCCTCGGTGAGATCAACAGTTGAACCCGAGGCGAAAGTCAGGGATGCAAGCCGCCCGCCGAGATTATCCCACGCAAGAGATGGCGCCGCATTGGACATCGTAATCAATGGATTGCCTGTTCCACCAGATTGGGACACATCACCGGCACATATCCAAGTGAAAGCTCCAGCCATAGCCCCGAGCGTTCGTTTTAAGTCGTGGCACTTCACATCTGTTAAGACGGTATGTGTCCCAGCAGCTGAGTTTACTTCATACGATCCGCCGCCGAGGAATGCGTTATCAGTGACATCGCCCGTTCCATCAAGCAAGATGTTGATTTCATTACCGACTTCGGCATCAGCAACTAAGACCAAATCCCCGCTCACAGATATCGTTCCTGATCCAACAACTACCGAATCTAGAGCACAGTTTCCATCTACATCCAATGTCTTTGTATCAGCAACCATCAATGGCTCCGTACTTCCAGTCCTGTCGAACGAAAGCAGGGCATTAGTGTCATCATCTACAATTAAAGCGAAGTTCCCTGTAGCGTCCACGTCAGCACCAATAGGCGGAACCAGCCCTGTGCTCCACACATCACCCGCATCAGCAACCCAATTACCGGGAGCTACTTGTGTAACAGTGGCCATTATTCAGGTTCCTCAGCGATCACAGGGGCGCTCACATCCGCCTCGGCTCTTACTTTTATGTAGATCGAGCAGAGTTTCCCTACCTCAGCCTTTCCAGCACCCTTGGCAGCGACCGTTTCGTCCGTTGGCGTCCTGACGATAACCTCAAACGCTTCGCCATCTTCCACGTACACCCGGCCAAGCGAGTTCCGAGTCGCCACCCCTCTATCACCCGTCCTGCTCGGTATGATTGTTACGTCAGTGTTCTGTGTAATCCGTTCAGCCATTATTACGCTCCCGTTGAGATACGACCGCCACCGCCGCCGCCTGCGGTAGTAAATGTGATCGTGAGGTGCTTGCCGTCGGGAGCCTCTGCTATCGCTCCTCGTGGATCAGACCGGAACTCTTTATTGATTCCGCCACCCGCGCCGAGCGTGTACGGACCGCGAAGCACAACAGCGTTAGTCCCGGCTCCATCATCGTCGTAACCAATATCCACAGTACATTGAGCAAGAGCGGTAAAATCCAACTCAACAAGCCGCTTCAACGCACCAGCCGCACTTGTTCCGAGATCAGCGATACCAGCAACCGCTTCGTCGAGGTCGAAGTTGGTAAACGTCAACCCGGACGTATCCCCGCCCAGGGCCGCGAGAACCGCAGCATCAGTCGTCGGCATGGGGTCGGCGGCGGAGACATCAAGCGCCGTCCCGTCCACCTGCAATACCGCGAGGGCTTGTATAGGGAGAGTGATAGTCTTCGCTTGCCCACCACCGGGCCTGACTTCCAATGTTTTGTTGTCAACCTTACCCATCGTTTTCACCTAACAACCGCGCGAGGCAGTCGCCTTGTTCGAGTTCTTTGTGATTCCACTGCTTTGATGCGAGCCAATGGAAGTAGCTCAATACCCTTCGTTCGTCCGGATGCCAACCCACCGACATAAACTCCATGTCGGGTAGCAGTGTCGCCACGCTTGTACGCCTTGCGGCGCCAGCTATTTCGTACAATGCAGGACCGAAGCACAGGACCGGTAAACCAGCCCATAACGCATCGTTTCCAGAATTGGAATTGATCGTCACGACGAATCTGGCGCCAGCCAGTGCATCGTCCAGCGACCCTTTGATTGATTCAATACACTTCGGTTCGACCTTGCTCAGCGGATGTCTTCGGTACTTCGCCTCTAGTCCGCCCGGAAGATTGGCAATAACTGATTCGCACAACGTATCCGGGTGGTGGATCTCCGATTGCTTCAGTTGTGTATCACCACCCGTTTGACCCAAGACAAGCACGTATCCTTCACGGCGGGCCAAACACCCTATTCGCGGAGAAAGGTGCTCACAGATGCTCTGGTAACGCTCAACACCGTCTATGGGGGCTTCGTGTGAGACATCGTGAGCCCAACTTGCGGTATGGTTGAAACCCAGATGGTCAATTTGGGTATATTTGTATCGGTCCAGCCAGCCGCGTTCAAGCACGTAGACCTTGCATCCTCTCGCCCGCATCTGCGAAACTATGTCACGATACCATTCACGCTTCTGGGCGTTCCAGACGAACACGACTTCGCAATCGCCAAGTCCATCGCCGGGCGGGATGCAGACTTGGACCTTGTGCCCAATCGCCTCCAGGCCATTTTTCAGGGCGTGGAATGGTTTGGGATCTTTACCCGACCAGTCCCAGTTATAGACTATCATTCCTATCGTCAAGAGCCTTCTCCCGTGCCGCTTTTGTCGCCGCCCCAATGTCCGTCAGGCTGTGTTGTTTGGTCGATAGCCATTCGCAATAATTCGCCACTCCGACCGGCTCCGGTTCCCACCCGCTCAACATCTCAGCCGCACCATTAAGCCCCAGTGCCATGCCAGCGTTCTTGTAGATCGAAGGACCGACCGAAAGGACCGGGCAATCCCAGCAGATCGCGTCGTTTCCGGCGTTGCTGTTTATCGTCACCGCGAATCTTGCGCCATCCAGGGCGTCTCGCAGCGTCCCGTCAATCATTCTCGGATCGGTGTACTTCTGTTTCGGGTGCGCCCGTATCCTGATTTTCTCGCCCGCGAACGCCTCTTCCACAGCCCGAATGAACGGCCCTGGCTCTCGAAACGGTGCATCCCACAATTGCGTATCGTTGGCCTTTTGCAACAGGACAAGAATGTATCCGGCCCTGGCTACTTTTTGGCACTTGGACGTATTAAAATCATGCGCCCACGATGCGTTGTGATTGAAACCCTTGTGGTCGACCTGTGAATGATTCATCCGGTCGAAGAAACCACGTTCCATCACGACAACCGGTTTACCCTGCTCCCTGAGCTTCGGAACAAGCCGATCGCGCCCCGCGTGCAGCCCGTTCCACGTCAACAGGACGTCGTAAGGCTCCTTGGGGATCTCAGCCAGCGGCGTCTGCACCACATCCACGTCAGCCATCTCTGCAAGCGCGGCGTGTGCCGCGCCCATCGGATGATTGAACGGTCTTGGATCGCCCCATAGAGCAACACGCATTACCATCTCCCTGTGCAATCGTTTCCGTAACACACATCGCATTGTCCGAGAAGATTGTATTCTTTTCGTTGGAACTGGACCCGCTGCACGTTTCGTTCAGCCAGCGTTTCCGAAATGGTCTGGTTGTTCAAGTCGCCAAACGGTTGCTGGAAGTCACAATCGAGGCAACAGCCAGTAACGCGCCCATCCGATGCAACCCACAGGAGATCATTGTACAGCAACTTGCATTTCGCCCTGCGGTCGCTCGTGTCTTTCTTGCACCTGAAGTCACGCGACTTATCGTGATGCAGACCAACTTTCTGGGTCCGGACAGGGATACCGAACTCGTCAAACGCACTCTGGGGCTCATTGGGGTTCAGGTTGGTCACAAGCCGCTGTATCTGGAGGTTATCGACCCGCCCTTTTACCCGCTCGATGAAATACTTGGCGTTCTCGACAGCCAGGGCGTGATTACCGCCAAGCCTGAGGCGGTCGTATACCGCGGAGTCCATCGAATCGATGCACAGCCTGACTACCCTGGAATTGCGGTGGACTTGGCAGAAACCAGCGTCAATCAGATTGTCCGTCCGCTGGGGTGTCAGCAGAACACAGTTGGTCGAAAAGCTGCTGCGTACCTGTATGCCCTGGTCCGCAAGGTACACCAGGCGATTCTCAAACTTGGCGTCCATCAGCGGTTCGCCCATCAGGTGAAGCTGATGTAGCCCGTAACCGTGCGAGACAATATCGTCGATGATCTTGGAGAACAGATCGTAAGGCATGTCCTGCTTCGGGCGCGTCATCACGGGATGCCCGCACATCGCACACTGGAGATTGCATCGGGACGTTGTTTCGATTGATACCGAGATCATTATACAAACACCTTGCCCGTGTTCCGGACAAACTCTCGGTTCATGGTACTTGCAGCACGAACGCCCTCGGTAGCTTCAACATCGAGCGTGAAGCCGTGCTCTGCGAATGCGGCAATCCAGTATCGTTCAGACTGGCAGTTGTAGTGGTTCTTGCGCTTGGCGTCGGGCGGTAGTGCGTGCGTGCAGAAGACTACGCTGCACAGTTCTATCGTAGGCCATACGTTGGATAGATCCTCTTCGCTGATGTGCTCCAAGAATTCTACAGACCAGCACAGATCAAACCGAACGGACCACGGAAACCGGCCTTCCCTGAAGTCATGCAGATAGGTTGGGTTTTGGGCGGCGTCACCATCGATACCCCAACACGCAACCCCGCGCTGGCGCATCCAAGCGACCATCCATCCAGGTCCGCAGCCAAGGTCAAGCGCCGCCCTCGGATCGAATCGTTTTATCAGGTAATCCAGAGCCCCCACGTCGGTGTGAACTATGCCCTGATGTCCGCCAAGGTGGTCAGGTGTGTCCATGTCTTCTTCTCCAGTGCGTCAAGTTTCGTTCCAGGCGATACGTTCACAATTGAACCGCCGCCCGCTTCTATGGCTGCTCGCATCTCACCGAACTGCCTTTCGACCATCGGGGGGGCGGGCTTGTCGTAATAATCACCGTGGCCCGTATCGACGTTGAAACCGTCAAGCATCCGGGCGTGTCTGCCCTGATAATCAACGCCAGTCAACACAAACTCACGGACACCCCAATGCCACGCTACATTACAGGCCATGAGGACAACGCTGCCGTTCTTCATCACAGCAGCTTCGTTGTTATGGTCCCGCTCCTCTTCGTACCGCCAGCCCTTTACCTGTCGGACGTATTCATTAGCTTGCGTCCATCGCATCTCGGCCGGTCCGACCTTGTACACGTCGGCGGGTTGCCAGACCTTCCAGTTGAACCGCCGCGCGACTTTCTGATCTTTCCACAGGCACGACCAGCAGTCTCGAATCACAACGGCGTCCAACCGAACGCCCTGTAATGCTGTAATACAGAGCGCCCGGTTGGTGCCGATGTTAAGTAAGTCTTGCTGCCAGAACTCAGGCGGCATGAGGTCAACGGACGAACCGTTGCCAATAATCACCGCCCGATGTCCTGTAGGTTTATGCAATCGAGTTGACGAGGTTGAGGACAATCGGGAACTCCCGGTGATCTTCGCCATCGGTATCCCAGTTCGTCGCCGTCCGCAAAACCGCGTCGGTCGGGTTCGCACCACCGCTGGAGATGTCGTACTTGGCGCCCATTACGTCGTAGTTCGCGACGTACTGGCCTCGGAAGATGGTGATCTTCGAGGTCGTGGTGATGGTCCGGTCAGTTTCGGTCGGATCATCAGCTACGATGGTCGCAGATACCGCGCCCGGACCCATCAGCAACACGCCGTACTTGGTGTAGTACGAACTGGTCTGGGCTGTGGTCAACGGACCCGCATCAACAACCAGGATCGGCAGGCCCATGAAGCTGAACGCCTGCCCGTTGTTGATGACGGTACCAGCCACCGTATCCAGCGTGATCGCCAGATTGCTCGTCACGAGATTGGAGAATATGATACTGGGCATAACCCAGATAGCACCGAGTTCGCGGGCGTCGGCGAAGTCGTTAATCATCCCTTCCGCAATCGCGGCAGAAAACGGAACACGGGCGCCTTCACCTGCTCCAGGCGTATTGTCCGTGAAGTGGGCCGCACTGTATGCGTTCGTCGCAGCCGCAACCGCAATTGCAATCGAGTTATTGCGAAGGGCAAGCAACTGGGCCTGTGCGAACTGAAGGCCGAGGTTGTTCGCGACCATTGCGGGCGTCGCCTTGGTATGCCGCCAGAAGCCGTCGGCGACTTCGACAGGGCCAAGCGCCCTGTCCTGCATGACTGAAGCGCCTTCGGATGTCTCCAGCTTCAGGGACGTAATAGTCGCGGTAGTCGCGGTGTCCGCTCGAACATCGAGGTCTGAGATGGTATTAAACCTCACATCCTCGTAATAGTCGCCCGGCCGCGTAGCCAGCATCGCCGGATTTGACGCCAGCCTGAGCGCCCCTGCGCTCGATGCGTTGAACACTTCCAGCTTCTCAGCCAGACCTCGCCATTTCACCTGATCCAGTTGTTCAGGTACTCTGTTGTCGCCTACTTGTGATAAGGCCATGATTTACTTCTCTTTCTCCGGCGGTAGTTTCGCAAATGCCGCACTAGACTCCGCCGACGTTTTGTATTGTGCAATGAAATCGGCGTGCTTCTGCGGGTTGGCGAGCAGTCCCGCCTGTGTGAGTCCCGCGTTTTCTCCGGGCGTTCCACCCTGATGCAAGCCAGTTCCACCATCGCCGGAAGGCGGGAGGAAGTGCTTGTTGTCGGGTAGCCATGAACCGACGAGGCTTTTGATATCCGCAGCGTTACCTTCAACGAATGCGGGATTACCATCGGAGTCCATGACCGTCACGGAGGGTTTACCGTCTGACAGATCGACCTTGACCCGGCTTCGCAACAGTTGTGCAGCTTGGTCAATCAGTTCCGGCTTGACGCCCTGTGCGCCCAGTTCGGTCTTGAGCGCGTCCGTACCGAATATCTGACGTAGCTGTGATTCAGCATTGTCAGCCCGCGTGGTTTCCTTGCCCTTATCGTCAAGCATGGAAGCCTTCTGCTTTTCGAGGGCTGTGTCGAAATCGCCCTTCTTGACGAGATCGGCTTGCTCCGCCGCTTCTGCCGCGTTCTTATTGTCCGCTTCGATCTTGTCGAGGCGGGCAGTCAATTCGACGTTCGCGGCTTCAGCGTCTTGCGCCCGTTTGTGGTACTTCTGGCCTTCGCCAGTCAGTTTGTCCACTTGGGCTTGCAGTGGATTCGGCGCTTCGGTGGTCTCGGTATCGGTAGTGGTAGTCTGTTCTGCCATGGTAATTCTCCTACTTTGCCCTACTGGGCGACTTTGCCTTGCGGCGGACTTTGTTTTGTGTCGGCTACTGCTGACACGAATAGCGGAGGCGGGATTTGAACCCGCGACCTGGAGGTTATGAGTCTCCCGGGCTGACCAGACTGCCCTACTCCGCGATATGTGGCGACGGCCCGCCTGCGTATGACCCTTACGGGCGGAGGTACAAGCTGACCGTCACCGTGTTTTATGCTGCTTGCCGGACTCTCTCCGGCGCGACAGGACAGTCCCACCGTGTTTCATACACCAGGTCCACCGTCATCCACGTCCGTTCAAGATCCTGAAAACCGTTCTTCAGCACCCACTTAACAAACTGCAAAGCCCTGTTCAGGGACACTTCTCGCAGTTCTATGCTGTTAAGATACCTCTGATGGTGACGTACTGTATATTTTCCGCCCCGTAATTCGATAGTTGCGGTATATGTGTCCTTCGCACGCACCACCAAATCACATAGGTGGGTTTTGGCA
>SDBT01021700.1_pt1 | contig 10034 bp, 5 predicted proteins | sample 2277101 | NCBI WGS metagenome assembly SDBT01 (sample SAMN10404973, study PRJNA504765) | marine sediment metagenome | isolation source: marine sediment core GS10_PC15, 103 cmbsf | place: Arctic Ocean: Southern Knipovich Ridge | collected 2010
ATTTTTTCTTTGAAAGTTTAAGAGAAGAAGCGATTTCAAGATATTTGTCCTTAGGTCCTTTGGTATCCCAAAGTTATTCCAAGAAATTATTGAAAAAATACGAGAAATTTTGGGAGGAAAAAGCTCAGTTTAACTATGTAATTGAAGTACGGGGCAAAAATCATGATAAGAAAGATATTAAGAAAGTTGGAGCAATAAGTTTATGGAGAATAAGCTGGTTACATAATCGTGCTGAAATTGGTATTTGGACTACTCCAAAATACTGGAATATGGGCTTGGCAAAAAGGGCATTGAGTTTAATTAAAATTGTTGGATTTGTCCATTTAAAATTAAATCGCCTTGAAGCACATATTGCTGTTGAAAATAAAAGATCTATTAATCTATTTAAGAAGAGTGGTTTCATTGAAGAAGGGACTTTAAAACAATACTTGAATTTAAGGGGAAATTTTCATGATGCTGTTGGATTATCTTATCTAAAAGAAAATTGGAATGCTTCAGATTAACAAATCAGTAAGAAATCAATATATTATATTTTTAAACTATAAATGCAATATTGAAATATAAGAATGAAAATTCTTTATTTACTACTAAATATTTAAAATTAAAAGTGATATTTATGGGAAATAAAAACAGAGTAAATAATGCTCCATTAGTGAGATTATTAGCAGGAATCGGTGCAATTATTTTAATAATTTTAGCAATAATGGCTTTTATGGGCTTTAGTCTTAGAGGAATAATAGATGGTCTTCTTTTACTACTTGTAGGATTAGTTGTTTTAATAAGTTGTTTTGGATCATATAAACATGGCATACCATTTACGGCGGTATTCATATTGGTTATGGGTATTGTCTGTATTATAATTGGCTGGTTCTGCGGTGGATTATTCGGACTAATTGCGGGTATTTTAGTTTTTCTTGCTGGAATTATTGGTTTACTATAAGTAATAAAATATTGAACCCTAAATTTTAATTTTTTTTTTTCTCTATTATTTGTCTCTTATATTGTTAATGTTAAATCAAGAGATTCAATTATATCAGTAAAGTTTTTGAAATACTTCATATTACCTTGAAAGTTTCTAATGTATTGTGAATACTCTTTCCAAAAACGAAGATATATTTTAGACAAAATAGTTTTAACAATATCTATTGAAACTCTCGCATCGGCGCGACCCAGGATAAAAAATTCCATACCTTCTTCTTGATAAATCATATAGCGATCATTGCCAATAATCATATTATTGAATTCTTTTTGAGTGATTTCCAAACTGAACTGTTGTAAAGCTGTGAGAAAGCCACCCAAAAGATCTGAGTCGATTACAGTTTCAGGAGCATAGTTATAGATTTCAACACTTGCACTTGATGAGAACACCCAAATTTCTTTAATATCGCCCATTGGACTAAATATTTTAGGTTTTGCTAATGATAATTCTTTTAGGTCATTAGATAGCTTACTTAACTCTTCTTTATAATAATCAGCTTTTTCTTGTTCCATCATATTATTATAAATATCAATGATCTGGTCCAGTAGGTTAACTTCCTCAAATATAGGAGTTTTAAAACTTCTAAAAATTTCATAACTATTTATTAATTCATTTAAACCTTCATTGTTCTCATTGATTGCTAATAGAGAGTCCGCTAACAGCCAATGAAATTTAGCAATAGTGTATAAGTCTATAAATTTATACTGATCTAAATTTGATAAAATCTCTTTAAGTTTAACAATGGTTTCATTATCCATACTCAGAGATTTCTGTTTTTGTATAATTCTCTTAAGAATTCTAATTTTTTTATAAGGCTCATTATTTATTTCAGAGCAATTTAAAGCTTTTTCATAATATTCTAGAGATACAAGATGCTTACCAAGAAATTCAAAAATATTACCGATTAGTTGGTAAAGTTGAATTAATGAACCGTAATCTTTTAATTCAAGCAAAATTATTTCTGATCGTTTAAAATAATTTATCGCTTCTTGAAGATATAATTGATAATTTTCAGCCCTATTTAATCCCAACTCTTTATAGTTTTTTACTGCAATTTTATAATTAATAACTCCAAGTTCATATAATATTTGCGATTGTTGTTTATTATTTACAGCAGACTTCTCCATTTCAGTACTTACGATTAAAGCCTTTAAAAGTTCCTGTAAGGCTTCTTCAAATTTATTATGATGTCCTAAAATCCTCCCATAAATTGAGTAATATTGAAGTTTGTTGATGAATTTGGCCTTAGTAATATCAATTTTTTCTAATTTCTTTTTTGCACTTGTATATTTCTCATTTTTAAATTCACAAAAACCTCCTAAAAAAAGAGCAGTTTCAAGGTATTTTTCATGATTTAAATCTTTAGCAAGCTTTTTTAACCTCCTAAAATAACCATCAGCAATAGCGAATTGTTTCTGCTGAGTAAAAAGAGAGGCAATAATATAAATTACTTCCATAATTAAATGCTTATGCTCTTCCTGTTCAAATTTTAGAAGTACGTTCCTTAAAATCTGATATGCTTGATCAAAATTTTTAGTTTGAAATAATTTAATACCTGCCTGGAAATCTTCCATTGCTGCGGTATAAGAATACAAATCGTTAATTTCAATTTCGGGCTCCTCATAAAGTTGTATTGCGAAAACTTTTTTTACATCTTCATAATAATCCTTTAATTGAATTTCATGGTTCTTAGAAAAATCTTGAGATATCTTAAGTAGAATTTCATTATAGACATCTAATTGATCATCTTTAAAGTAATCTGGAACTAATATTACATTGATATAGGGTTGGAAACCGCCTCTAACATTGGAATTAGGGATTGAATCAAACAGAACTTTAGCTTTTCTATTGATTTTATTTATTGGTAATACAAAATTAGTCCTTTGATATTTATTATCTGGAGATTCCCAAAATGATTGGTAAACAGTAAAAATTTGACTGGCCAATTTCTCTATATCACCAACATTAGATTTAGGATAGAGATCAATAATCTCCGGACCGAGTTCATCGTCCCATATAGAAAAAAAAGAAATTATTTCTGCTCCGACATCACCACTATTTGGTTCCATGTTCTTAACCTTCTTGCTACTGCTTATTGTGAATATTTAACATTAATATTTTCAAAAATTTTGTTAAATTCTCGAAATCTAGTGACTTCGCCATCAAAATCTTGTAATACGGATTGATATTGGTTCCAAAACTCCTCATAGAGGATCTTCAGATTTTTTTCAATATTATTAAGTGATCCTTTGATACTTGTTCTTCCTAATATAAAAATGGGAAAATCTTCCTTCCTGAAAAAGATATACTGATCTAAACCCATAGTAATAGAATCTAAAAATTTGGATGTTAATTCTTTACTAAAATTTTGCAGTGCTGATAGAAAACCGCCAAATAATAAAGGATCCACCTCAGTATATGGAGCGTAAGAGAATAATTCAATACCCTTAATATCGAATATCCAAATTTCTTTAATGCCTATCATTACATTAAATGTTTTTTTTTTGTTACTTACTACCAATTCTTGTATTTTCTCATTTAACTTGTTGTATTGTTCCTCATAATATTGAGTATATTTCTGATCTTCTGAGGATTTGTATATTTCGATTATAGTATTGAGTGTTAGTAATGCTTCTGAGGTTGGAGAATCGAATTTATTATAAATATTTAACGAGATCAATAATTCTGATAGAGCTTCTTTTCCCCTACCTAACTTAAATAATGACTCACCGAGTTGTCTATGTAATCCACTTATTGTGTGTAAATCAATAAATGCAAATGGAACTATCTGAGATAACATAATATCAATTTCTTGGACAATTTGTTCATGCATATCAAGCTTTGCCAAATCTATAATTATTAAATTGAATATATTTAACCGATTTAGAATATCATTGCTAATTTCAGTGAATTTTAAAGCTTGTCTATAATTTTTGATAGATTTTTCTATATCATCAAGTAGATCATAAATATTCCCAATCAGATGATAAGTTTGAATAAGACTACTAAAATTATTAATCTGGCTCCAAAACTCTATAGCATTATTATAATAATTTATTGTTATGAGTAAATATTTCTTAAAATCCTTTTCTTCAATCTTTCCACTACTAACCATACGTTTTGCTATAGCATAATTTGTATGTCCTATTTCCAGCAATAATTTAGCGCGTTTTTCTTTGATATCATCAGATTCTTCCATTTTATCGCTAAGCTCTAGGGCCTTTAATAAAAAGGAAACTGCTTTAGAGTTCAGGTTTAATAATCTTAAAACTCTACCATAAATGAAATGGTAATTAAATTTATCAATAAACTGGATTTCGTGTGATTCTAATTTTTCGAAATTATTTAGTGCTTCCCTATAATCGTGATACTTAAAACAAGAGAAAGCTTGCATGAAAATACTAGTTTCAAAATATTTTTGATGTTTTAATTGACGAGAAAGTTCTTCTAATTGACTAAAATAATTTATTGCTGGTTTAAACTTATTTAAATGAGAAAGAATAGAGCCTAAGAAGAAGGTAGTTTCGAGAGTTAAATTCACTCTACTTTCAGATTTAAATTTTATATGAGCCTTTTTTATTGAAAAATATGATTGTTCATACATTCTTTTAGAAAAGAGTTCCAAACCCTTCTTAAAATCTAATAGAGCATCATTAATGCTATAATTATTGTCAATAACGATTTCAGTATCTTGAAGTTGTTCTGTTAATAGAAAAAGTTCATTTGCTTCATCAAAACTATCTTCTAATAGAGGCTGTTTTAGTTCTAAAAATCTTTTTCCAATATTAGAAATAATATTATCAAATTTATTGAGATCTTCATCAGATATATAATCAGGAATTAAAAGCACTAGTATAAAAGGTAGACCATTTTCCTTATCGCCCTCATTTTTAAATTGGTCTATGAAAATGCTTGCTTTAAGATTAAGATTTTTAAGAGGAAGTTTGAAGAGTGTTCGTTTGATTTTTCTCTGTTCTTCTTCAGAAGCGTAAAAACTTTGAAATGCAAGAAAAATCTGAGTTGTTATTAGTTCTAAATCCATCGTTGTTGATTTAGGATATTGATCTACAATCTTTGCTCCTATTTTTTTGTCCCATAAAGCGATAAAAGCAGAAATTTCTTTGCTTGACATTACATATCTCGATGTATAAGATTTACTTAATGTTACTTATTAAGAGATTTCTTATTTCTTTATATTTTTCTAAAGCTCCTAAGAAATCTCCTTTTTCTAAATCTTCTAATCCCTTGGTATTTAGTTCATGAATATTTATCTTTATTTCTTCAAATCGATATATTTCTAATAGTTTGTAATGGTAAACTATCGTTTCTTCTTTCATGGATCCTATATTCCATTTAAGAAGATCTCCCATTTCTAGTTCTGCTGTTATTGTAGGTAAAATATCTACAGGTTGTTCCACAAAATGAACATAATATAGCGGTATGATATCTTCTATTACAACACCATCAATAGCCAATCCAAATAAGTTTTTAAATGGTAATTTAGCTTCATAAAGACCTTCATATTGTCCTTTATTTAAATTGGAATGAGTTTTGATTATTTTCAATTGTCCCCTAAGAATAAAAATTATAGTCCGAGAAACCCTCCGTCTTAAATTGTAATTAATAGAAATTCCTTCCTTTGGGTTTATCTTACCCACATTCCACTGAAGTTCAAGCCCTTCTTTTTTAAGATCCTTTTCAGGCAAATCTTTTACGGGTTCACCGTTGTATGTGATTTCAGAGATTTCATAATTATATGGAATAAGATCTGTGATAATTGCATTCTCAATGATATCATCAGTTCTATTTTTTAAATTTGAGATTACAACATATTTTACTTCTTCATTCCCATCCATTTTATGAACTTCTCTCTCTTGCTTATTTTCAATTATTTCGCCAGTTGTAGTTGAGAAAGTTGTACTAGATGTAATTTCCTTTTTGACTTCTACGCGGTGTTCATCAAGTAGGGATCCTACTTGCTCTAATTTTTCTTCTATTTCTTCTGCTAAATCACCAAAAAGGTCTTTAACATTAAACTCCTCGATTAGGGGTAAAATATTCTCATCAAGGGTTATTAAGTTTTTAATTTCCTCAGCATCTTTAATTAAATCTTGTTTTTCTCTTAAAGCAGCAGTTTCATTATCTTCGAGCTTTTTTTCTAATTGATTTAATAATTCTTTATAATTATTTTCCTCTTCAATCATACCAATTTCTCTTGAAATAAGAATGATATATCTGCAATTACTTATTGCTGCATTCAAAAAATCTTTTTCTTGGTTCACTCTTATTTTCGATTTCCATCCAGCGAATTCTAAATAAAGTTTTTTATATTTAATTTCAGCAGCAATTATCTCTTTTTTTGTTGAAACTAACATTTCTTTGTAAACTGGAAGGTCTTCACCCTCTATTAATTCTAACCCACCATCAATTTTTAAGAGAGCTTCGTCAAACGAGAAATTTTGGTTATCTTTTAAGCTTTCTTGAATAGTTTTTTTAATCTTTTCAATAATCTTGTTTTTTCTCTTATGCTCAATAAGTTCCTTCTCATAAGTATCCCATTTGATTTTAATATCATTTTCATATAAATCAGGAAGGAATTTTTTTGCTTTTAGCATAGTTTCCTCCGTGTTTACAATATCATCTTTCTCCAAAAAACGATGAAATTGATTATCTAAATGTTTTAATTTTGCTTTAATTGCTTCTTGTTGTTCTGTGAAATCTATCCAAATCTCTTTTTCTATTGATAGTAGATTCATTACTTGTCTCATGGATCTTAAAATTGATATATCGTCATATTTTTGCTTAAATTGCTCAATAATTGTATGAGCTTCAACAATCTCTTTATTTTTGATTAACTTATCAAAATCTGGTTTTAATTTTTTAAAAGATTCCTTAATTTTAGAAATTTTATCCTTTTCTGTTATTCTCGATAAAATTTGATCAATAAATTCCTCTTGTTCTTCAACAATTGATTGTAGATTAGCATCCTCAGCTAATGGGATTATATCCTTTGCGACATTTATCGCTTCATCAAATTCACCAATCATTGCATGGTTATTTTGAACAATTCTCTTATTATCTATTTTTTCAAGAATTTTGAGTTGTTTCTTCCTTTTAGCATCGTCCCTATTCTTTTTATCAAGATCTTTTGAATTTGTATTCATAATTTTAGCACTGGTTAAATTCTTTTTAGCTATTATATTCCTCTAATTGATTAATTAATCTATCATATATTGCTAAAGAATTAGATAAATCTCCTCGTTCCAAAGAATCTAATCCTTCTTTATTCAAATGATTAATATTTATTTTTATTTCTTCATATCGATATAGCTCTAAGAGTCTATATTGATAATTGAGAGTCTCAATTTCCATAGTGCCAACATTCCATTTTACTAATTCTCCATGTTCAGAATTTGTGATTGTAGCGGGTAAACTGTGTGGTTCTTTTATAAAATGAAGATAATACAAGGGAATAATATCCTCAACAATTACTCCTTCTATTTTGGCTCCATATGAATTCGTGAATGGAAGTTTTGCCTCGTATAGGCCTTCGAGTTCTAGCATATTTAATTTAGAATGAGTCTTAATTATTTTTAATTGACCATTCAGAATAAAAATTATTGTTCTTGATACTCTTCTACGCAAATCGTAATTAATTTCAATATTTTCTTTAGGGAGGATATTTTTGAACTGCCAGTTAAGTTCAATCCCATTTTCTGATAGTGAATTATCGGGAAGTTCTTTTACAGGTTCACCATTTAATTGAATATTAGTGATTTCAAAATTATAAGGAATGAGGTCTGTAAGAATAGCCTCTTCAATAACATCATCAAAGGGATTCACAATACCAGATTGAACATTGAATTTCACTAATTTTTCATCCATCTCATTTTTTTTAACTTCTATATTCTGATCAAGTTCTATTACTTCACCAGATGCGCTCGTTAGTAAAGTTTTATTTTTAATCTCATTTTTAACTTCTACGCGATGTTCATCAAGGAGAGTTCCAACTTGGTTTAGCATATCATTAACATCATTTGATAACTCACTTAAAATGTCTTCAACCGAAAATTCCTCAATTAGAGGTAAAACATTTTCTTCGGTTTGGATTACTTCCTCGAGCTCTTTCGCTTTTTCAATTAATTCTTCTTGTTTTTCTTTTTTAAGTTTCCTCTCTTCTTCGAGTTCATTCTTAGTTTCTTCTAAAATTTGAGTATAATCTAGTACGATATCTTGCTTTTTAATTGACTCAGCAATCTTGAGAATATCGCCACATTGAATAACGACTGCCTCTAAATGTCCGTTTTCCTTATTTTCTTTGATATTTTGTTCTAAAATATTGATTTTCTCTATGTGTTTTTCAAATTCTGCTTGTTTAGCAATAATCTCTTCCATCTTATTTTTTAATTTATTATTATATTCTAAAATCTCTTTGTCTTGAATTAATTCGATAGTTAATTCAATTCTGGAAATGGCATCTTTAAACTGCAAATCTTCCGTTAATTTTGAGCTATCTAAAATTGATTTTTCAATTTCTTCAATAGTGGAAGTTTTTATCTTATTCTCTAATACTTGACTTTCAATTTCATTCCACTCATGTTTTAAGTCATCATCAGAAACAAGTAGTAATAATTCTCTTGCTTTTATCAAAATGGTTTCTGCTTCTTCCAATTCATTTTTTTCTAAATATTTTTTTATTTTATTTGCTAAAGTTTTAAGATCTCTAATCGCTTTATTTTGATCTACTGTAAATTTTTTCCAAACTTTATCCTCTTCCAATAATAAATCGTTAGCAGATGATATTACAGATAAATCAATAAAATTTTCATATTTTTTCTTATATTCGTTTATCATCTCATGAGCTTTAACAATATCTTCGGGCTTATGGGTATCTATTAAATCTTCAAAATTCTTTTTAATCTTCTCTGTCTCTTCTTCAATTTTATCTGTACTTATCTTTAATTTTGCTTTCCTTCTTAGATCTTTAATATTATCTTTCTGTTCGTTTTCAAGAGCTTTATCTTCAATCTTTTTAGATAGTTTAATGATTTCCTTTGAAAGGGTAATAGCCTCTTCATATTCTTCTAAATTTGTAAGTTTTACAATTTTTTCCTTAAATGAATCAATATCACTGATAATGGGTTTTAATTTAGTTTCTTGTTCGTCAATATGGGAATTTAAAGTCTCCCAAGTAAATTTGAAAGGTTGAAAAAAATCAGATGGTTCAGAACCAGATTCTATTGTAATATTCCTTAATATCTTTAATTCTGGAAGTTTTTCAGAAAATCTGGTACGAATTTGAGGGATGTAGTTTCTTAATGATTGAGTAGCCCACTTTCCAATCCAGATATACATCCTTTTCTGAATTTTTATATAAATAGCTAAAATATCAACTAGGGTAAATAAATCTAAAGGAGAATCAGTAGGTATCTCCTTAAAACTTCCAGAATAATCCAATTTAAAAAACTTTAAACCTTGTTCTTCCATACTACTCACATAATGTTTTTTGTGTTATTTTCTTTTACACATATCTTCTATCGGGGTTCATAGAATCTGAAGATATTTTTTAATGATTAGATATATTAAAAAGTATATTATTGATAATATTTCTTTGATAATATTTCTTACCTACTACCAATTTATGTCGTTTTATTATTAAAAATCTTTTTAATTATGATTTTTCTCAGAAATATCCCTAATTAAAAGTAAAGACATATTTAGAAAAAAAAAAAGGTTGTAAAATTTAAATTAAATAAAAAAAAATAATTAAAATGCTAATTGTGCATCTGAAGGATGGAATTCCCCGGATCCCTTAATTTCATAGGTAATTTCTAATAAATCTCCTTCTTTTAAACTTTCGATTTTCCATTTTAAGGTATCAGTTCCAACCTCATCAGTTATCTCAGGTTCCATGGTAAATTCACTATATTCGAAATTATCTGGGACTTTGTCTATAAGTACAAAATTTATCAGAGGTAATTCTCCAACATTTTCATAATACAATCTAATTCTATAATTTCCGATTTCTCCAACGGGAATAATTTCTTTTCCAACG
>SDBT01021701.1_pt1 | contig 10034 bp, 6 predicted proteins | sample 2277101 | NCBI WGS metagenome assembly SDBT01 (sample SAMN10404973, study PRJNA504765) | marine sediment metagenome | isolation source: marine sediment core GS10_PC15, 103 cmbsf | place: Arctic Ocean: Southern Knipovich Ridge | collected 2010
GGCATTACGGCGACAAAGGATGTGCGACTTTCCGCGATTTTCGTGAGCTGCTCGCCCGTGAGGACATCGATGCCGTGGTGATTGCTACGCAGGACCACTGGCACGCGTTGATTGCCACTGCCGCGGCACAGGCCGGCAAGGATATGTACTGTGAAAAGCCGACGGGGGTTGCTGTCGCTGAGGGCAAGGCAATGCGAGATGCGGTCCGCAGGTACGGCCGGGTGTTCCAGACCGGCACCCAGCAGAGGTCGGAGCGTAATTTTCGATTTGCCTGCGAGCTGGCAAGAAATGGATACGTTGGCAAAATCCATACCGTCAAGGTCGGCGCCCCCGGGCCCAATTATAAGCGGTCATATCGTAAACCGACAACCGAAGAGCCCGTCCCGGCAGGTTTTGATTACGATATGTACCTTGGTCCGGCCCCGATGAAACCTTACAACGGCGGCAGATGGGCTTTCCCGGACTGGTACCTGACCTGGGATTACTGTGCCGGCTTTATTGTAAACTGGGGTGTCCATCACCTGGATATTGCAAATTGGGGCTGCCCCGCGGTCAGTGATGAACCGTTCGAAGTCGAGTGCAGGGGCAACTATCGCAATGATGGTCTGACCGACAATATCAACGATTGGCAGGCCAAGTTTACTTACGCAGGCGGCCTGCGTATGGCATACTCCGACACCGGTAATCCGAACAAGCAAGGCTGTCAATTCGAGGGCGACAAGGGCTGGATCCATGTCAATCGCCAGGGTATCTGGGCGGAGCCGGCTTCCCTATTGAATGTAAGCATCAAGCCGAACGAGACACACCTCGGCGATTCGAGAAGTCACCATGCCGACTTTATTAGTTGCGTGCAAACAAGGCGCGATCCGATCTCGCCGGTCGAGGCGGGACACAAGGCTTCTTATCTTGGCCTGGTCCCGGAGATTGCCTGCCGGTTAGGGCGGAAGCTCAAGTGGGATTCGGCTAAGGAGCAATTCATTAGTGACCGGGAAGCCAACCAAATGTTGGTTCGTCCGATGAGAAGCCCGTGGCACTTGTAAAATTCCTGCCGATCGTATATGCTCAAAGGAGATTTCATGAATAGGGAACACCGACATATCTTTGCTGTCCTGATACTTTGCTCTTTTGCAATTGTCTCTGATCTTGAGGGGGCTTCGGTTAGCCTTTTAGTCGATGATAAGATCCCGCAGGCTGTGTTTGCCGCCGAAGATATTCGAGCGGCGTTAAAGGCGAGAGGTCATAGTGTCAAACAGTTTCGTCTGACACAACTGGGCCGGATCGCTGATGGCGAGCGTATAGTTCTTTCTTTAAGTTCGAACGAGGATATTATTCATGTCATGCAGTCGGAAGGGGCAAAGCCTCCGGGGACATTAAAAAGCGAGGGCTATAGCATCCGCACAAGTTCCAAGGCAGGGCGAACCGCCTATTGGGTCATTGGCGCCGACGCCGGGGGTGTTATGTACGGAGGATTGGAATTGGCCGAAGTCATCCGCGTGGATGGCCTGGACGGCATTAAGGACATCGATCACAATCCCTACATGGCCATGCGCGGCACTAAGTTCAACATCCCGCTGGACGTCCGAACGCCGAGTTATACAGATTTGTGCGATGCCGCACAAAACAATATAGCCGAGATGTGGAGCTTTGACTTTTGGAAGGACTATATCGATAACTTGGCGCGCTACCGGTACAATTATATTTCCCTTTGGAGTCTCCATCCTTTTCCTTCGCTTGTCAAGGTCCCGGATTATCCCGATGTGGCGTTGGATGATGTGAAGCGCTCGACGGTTCAGTGGCAAGAGAATTATAACCTGTCGGCCAGGGGATTTGACAGTCCTGAGATTGTCAATAACGTTGAGATATTAAAGAAGATAACCATCGAGGAGAAAATCGAGTTTTGGCGCAAAGTCATGCGGTATGCAAAGGACCGCAACGTGGATTTCTATGTTGTTACCTGGAATATCTTTGTCTACGGAACCGAAGGAAAATACGGCATTACAGACGATATCAACAACGAAACTACGATTGACTACTTCCGCAAGAGTGTCAGGCAGATGTTCCTGACGTATCCGGATCTGGCGGGCATTGGCCTGACGACGGGCGAAAACATGCCGAAAGCCACTTTTCAGCAAAAAGAAGACTGGGCGTTTAAGACCTACGCTCAGGGAGTGCTTGACGCCGCCGAAGCGCAGCCGGGGCGAAAATTCACTTTCATCCATCGCCAGCATCAGACCGGCGCTAAAGACATTGCCCGGAAGTTCAAGCCTTTGATCGATCATAAGAACATTGAGTTTATCTTCAGCTTCAAATATGCCAAGGCGCACGTGTATAGTTCCACTACCCAGCCATATCACCCCGGTTTTGTTAAAGATATCCAGTCCGAAGGCAACCTCAAAACGATCTGGACGTTGCGCAACGACGATGTGTATCATTTTCGCTGGGGTGCCCCGGACTTCGTGCGCGAGTTCATACAAAACATCCCTTATGATGTCTCCCGGGGTTTCTACCTGGGTTCCGACCAATACATTTGGGGCCGGGAATTTATGAGCACCGAGCCTGAGACGCCGCGACAAATCGAAATCGTCAAGCACTGGTACCATTGGATGATATGGGGCCGGCTTGGTTATGATCCGAATCTTGGTAACGAGCGTTTCATCGGTATAATCCAGCAGCGGTTTCCTAATGTTTCCGGCCGTGATTTGTTCGCCGCTTGGCAGCAAGCTTCGATGGTCTACCCCACGACCACGGGTTTTCACTGGGGCTCGCTGGATTTTCAATGGTACATCGAGGCCTGCAAAAGCCGTCCGGGTCCGGCACAAACGAAGACAGGCTTTCACGATGTCAACCGGTTTATCTCACTGCCCCCTCATGCAGGAACCGACAATGTGTCCATTCCCGACTATGTCAAGGCTGTCACGGAGGCAAAGCCGACTTCCGGCACGACACCCATTGATGTATCCAACAAGATTCACAGCCATGCCGACAAGGCGCTGGCCATTGTCGACCGGCTGAACCATGGCGACGATAAAGAATTGCGATTGACGCTGGGAGACATCAGAGCGATGGCTTATATGGGCAAGTACTACGCGCATAAAATACGCGGCGCTACGGAACTCGCACTGTTCCGTGAAACCCGGAAGAAGGAACACCAAAATGCTGCTATTGAAGAATTGACTCAGGCGGCAAAGTTCTGGCGGCTGTACACATCCACGGCCCTTGGCCAATACAAGAATCCATTATGGACGAATCGTGTCGGTTACTGTGACTGGCAAGCTCTCTCTAAAGAAGTGTTGAACGATATTAAGATAGCAGGGGGAGATTCCACTTCTCGATAAGTGGTCACCAGGATCAACGCCGGCGTTGACGTACTGTGCGAGCCCGGTCCACAAGTGATTTGTAAACTTTCTGCTGGACTTGCTTATCGAGTGTCAATTCCGGGTGCCATTGTATGCCGACAATCCATCCTTTTTGCCCGGCGGAGTCCGCTTCAATAGCCTCGACAACGTTGCCGGGGCCGGTTGCTGCAATTGTAACTTCCGGAGCAGGTTTACCGACCGAATTACCATGCAGGCTGACAACTTTCGTCAGATGGGTGACGCCCAGGATCTCGGCAAGTTTACTATCGGGATTCAGATCGACCGCGTGGCTCTTCAAGGCCATGTGCAGGCTCTTGACCTCTTGCTCTTTGCGAAGGTTTCGGACCGTTCCGCCAAGGGCGACGTTAAGTATCTGGCAGCCGCGGCAGATGCCGAGAATGGGCAGGCCTCGCTGCCTGGCCGCCCGAATCAGGGCGATTTCAAAGTCGTCGCGCAGTCGATGGATCAGCATGGTTGTGTTCGGATCGCCGCCGTAAAGGTTCGGGTCCACGTCACCCCCGCCGGTTAGAAGCACCCCATCGATTTTTTCTTTTTCCAGCAGAGCTTCTATGTCTTCCTGGCTGACGGGGACACCAGCCGCATCAGGTCGCAGCGTTATAAGGCGTCCGCCGGCCGCCGTCATTACACGCTGGTAGGTTGTGTCTGTTATTCCTATTTGACCCAGCAACGAATTGTCCAGCGAGAATGCAATGCGTGGAGCGTCTGCGGGCAAACGCGTGTTTATCCAAACCGGATAGATAAGACGGAATAATACGTAGATGCCGATCAGAACGGCCAGCGTGATACCAATCCGGCCAATCCATCGCCGGATGCGTTTGGCCGGTGGGATCGTTTTGCGGAGATTCTCGGTTTTCTTGTCACTGCTCGTCATCGCCGGGGCCGCCTTTCCCTGTTATAAGTTCGAGATTTACTTTTCCATGCCGGAGGAAGACGGCCAGGGGATAGAGCACACCCAGCGCAGCAAAGGGATCATCTCGTGAGAGGACATCGTATATGTTGTCTTTATGTTCGTCGAGAAGCTGCCTGGCCTTGTTGTATCGAGCCTTTACATCAAAGTAGTCCCTGACACCTCGAAAGAGCTTCCTGATGCCCTGTCGCTTCGAGCCTGTGCGGAATTCTTCTTTTGCCTGTTCCCACGATGCGGTGATGGCCGCCATGCCGCGGTCATTTTCGGCGATTTCCTGCAAGGTGGCCAGAAAGGCAAGGATTGGTGTTTCTGTTCGAACATCGGACCGAATTTCTTTCACGGGATCGATATGACCTTTGACAGCGAGCTGGAAGAGCAGCCATGGATAATCCCATCCGGATTCGACAGACTGTATCAGGCCGCCGAAGAAGCGGGGATTGACTTCTATGAGTTGTGGTTGCGTTTGGGGCGTGCCTTCCCATCTGAAGTCCAGCTCCGCCACGCCATGCCAGCCGATCGAACCGAGCAGTTCGGCGGCGACTTTTTCCATTTCCGGGGCCTCGACAGTTTCGCGCATGACGGTTGCCCCTCGCTCTGCGGGGAAGGCCCGCAGCCCGCGATACGTCATCGATGCCGCCATTTTGCCGTGGTCGAATAGAGTTGTCACACAGTAGTCGTTTCCGGGGACCGCCTGTTGAATAATGGGATAGTCCTTTTCTTTGAGTTTGAAATATTCCACGAACTCTTTAAAAGTGGATACGAGTTCGTCAAGTGTCTTGACTTTGCGAATGCCGACACCTGAGGCTGATTCTCGCAGTTTCACGAAGGCCGGCAACTCGACATCCGAAGCAATCGACTCGAAGTGCTCCATATCATCCGGGATCCACGTCTTCGGGGTAGGCAGCCCGCGATCCATCGCATAGGCGGCGAGAGTTCCCTTGTTGTGCACTTTTTTGATATGTTCGATCTGCGGCACCGGAACGCGAATATGCGGCTCGAAACGTTCGCGATTTCGGGCGATAAGGTAAGTCTCCTTGTGAATCGGCATCAGTACGTACGGCGTCGCCGGGTCATCCGGTTTGTGTTCAAGGACTACTTTCTCCAGAGCATCGAGGAACGCCTCCGGCTCTTTCGTTGGATTCGGATAGCGAAATTCCGCGATGCTGTATCGTGAGAATGACGCCGCCGTCATGGCGTATTCATCGCCGGTTATAACCTCCACTCCGCGCTGCCCGAGGCTGCGAGTTGCGACCAGCGTCTGCCAGCCGCGAGAGAAGGTGATAATAGCCCGGCCGGCACTTTCGGCTTTCTCAATATTTTCGCTCATTTCCGATGTCTCCTTTACCTATGCGCATTTGGGTTATTCTTCTGTGATTGCCTGGCCGACTTTTTCCAGGAAGGTACTGTAGATTGCGCCTGTAATTCCGAATTCGCTTTGGTCGAGGCCAAGTCGAACGATAACCATTTTCCACTTCGGGATAACGAACATGTCGTTGTTGTTATAACCGCTGGCTGCATACGTGCCGAGCGGGGCGCCGGGCCAATTTCGCTTGCCGTTTGGCTTGATACCGTTGACCCACCAATTATATCCGTACACCCCACGGCCGTCTGCACCGCTCAGAGACTCCAAAGGCATCGATGCCGGCACGTGGGCCTTTGTTGCCATATCGACCCATGATGCACTAATCAACTGTTTGTTTTTCCATTTACCTCGATTCAGAAAGAGATGTCCGAATCGGGCCAGCTCACGTGCGGAAATGCGAATGTGCTTGTTGCTGTTTCCGGAGCCGCCGTTGACAACGATGCCGTCGATCTTTCCGAAATCACCCCAGTCCCATTTTGCCCTGTCCATGCCGATTGGATCGGCAATTCTTTTTTTGAACAGTTCCTCTATCGGCTCATCGGCGATGTGGGTCAGTAGATTGGCGAACTGGTTCATGGCCGAATCCCAGTAGGCATATCGCGAGCCGGGCGGTTTAAACAGCGGCGTCGGAGCCGGTTTGAAGGGAGTGCGGCTCGGCCCGTGTTTGTAACCGCCGCTGGATTTATCGCCGACGGCGTAATATCCGGATGTCATAGTTGTGAAATGCCGGAGTGTGAGGTCCGGATAGACTTCCGCCATTGACGGCAAGTAGTCCTTTGCAAGTGTATCGAGCGTAGCCTTGTCATCGTCGATGAGCAGGCCAAGTACTGTGCTGGTAAACGATTTTGTCAGTGACCACACCCCGTGCATTTTGTCTATATCTGCGCCTTTCCATATCATGCAGCCATTGCGGATAATGACAAGTTCCTTGACACCGTCGGGGCCGGAGTTGTCCTTCAGGTACGATACGGCGGCTTTAAGCTTTGTTGAATCGACACCCTGCGCTTCGGGTTTGGTTTCTTGCCATCGCTGGTCAGGAAAAACTATTGTTGCTGATGCAGCGACAGCCGGCCTATCGAGGAGTGCTGCCATAAAGGAAAAACTGTAAATCACCAGGATGAATATGCCGCATAGCCTTATTCGCTCCATATGTCTTTACCTCCATTGACATTGTCTAAATACTCTGCCGTATCGCCACTGGCACGGACAGGTCCCATCCTTTTCGGTACTCGCGCCGGATGAGCTTATCGGCCTCTGGGGCATTTGTTGCCGTCAATGCTTTCGCATCCCACTCGATTTTCTTACCGAGACGCACCGCCAGATTGCCCAGCAGGACCATTTCGGAGAGCGGGCCGGCGTAATCGAAGCTGGACAGAGCCTTAGGTCCGCCTTTACAAGCCTCAATCCACTCAGCGTCTTCATTAGGGACGCGGCGGATGGTCTTCGGAACGTCGGCGAACTGCCCGGCTCGGCGGCCGGGAGTAACGATCCAGTCTGTTGAGCTACGTTTGAACAACATCATTCCATCGTCGCCGACGAGAATCATGTCCCAACGCTGCGGATTGTCGATAGCGGACGGTTTTTTCTTTTTCCTTCTTCTGTTGGTATCGGCAACCTGCCCGTCTACGCCCGACTTCTTTGCCTCTTCGGTTGCCTGTTCGATAAGGTCGTACGGCGCGTTCTGCCTGCCGTCTTTATTGCCGTCGTACCAGACGTACTTGACAGCAGGGCCTTCGACCGCAGCCTTTGGCCCGACGGCACTACCGAGCCTGCCGCCGCCCACTGATGCGCGAGCGGCAAACTGATACGTAATGGTAGAGAAGTCAGGACCGGTTTCGGCGGTCTGCCCGCCGGATTCGGCTTCGACGCTCCGGGGAGAGCCCAAATCGAGCGCCCAGTACGGCATGTCCATAATGTGGCAGGCCATGTCCCCGAGCGCACCGGTGCCGAAGTCCCACCAGCCGCGCCACTTGAACGGCACATAACAGGCGTTGTAATTTCGCATCGGCGCCGGGCCAAGCCAAAGGTCCCAGTCAAGGTCGGCCGGTTTAGACTCGCCGGCGAGGCGCTGACGTTCGTCGCGGGCTTTTTGCCCCTGCGGCCAGATCGGGCGATTGGTCCAGGCATGTACCTCACGCACCGGGCCTATGATACCGGCGCGCAGAAGTTCTACGGCGCGACGGATCGGCTCTCCGGCGTGAGCCTGATTGCCCATCTGTGTCTGTACTTTGTAATAGGCGGCCGCCTTTGCCATTATACGTGCCTCATAGATCGAGTGCGACAGCGGTTTCTGGCAATACACATGTTTGCCCAAAGACATAGCCATTAATGATGCAATCGCGTGTGTATGGTCCGGCGTACTTACTGTAACGGCGTCGATGCCTTTTTCTTTTTGGAGCATAACACGGAAGTCCTTGTAGCGTTTCGCGCCGGGAAAACTCTTGAACGTCTTGCCGGCCCGGGCTTCATCTACGTCGCAGAGCGCCACGAACGTACCGCCCGCCCGGGTCAAGTCTTTCACCTCCCCGGCCCCTTTGCCGCCAACGCCGATACCCGCCAGATAGAAGCGGTCATTGGCGCCCCAGACACACTTGGGAATGTAAGTGAACGCAAACGAGGATGCTGCTGTGGCCAAAAAGTCGCGGCGGCTTATTTTTCGAATATGCATCTTTCATCCTTTCGATTGATTTGAGGATACCGATAGCACAATATCACTTATCCTTGCAATTTAAAAGATATGTGCTAACATGACCTTGTGCAACTGTAAAATGGAAATCTAAACCATTTTCGAAGGAGAAGTCATGAAACAACAAATCAAGCATCGCACATCGAGCAAACCCTCTCGGCGGCAATTCCTGAAACAGAGTGGAAAGCTGCTGGCCGGTTCGGTCGTTACTGGTGTTGCATTGCCTCGGATTTACGCCGCTCAGGACCATACGATTCGGCTGGCCCTGGTGGGCTGTGGTGGCCGTGGCACGGGCGCAGTCGCCGACGCCTTATCGGCCACGGGTGGTCCGGTTAAGCTATGCGCCATGGCCGACCTTTTCGAACCGCGCCTTCAAAGCAGCCTGAGCAATTTGAAAAAGGATTTTGCGGACAAGCTCGACGTTCCGCCGGAACGCCGATTCATTGGCTTTGGTGCCTACAAGAAGGCGATCGACTGCTTGTCTCCGGGCGATGTCGTGCTGCTTACTACCCATGCGGCTTTTCGTCCGATGCATTTCGAGTACGCCGTCAAGAAGGGCATAAACGTCTTCGCGGAGAAATCGTTCGCAATAGATGCGCCTGCAGTCCGCCGTTGGCTCAAAGCTGCTGAGGTCTCCGAGCAAAAAAATCTGAAGGTCGGCGTCGGTTTCATGTGGCGTCATTCGGCGGCCCGGCAGGAAACGATCCGGCGGATTCACGATGGGGCCATTGGAGATGTGCACACTTTGCGTATTTATCGTGTTCACGGCCCGGTCCATTGTCCGTCCCTGCCCAAGAACGCCAATGAGCTGGCCTTCCAGCTCCAGCATCCAAACAGTTTCACATGGGTGTCGTCCGGCTTTTTCATCGACTGGCATTGCCATAACATCGACGTGGCCTGTTGGGCCAAAGGGGCCTGGCCGGTCTCGGCCCAGGGATTCGGCGGCCGGTGCTACGAGCAGGCGGGCAGCCAGTTCGACCACTACACTGTGGAATACACCTTTGCCGACGGCACGAAATTACTGGCGTTCTCCCGGCACATGAACGGCTGCTGGAATACATACTCCGACTACGCTCACGGCTCCAAAGGCTCGGCCGTGCTCATGGCGACTCTGGGTCAGCCAAATCCAAAGATCTACAAGGGCCACAACATGATCCCGGAAAATCTTATCTGGGAATTTGGCCGGCCCGATCCGAATCCATATCGCGTCGAATGGCAGTTGCTTCTGGATGCAATCCGGCAGGACAAACCGCACAACGAGGCCCGGCGGGCCGGCGAGGCGGAAGTGGCCGCACTCATGGGACGAATGGCAACCCATACCGGCCAGTACCTCACGTGGGATCAGGTGTTGAAATCGGACTTCCAATTCGTCCAGGACATAGACGGCATGACTTTTGAGACTCCCGCTCCCATCCACGCGGGGCCCGGCGGCATTTACCCTGCCCCACAACCGGGAATTACGAAGGAAGTCTAAGGCGTAAAAAATATGCGTGTGTGACTTACGCACACTGATTCTTTTTGTCTATACTATCCACGGGCGTTTACGAATCTTTGATTCGGCTATAGTTTTTAGGGTAAGTGCAACATCCTTCTTCACCTGAAAATCGAACATGCCAATGCAAAGTAAGTCTGCCTCCACAGCTAATGCGCCCTTGAGTCCTTTCTTTGTGCGTATCGCTCCTCATGCATGTACCTTTAGTT
>SDBT01021702.1_pt1 | contig 10034 bp, 2 predicted proteins | sample 2277101 | NCBI WGS metagenome assembly SDBT01 (sample SAMN10404973, study PRJNA504765) | marine sediment metagenome | isolation source: marine sediment core GS10_PC15, 103 cmbsf | place: Arctic Ocean: Southern Knipovich Ridge | collected 2010
CAAATGTACTAATTCCTATAAACTTTATATTAGCTAACGCTTTTGCTCTTGATACATCTTCTATCGACCCCTTTGCCCTTGCTAGAGAAAATGCTAACAACCCAGATATAGACATACAGACAGATAACTCAGGTGTTTTAGTTAAGTTAAACTATAGAGAAGATTTACAGTCTTGAGCAGCTAGAACTTTAGGTGATGCTGATAAGTGGATTGATATAGCTATTGCTAATGGTCTTAAGCCTCCATATATAGATGAAGTGGGCGAGAAGATTAACTTGATATCTAATGCTAGTGGTAACCAAATTAATATAGCTGGTATAGACACCAACAATGAGTTAAATATTGACAAGATATCAGTAGGACAAGTAGTCTTACTTCAATCTGACACCCAAACATTTCCTGAGCAACGCAGCATACTCAACATAACTGAGATACCGATCTCTGGAGAGATTATCATTGAGTTAAGTGGTGAAGACGATCTGGATAAATATAAGTTATCAGAGAACGCGCATATACGAATATTTAAGCAAAACACAACTAATAGTAGCTTCTTTATATTAATACCATCTACGGATGTTCTAGACGACACTGATACTGATCAGGTACCTTTCTTCTTGTCATCCAGTGATGAGGTTGAAAGACGGCAAAAGATAGATCTTAATATAGATGATAAGGGAGAGATAAACTTTGACAGCACAGATGACTTACAGCTATCTTTTGGCTTAGAGAACTCAGTACAAGCTGTTAAGTTAAAACTTTCAATTGAACAAGGTGAATTAAGACGTCACTCTGAGCATGGTTTAGTTCCACTAGCGGGTCAAACCAATAAAGACGTTGGGTTGCTTAAAGAAGTGTTAATAGATTCAATTACTTCTATGATTGCAGCTGACGAAAGGTTTTCTCGAGTAGAAAGACTAGATGTAAGGTATACAAATCCAGTAAATAGTACTACAGCAACTGGATTTAATGTATTGCTAGTAGTTAGACTAGCTGGATCAGGGCAGTTAGTGCCTATAACTTTTAGTGTAAAATTATAAGGATAAGGAATGGCGAATATAAACATTAAGAGCTTCAACGAGATACTGGGAGATATGATCCGCAAGATCATAGCTGATACACCAGTAAATGACATTAATAAAGGCTCTGTTTTACTAACTTTACTAGAAGCAGCTGCGTCAAATGATTATGAGAACAATACAGCCATCCTTAATGTTCTTGAATTGCTCAACATAGATGCGTTGAGAAACAATGATCTTGATGCTCATGGATCTAACCTAGGTTTAACTAGAAATACAGCTTCTAAATCTTCTGGATTTATAGTTGTAACTGACAGTACTATAACTAAAAGAAGTACTTCACTGTACCCTATTAAGCCAGCTCCTATTGTTTCTTCTACCGTTATACATGTTAATGACGCTAGTACTTGGGATCAGACCGGAGCACTATATATAGGACGAGATACTCCAAACTTTGAAGGTCCAATAAGTTATACATCTATTGATGACAATGGATCTTTCTTTACTATCAATTTAGCATCTGCTTTAGAAAAAGATCACTTACTTTCTGAGTCAGTAATTGATAGTCAAGGAACCACAGATAGACAGATTCTTGCAGGAACTGTTGTTAAGATTCCTGCCAACAATATAAATCCAGAGATTGAGTACACTGTTTTACGAGATGCAGTTCTTGCTGCTGGTGAAGACACATCAGATGATATACCCGTTGTTGCTATTAAAGCTGGGTCTTTAGGCAATGCTGGTATTAACTCGATTATATTATTTAACACAGTTCCCTTTATTGGTGCAGAAGTAACAAACACTAATGCATTCACTAATGGTAACGATTCAGAGACAGATGGAGATTTTAGAGATAGAATTAAGGCCTTTTCTAGTACATTAGCTAGAGGCACTGAAGGTGCTATACTAGCTGCCATTGATGGCGTATCAGACGAAACTGACGGTAAACAAGTTGAGTCAGCTGTAATTACCGAACCGCCTAACATTGGTAACCCATCTATTGTGTATATAGATGACGGCCAAGGGTTTGAACCGAGTTTTGATGGACAGTCGGTTGACCTACTAATTGCAGAAGCTAGTGGCAACGAAGAGTTCTTGCAACTAGCTAACTACCCGCTACCTAGACCTCAGGCAATCAATAATGCAGATGCACCATTTCTGCTTACTGACGGTATGACTTTAGAAGTTTTAGTAGATGGCATAGAAGAATCGGTTGTATTTAACGAGTCTGATTTTGGAAGTATCTCTTCAGCAACTATATCAGAAGTAGTAGTAGCGATAAATGATCAGGCAACTACATTTAGATGTAGATTGTCAGACAATTCATCAAGACTATTATTATACCCATCAGATCATGATGCTGAAACCTTACAGGTAGAAAGTGATGGAGATGCATTAGATGCTAATTTACAGTTAAAATTTCCTGTAACTGAATTTTCATATATTAAACTATATCAAAATAGTACTTTATTAAAGGAAGTTGAACGAGCAGCTGCTGTTTCAACTACTCCATTTGCAACTTGGGATATTACTTCATCTGGAAACTTGATACTATCAGTTGATGGAACACCAGATCAGGACAGAACGTTCACGATTGCAGACTTTACAGCAACTAACTTTAATGCACTAGTTCTATCAGATTGGGTAGATGCTTTTAATGAAAAATTTGCTGGCATTACTGCAACAGGGACTACTACTGGAAGAATGGTATTAACTTCAAATAAAGAAGGTTCTACCTCAACATTAGAAATAGTTGGTGGATCTTATCTACCTATAATGTTTAGTGGTCAAGAAACAGAAGCTACAGGACAAGACTCTAACTTTGAGTTAAATAGACAAAACGGAAATTTACGAATACTAAATGAAATCAATGCTGGTGACATTATAACAGCTGGATCTGACGATACTAAGGGAAGCTTAGTATCAACTGCAGCATCTAGTGGTTTATATAATGTAGCTATTGATGCTAACAATCGTCCAGCAGAGATGGTTATTGTAGCTGACGCAGAACGTGTACTACCAAGAACCTTAAACTTAGCAGTTGGTATTACTGTTACATTGACTGATGAGGGCTCTAACGTAATGAGAATTATGTCTAGTACAGCATCAGCTTTTAGAACAGCACAACCAAATGACTATATCTATATAACTAACCGTGGTGATATAGCTGGTACTGGTGCTGAAACTTGGATTGATATTCTTTCCAGTGGACTTTATAAAATTAAAGCTAAAGGAGAACACCTTACAGACGGTGTAGATACTTACTTAGAAGTAGACAATGTAGCTATGATCGTAGGTGGACCTTATACAGTATCGGATGGTTTAGACATACAAATCTTTAGTTCAGATACTTACCCACAACTTTGGAAAGGATCATTTACAGCTACCCCTGCTGCTGCACCAATTGAAGATGTAGTTGACTCCATCAATGACAATATTAAGGGTGTAATTGCAACTATCTTTAGAACTAACTTTATTAAGTTAACTTCTACTACAGAAGAAGGTGGAAGTATCGCTATTCCTGTTTCTGTAGCTAGTGCAGGTCAATTATTTGAAACTGGATCTTCAGAACAAGAAGGAACACAATCTCACGTTGCAAGTAGAGTTCCTGAAGTAGATACAACTACTATATTTGAAAGAACTGAACCAACCAATACTAATATATGGTTGGATCGTTACATCTATACAGATATAAGAGGTTCACTTACCGCTTCGGAAGAACCTAACTCTGATGGTACTGGTACATTTTCTGAAACACTTGAAGACACTGCTTCGGTTGACTTCACTACAGATACAACTTATAATGATGCAATCAATATAACTAGTGGATCTAATAAAAAGCAAACAAGAGATATTAGAACTATTATAGATGCTGATAATATAGGCACTAGACACAACACTCCTAGATCACTGTTTGACTATGATATAGACGATGAGTATCAGATAACTAAGAACCTAGAATTATCAGATGAAGATAGCTTAGTTGCTATCATAGATAACGATTCTGTGGCTAAAACAGTAGACATATCATTCTCTAGAACAGGACAAGTTAACGGTGGTTCTCAAGCTGGTGTTTTCTTACCTACTACTGTTGCATTCTCTGCAGATGACACAGACAATGAACCCGGAATTGATTTTGGAACATTGAACGTGTGGGGGACATTGACTTCTCAAACTAGCACTGACTTTAATGATTACATTGTTTGGTTTAGAGCTAGAAACTGGTATGACTCAAACAGTGCTACTATAATAATTAGAGCTCAAGAGTATGGGCCGGTTGGAGATAGTCTTAGATTTCAATTAGAGTATCCTATTAATCCAGACTCAACTAAGTCTTTTTCACATGTAAGTAGTCCAAGTAATACTTTAGGTACTTATACTTTTGGATCTGGTGCTGAAGTAGTTACAAATGTTGCAGCCACTGATGAATTTACATTTGTAGATCAAGGTGGAGATGTGTTCAGGATAACGTTCCCTGTTGGTGCCACTGTTGCCAATGCTGCAATAGGTGACATTATATCTATCACAGCAGATTCAGGCTTTACTACAGGCAACCAGGGAGCTTACAGGATAAACGCTAAGAACGATGGAAATCGTACGGTAGACATATATAATCCTGATGCAGTTGCCACTATAGCTGGTGTTGATCAAATTGAAACTACAACAACTGTAGCAGATATAGCTGATTCACTAGATGGTACTTACTTCGTACTAACCGCACCAAACGGTGATACTGTTAAATTTTGGTTTGATAATAATGACTCTGGGACACTAGAGCCATCGATTGGATTAACCACTAGATCTCATGAGGTTAATATAGCTACTGGTGATAGTGCAATAACTGTTGCAACTACTCTAGCAGCAGCTATGTTAGGTGATGTAGCTATTTCAACTGCAACTAATGGTGGTGGTACTTTAAGTGTTATTACCCTAACATGGTCTACTGATGGACCTTCTGCTATTGGATTTGATGGAGCATCAGCAACTGGGTTCTCTTTTGCCATCACAACTCCTGGTGTTACAGCTACTTTTGAAACACTTGTTATTGCGACTGGATTGAGAATATTCCCAATATCTGATACCACAACCTCAGATATAGTAGATGAGATAAACGAGAGTTCTATATTTATAGCTGTAGAAGAAACAGCTGGTGACTTTATTAGAGCAACTCGTGAAGAAGCTTCTGTAGCCGTTGATGAGCTAGGTTTTGGCCATGATCCAGACCCTCTAAATGGAGTCAACGAGTATGTTGGAATGTTTGATTCACAAAATTGGATCTTAACCTTTCAAAACACCAATCCTAACTTTGAACTAAAAGAAGCATTACAACTTCAAGGCGTGTCTGCTGTTTATAGCATGGAGACTACTAGCAACGATGATGCTACAACTGGTGAAAAATTTAAGTTAATTCCAGTTACTACTACTAATTTAAGACATCACTTAATTCATAAAGCACTATCTCAGCTTGATATTATATCTGATGTAGATTTTGCTGAGCAAAATAAAAAGATGCAGATTAAATCTCAACTATTAGGCTCTGATGGAGCTGTAGAAATAGTTGGTGGAAGAGCTAATGCTGCTTCATTTAAGATTATCAATGACTCACAAATCAACACTGACGGTGGTACTGATTTCTTAGAAGTTAAGATACCTGTAGCTCCCAACTCATTAAGTCCTGGTCAACATGTTAGTTTAAGCAATGATTCGGGGGTTGAACGACTAGATAGAGTTGTTACTGACGATACAATGAATGTAGTTAAGATCAATGATACTACGTATGAATATAGATACAACGATAAGGGTACAAACTTTAATCAACATGTTGAATTTACTATAGCAGATGCAAATGGTATTGATCCTGGTAGCTATCCAGTAGCAGAAAAAGTTTGGAGATGGACTCATAATGATGCTGGCTCTGTAGCAACACATATAGATACTACGGTAGGAGTTATAGTAACTGGACCAGCTAAATACGATTCAGCCGGTTCCTTGGGTTCAGCAACTAACTTATTTATAACTGTTAATGATACTGGTTCTGCTTCTACAGCTTTAAACTTTGAGTTAACTTCAAGTGGACAACCTGTACAGGCCGACTATATATTCTTTGAAGACAGTGATGGTGATGAATATGCTGTTTGGTTTGACATCGATGCTGCAGGTACTGCACCTGCTGGTGGACCTTTCTTAACAGCTGCCAATAAAGTTGAAGTGGACATATTAAGCACAGATACACCTAATCAAATAATGGCCAAATATGTTTCTGAGCTATTAACCTTCGGCATAACTACAGACTTTTCACTATCACTTTCTGGTGGTGCATCTTTAAGCGATGTACAAGCAGGAAATCTAGTTAACCCTATAGGGACTTTTGTAAGTCCGTGGGATAATACTAATTTAACCTTTGAATCAGGTGATAATAAAACTGCTGGGTGGCCCATTATAAACGTTAGTTCAGCTAGTAAATATTTTGATGTAGTTAATCCTTATGGTAAAGCTATGGTTGCTACTCCAATTGGAGCTACAGGTACTGTGCTTATATCAACTTCACCTATCATTGAATGGAGAACAAATCATTCTGCAAAGGTAGAAATAACCTCAGCATCTATAACGAGTAGTGTTGCTACAGCAATCACAAATGGACCACACAGATTAAACGTAGGTGATACTTTCGTTGGGATTGACATTCCTTCTACTATAACGCCAGATACTAGCACAGTGGCTACTGTTATTGGACCAAATCAATTTACTTACGCATCATCTAATGCTGATATTGCTAATGTGGCACCAGCGGGTTTCTTACTTAAAACAGGTGAAACAGAGACTCAATATAAGATAGAAGAACTTGGATACAACAACACATTTAGACTATCACGTGCTAGTGGTGACTCACCACTATTTACTACTTGTGGTGTAGCAGTTGATGACTTACTAATATTAAGTGGTGATACGTTCACGCCTATTAACAATGGTGAGTTTAGAATATTAGCTATAGATGAAACATCCGTTATATATCAAAATGAAAATGCTGTAGAAGAACTAGACACGTTTGTTAAGTTTAATAATTTTGACAACAATGTTGTTTGGCAGTCAAACAGTGACCAGGTTACAGGAGTAGCAGGTGCCTTTAACAACTTGGCTTTAGGAGATTGGGTTAAGAAAGAAACTGACGATGATACCTTCTTTACTCAAATTTCAGCTTTTGATACAGGCTCTGCAGCTACAGCAACTGCAATAACACTTGCTAATAACTATATAGGTATTACCTCTACAACTACTGGTCATGCTTTAGATCAAAATAGTAATATTGGTACAGGAGTATTGCTCCTAGATACTAGACATATAAGATTCTTAGAAGGTGATGCAGTTAGAGTAAATGACTCATTGTTTATCAGTGAAAATACAAATGCTAACTGGTTTAATACCACTAATTCAGGTACTTTTGATATAGACTCTGTCGGTACTAACAGTGTTGACGGTAAAATCTTTATGAGAGTTACTAATGCGGCTGGAGTAGCAGAATCAGATATTCAATTAGATATAACCAATACGGTATTTTCGATCACAGAAAGTGATGATAATAAGTTTACTACTATACGTCAGATTCAAGCCGTATCTATCGATGAGTTTAACTCTGACAGACGGTTGATCTATCTAACTCCTGGTAATAGAGCTTATAAGTGGAGTCAATCTAACGCATCTTCTATATCTGCAATAGGTAAGATTGGGTACAATCAAGATCTAGTAACTGGCGTTGATGGCTATTTATACTACACTGGCTTGCTTAGGAAAGTACAGAGGATCATAGATGGTTTTGATCCAGATCCAACTAATTTTCCTGGTAGAAAAGCTGTTGGTAGTTTAATTGAAACTCTACCTCCGTTGCGAAGACAAGTAACTATAGCTATTGATGTTACCACACAAGACGGAGTTAACTTAAGTGAGATTAGTGATGAGATCACATCATCCATTATTAACTACGTAACTGATCTAGGTGTAGGCCAAGATGTCATCTTGTCTGATATTATTGTTAGAGTTAAGAATATTGATGGAGTAGCTGCTGTAACATTTATTACACCAGAACCCTCTGAAGAGCGAATAGCTATAGCATCTGATGAAAAAGCATTCGTTGAAGCCTCAGATATAAGTATAGCATAAGGTAAAAATGGCTAATAATATTACAAGAGTAGACAATTTACACGATCAAATGCCAGCTGTCTTTAGTACTAGGCAGAACGCAAACTGGAAAGCTTTGATTGAATCTCTTGGAGATGTAGATCAGGAGACGCTTGAGTTAATTGAATCTGTAAGACAGCAGTTCTTTGTTAAGACTGCAAGTCGACCTTACTTAGACAGATTGGGAGCAGCCAATAAAGTTCAACGACCTAGATTTGTAGGTATGGATGACCCGACTTTTAGAGAGTTTATTCCTATTATGTCTTTCCAGCCAAAACAAGTTAAATTTATAATGGATAAACTACTTGATATCTTTTTCTTTAAAGAGTCAACTACATCTTTTATATCTAGTGGTTTAAGTGAGCCATTTGATATACTTGATGATTCTGAGCTAGAGTATACTATAGATGAGTTCGTCAGTGAGAGAATTGAATTCAGAGCTGAAGAGTTTACAGACATAACTGATGCTACTGCAGATGAAGTAGTTGCAGCTATAAACAGACAAACTACTAATAGCTATGCTATTGCTTTTGAAGATAGCATAACTAAATTAGTAAATATAAGAATCTTTACTGATACTATAGGAGCTAAAGGATCAGTTAGAATTACTGGTGGAAGAGCTAATATTGGATTACAGTTTGACGGCTTTAACACTGGTGCCGGTAATGGTGTAGGTACTGAATGGACTGTATCTACTATCGGTGATACTATAACTATGGAATATACAGGAACTGGTGGTTCACCTAATATCAGTACTCTACAAGTAGGTGATGTAGTTATTATCACTAGAACAGGTAACGAAGGCAGCTTTGTACTTACAGACGTAGATCCTAGCAATGATACTATAGAATATATCAACTTGTTTGCCACAGATGAAACATTTATACAGACAACTGTAGATGATGTTAAGTTCATGACTCCATTTGAAGCTAATGTTTACCTAAGAGATAGACGAGCCTTAGTATGGGAGATTAAACCTGGCGAGATAATAGTTGAGATGCCTCCAACTCCCCCCGTTGTACAAAGACGCAGGATTGGTTCTGCACACATCAACGGTATAGATTCCTTGGTGGCAGATACACCAACTACAAGCAGCTTAGAATTAGCTACTATAGATAAGTGGCCAACTACAGGTGGGAGGTTCTTTTATATTCCTCTTAATGAGATACAGACATTTCACCCCGCAGATGCTACCACTGACATATTCACTTTTAAAAGTAAGTTGTCTAGTACTTTACCCGTTTATACATATACAGGAATAAGTGGAGATACTTTAACAGGTGTAACACCTGCTCTACCTGGTGCTGCAGATACAGCTAAGATAACTTTAACATCAGCTGATAGAGATGCAAGTAACATTATTACAGTCACCACTGCTGCAGTACATGATTATGAAGTAGGCAACGACATTATAATAGAAGATGCAGTTCTAGGTGCTGGAACTGGACCTGACGTTAATGGAGTATGGGAGATCACAGCTGTTAACAGTACTACTGAATTTGAAGTATCCTCATTTGCTGGTGCTTTAGGTGCTAGGGCTTCTACTGGTGGAACAGTAAGAATTGAGAGAATAGGCACATCACTTTCTGGTGGTAGAGTTATATTAACTACAGCTCAAATCATAGAGGGACTTGAAGGTCCTTTCTTATGGGACGTAAACTCCGACTTTGTACTGTCATCTTTAACTACTGAATTAACAGTAGAGATAGAGGCCGGTAGTACACAAAGAAATATACAAGTTAATCCCAATGATATACCTAATGAAGATGGTAGATTGATATTTGATTTTGGAACTGAGAAGCAAGAAGGACCTGTGCGTTACTTTTTTAAACCTAGTGATACTTC
>SDBT01021703.1_pt1 | contig 10034 bp, 2 predicted proteins | sample 2277101 | NCBI WGS metagenome assembly SDBT01 (sample SAMN10404973, study PRJNA504765) | marine sediment metagenome | isolation source: marine sediment core GS10_PC15, 103 cmbsf | place: Arctic Ocean: Southern Knipovich Ridge | collected 2010
ATCCGCCCGCGCGGCGGCGCCGGCGACGACGACGTTGTCACGCCGCCATTGCCCGAGGAGGAGGACGGCCCGCCCAACGCCGACCCGCAGATGGACCCGTTGGTCAACGCCACAACGGGCGAGATCATCGTTTTCCTGCCGTAGCTTCATTGCGCTGGCGAATACATGTCGGGCCGTATAACCCCTCGGGGCGCTCCTTTGGCGAGGCAGCCGCCGCCCACCCGCCATGGCTATCCGGAGCGAGACGCGCAACGTTGTTTCCTTCATCCTTTTCTTTATCGCCATCGTGGCCGTTATCCTCATCTTCTCGCTCGTGGCCCTGATCTTCCTTCCCCAGACCTACCTCGCCGTCCTGCTGCGGCACTGGGGATTCCACTTCTTCAACCGGTTCAAGGAAGACCAGGAGTTCGCCAACGCTGTTGACCGCGGGTTCCAGGTCCTGATCGCCACCTGGAACGGCGCCATCACCGTGGTCCGCGTCGCCACCGCCCTGTGGAACTACATTGTGCCCGGCCTCGTGCAGATCATTGTGTGGTTACGCATGTGGGCCGGGTCGCTCCTGGTTATTGCCGCCTCGCAAAAGCGGTGCGAGTACACGCAGGACTGGTGCCAGGTCGACGCCGACTGCCCCATCAACATCCCGGCCAACATCGACGTCCCGCCGGGGGCCGAGAACACCTGCACGCGCCGCCTCGACCTCACCGTGGAGCTGGAGGAAATCGCAGCGTCCGTCCGCATCCCGGCCTTGGACCGATTCGGGTCCGTACAGCAGCTGTGGTGCATCTACGTGCGAATAGCCCGCATTCGAATACGGCTGTTTCCGGTCGCTGCCACGACGTTCATCAAGATCGTGCGGATGTACGTCGGCATCGCCACCGAGGGCGTGGTGGAGCCGGCCCTGGCCTTTGCCGAGGGCATGACCGCGGACCAGTGGCAGCGCTCGGCCGACGAGCTGGGGCGCCAAGAAGACGAGGCCGTGCGGCGCCAGCGGGCCCGGCGCCACGACATCCCGCCCGGCGACGTCCCGGGGCCGCTGCCGCTCGACCTCGACCTCGGCGTTTTTCTCACCCTCAACAACTCCCTGCTGCGGTGCGACCTCGACGAGCGCGCCAACTGCATCGAGGACTCCATTGTCGCCGGCGGCCGAGCCGGCATTCGCCTCTGGGGGTCGTTCTGGGAGCTCGTCGGGAAGTTGGGGACAGCCATGCTGCGGTTCATCGTCACCTTTCTCGTCAACATCCTACCTTTTGTTCTCGAAACAGTGCTCGAAATCCTCGAGTTCATCTTTGGGCCCGGCGGGTTCTTTTGGCGAACGCTGATTACCGTGGCCGAGTGCGGGAGCGCCATCCTGGACGTTCTCTCGAACCTCTGTCTCACCGTCAAGAGCATTGTTAACTTTGTCTGCGCCATTGTTGCTGTCTTGGACGAGTTCGTTGGCTTTGTCTTTGACCAGTTGGACATCCTCAACATCGTTGCGGAGCGCGTGCACGCCACCATCAACATCCTGCGGACCTTTGACCCGTCGCGCTTCATTTTCCTCAACAACGGCGTCATCACAGCCGACGTCAACTCGCTTTTTAACTCCTTCCTCGGCCTTTTGGAGGACGTGTGCAACGACGTTCTCCCCGGCTTCCTCGACGATGTCTGCGACCTCTTCGACTTCACCATCAGCGACATCCCTGTTCTGCGCATCCCTCTTGGACCGTTCTTCAGCCACCTGGCACCTTTTGAGGCCCTGCAGTCGTTCTCCCTCGGCGACCTGCTCGCTGTCCCGCTTGGCCTCAATCTTGGCGACCTCACAGCGTCGAGCGTGTGCAGCACCCTGCTACCGTTCTGCACCTTCCCCGACCCGTTCGCCGCCATCCTCGATTTTATTGACGACAACAACCTGGGGAAGCGCGGCCTCCCGCCGGCCCCGCAGCGCATTCCCCTGGATCCGGTGTGCTCCGGCGGCGAGGCGTGTGTTGCCGCTATTGCCGCCGTCATCGCCGAAAGGCTGCCGGCCCGGCGGTCGCCCGAGGTGTGCGCCTCCGCCAACGCCGCTTTGTGGCTGGAGCCGTGCCTGCAAGGCGTTGCGCGGGCCTTCCGGTGGGCCAACCCGCACAACATCGCCGCGCAGGAAGTTTGCGAGCACGTCTGGCGCCTCTGGTTCCCGCTCGTGTGCTCGGGGCCCGTGGGGCGCGACGACGCCCCAGCCGTCCTGGCGAAGTTGACCGCTGTTGTCGCGCGCGCCACGTGCCGCCACATTTCGGGCCAGAGCGCCCTGTGCTCTACGGACAAGCCGACGCACTGCTCGCGCGCGTGGCTGGGGCGGGCTGTCCGCGAAACAACACGCGCCACGCTTGTCGAGGCGCGCGCCGCGGGCGGCATTGGCGGCGGGTGCGAGGCCTTGTGGGCCCCGGCCAAGCCGACTACAGTGGTGCCGCCGGTTATTCCGTGCTTGCGAGCCGCTCGGCCGCTCTTTAACATCACCGCCCAGGGCTACACCAACCGCACCACGGAGTGGGCGGCCGACCAGCACGCCGATCGCTGGGGGCGCGCCGCCCCGATGTGGGAGTGGCGGTGGTGCCGCGCCGTTGTCGCCGCTTGGCAGGGCGTGTGCGCCAACGCCACGGTCCGCCGCGCCGCCAACCAGATCCCGCGCCTGCGCGAAGACGTTCTTCTCACGGCGGTCACGGAGCGGTTCACGGCGCGGTGGATCACGGACCCGCAGTCGCAGTGCCACGTGGAGCACGCTGCGCCGCTGCCGGCCGACCCCAACGCCGTGCCGCCGCCGGCCCGCCCGCCACCCGCGACGTGCGAGTGGACCTGGGAGAACCGGACATTTACCGACGTTGTTGTTGAAGCGCACGACAAGTGGCTGCCGAACCTCAATCGCACCGTCACGCTCTACAGCGACAAGGCCGTGACAGCAACGTACCAGCAGCGCGTCCTCGTGTGTTCGGGGGGCGATGACGGACGCCAGCGCGACGTCCTGCTGGCCGACCCCGAGAGCCGCGGCGACGCTGGCGTGGTGGCGCAGCGCCGCCGCCGCCAGTTCGGTTCGATTATTGATGACCTCAACGAGGCCACGCGAGACGTTGGCGAGGCCTTTGTCAACCTCGGCGAGTCGTTCTTGCGCCTTCAGGCCTGCCTGCCCGACCTCGAGCAGAATTGGGAAGACGCTTTTACTGTTGGCTTGTTCTTGCTGGACGCGACGCTTGAGTACCGCGCCAAGATGAGCGTTCCCGGCCCGCTGGACATGCTCGAGCTCATCACCTTGCTCCGCTCGTCCGGCGCAACGTTTGACGATCTCGAGCAATGGGGCGAGGAGCTAGTGGTATTTGCCGAGCAGTTCATCGCCGACATTGACGACCTGGATTGCCTGTTTGACCCCGACTTCTTCCTGCCCAACAGTGTCCCGACGCCGCTCCGCAAGCGCGGGGCCCCGCAGTGGGGGCCGTCGGTTGAGTACGCCGCAGGGCGCGACGACCGCCACGCCCCGCGCACTGCCGGCGAGGCGCGGACGTTGCTGGACGCCTTTGTCGGCGGTCTCAACCACACTGTGCAGCGCGTCCTCGCCGAGGAGAGCGCGCGCCAGGACGACGGCGACGCCGCCGAGGCGGCCGAGGTCTTTATGCGCGTTGGCCGCTCGCTCTTCTTTGTCGAAGAAACGGAAACGGCGCCCAACGCCACCGCCGCTGCCGACGAGTGCACGTTCGACCCCGCAGTCGACAGCAACCCCTACAAGTGCTGCGACGTCGTGCGCGAGGGTTTGGATGCTGACTTTTACAGCTTCGCTGCCGCCGAGCAGTGCTGCACCGGCTTTAGCATGTGCACGCCCGACTGGGCGAGCAATCTCATCATCACCAAACCCATCAACATCACGTACTGGTTCACCTTTACCTGCGAGGACAAGCAGTGGTGGTACGTGTACGCCCCGCTCAAGTTTGTGTTCGACCCGGCTGTCGAGTCCATTCTCGAGTCCACGAGCGGCCCGCTCCACGCCATTGCCGAGCTAGTTTTGGTGGGCATGCTGCGCCTCACGCACGACATTGAGGGCGACGACGAGTGGCGCATCGCCGCCACGTGCTTCCTCCTCAACATCGTGTACGCCTACATTTTCTTCCTCACCTTTTTGGGCTTACTGTTCCTCTTTGGCCTGATCTACTTCTTCTGGGTCCGCGTTGACGCGGCCGACCGCTTGCGGCGCCTCGAGAACAAGAACCGCCCGATGAAGCGCATGGCGACGCGTGTTCCCGCCCTCAGCATTGTCTACTTCCTTATTGTGGCGGCGCTGTGGGCCCACATCTTTACCTCGCTGGCGACAGGCGACAACCGCCGCAACCCCGGCAACGTCCTCATCTGGTTCTACATTATCCCCATCTACGTCGCCTTTATGAACATGCTCTTCCACGGCGGCGGGCGCCCTGTGGACGAGCTCACGCCCAAGCAAGACCTGATTCAGGTCGACTCGCTCATGATCGCCCTGCTCGTGGTTGGCCTGGCTGTGGTGGGGGCGGGGTGGACAACCGAGGTCCTGGACTACATGTACGCCCTCGCTGGGTTGAGCTTAGGGCTGTTCGTTGTCGCCATTGCGTGGACGGCGGCGGCAGCGTAGCCCCTGTAGCAATATAAGCCCGGTTTGCTGCCGCTGTCATAGTCACAGCCGCAATCCAATCGTAAATGGAGGAGACCGAGCTCCAGCGCCGCGTGCGCGAGGCCGAGCTGCCGGACGTCCCTGAGGAAGCGTTCGAGCGCGGGCGCCCGCGCGGCCAGGTCCTGCAGGAATTTCTTGACGCGGAGCGCGAACGCATCCGCACAGAAGAGGAACCAGGAGGCGTGGTTGAAGAAATCATTGCGAGCCAGAGCCGCATGACCTTTGGCGAGGAGGACGAGGAAGACGCGGGCGAGGAGGCGCGGGCCGAGATCGAGCAGAGCCTGCGCGAGAGCCAGGTTGTGATTATGGAGGAGGACGAAGAAGACGAGGAAGCGCTGCCGCCCGCCATGGCCCCCCTAGAAGAGGATGACGACGACGACGACGACGACGAGCTCGCGCCACAGCTGCAGCAAACATTTGCCCAGCTGGCCCTGGCCCTCGACCTCGCGCACGCCGGCGACTACGACGCTGTCGCCGCCTACGTCATGGGCGGCGGGGGAGAGACCGAGGCCCCCGTGTGGCAGGCGCACGACGTGCTGTTTCCGCACACGCCCAGCGTCACGGACGAGACCCGCCGGGCGTGGGTCCACGGGCAGCTGCGCCACATTGCCGCGGCCCTGATGCTGCGGATCGCCGACCAGGACGCCCAGGAACTGCTCTTCGACATCCTCGTCAACTACGACGGGTCTTTCCCCGCGGCAGTGCGCGGGGACGCCCGCACCATGATGACCGCGCTCGGCGGGTCGCTGGCCGTTGCTGTGGAGCACTGGTTTGCCGCATTCGGGGAGCGCGTTCCTGCGTCCAGCCCGGCCCTCGACGCGGAGCGCGCGGCCGACGACGCCCTGGCCGCGCACAACGCCCACTGGGGGCACGTCCACGCCACGGGCCTGGCGTCGCTGGCCCGCGTCCGCCTGGCCGAGGAAGCGCCCAGCGTGGCCCGCGACCCTGAGGGCTTCCTCGCCCTGCTCCGCGCTCTTGACGACGCCGCTGTTTGGCGCGCGCGCTCGCCGCTTGTTGCGCTGTTTGCCGACGTCCGCGTCCGCGCGACGTGGCGCGATAGCAGCAGCAACAGCGCCGACGTGCGCGCCGCGCTCGGGCCCACTGTGCGCGCGGCCCTCGAGGCCGCTGTGCGCCGCCACCCCAACAGCTTCCTGGACCTGGCGCGCGTGGCCGTGGAGTACTTGAGCCTGCCCGACCTTGCGGCTTTCTTCCACCAGCACTCTGCCTTTAACGCCGTTCTGAGTCGCCCCTCTGTCGACGTCTTGTGGCGCGCCGCCCCCCCCCCCGCGCGCGGCACTGTGTTTGCCGCCCTGCTTCTCGGCCAAGTCGACTGGGAGATCCTGGCCGCCCTCGACCCCGACGGCCAGCACCTCGTGGCCGCCATCCAAGGCCTCCATGCCGCCACGCTAGGCACCGTGTTCGCCACAGACCCCGCCTTTTACAACAACGAGCCCGCCGTCCGGACAGCCATGCTTGTTGCGGCCTACGTGCGGTGGCGCCCCGGGCCGCCGCTTGTTGTTGCAGCCGGCACCTACCTGCAGGCCGTTGTCGAAACCATGCTGGTGGGGTCACTCTACTACGACGACGACGACGACGGCGCGGACCTGATGCGCGCCGCCATGGCGCGCATCGAGCCCGCTCCTGGGCCCGAGCTGGTTTTGTTTGTGGCGCGCCTGTTTGCTGTCGTGATGGCCCTCCCGCCGGCGGTCGACAACCGCTGGACGGCCACGGCCTACCTCGCCGAGGTCCTGGGCGGCCTCCGCCACACGCTCGCGGAGCCCATTGCCGGCTTGCCGTTTGCCTTTGGGGCCGCGGTCCCCGGCGTCCTGACGTGGCGCGCCTCTGCGGAGCGCGTTTTTAGCGTCGACGGCCTGTCGACAGCAACGGCGACGCCGCCAACGCAGACCGCCTCAACAGCCGTCACCATGCTGTACACTGTTCTGGGCAGGGCCATGCTGTGGGACGCCGACGCTGTGTACGCCATCATGCGCCACGCCGCCGCAGCGCGGTTCCCCACCAAGATTTTCGCAGCCCTGCTGAACGCGGCCCTGGACCACGACTCCGACGTGGACGGCTTTCGGCGCCCGGCCGACGGCGGCCTGCCGCTCGTTCACACCGCCGCAGCCGCGTGGAACGTTGCAACTCTGTACCTGTTCACCGAGATCTGGCCGCGCGACCCCGACGACGACGAAGCCGTGGCCCAGTGGTCGGCGGCCACAGGCTTTGATGGGCGGACGCCGCTCGAGAGCGCGGTCCTGGGCGATGCCCCGCCGCTGGGCGGCGACCGCCTCGAGGCAGTGCAGTTCCTTCTAGACTACGTTGTGGCGCGGCCGCCGCACGGGGAAAACCTCGCGCGGCTGGCGGGGGCTGCGGCGCGCAACCCCCAGGTGGGCCTGCCCACCCTGCGCGCCGTTGTCGGGGCCGGCGCCCTGGACGCCGCCGCCGTGCGCGGGGCCCGCGACAACATGGCGCGCAGCTCCGACCGCGAGCAGCAGCGCAAGCGGCGCTACCTCAACGACCTGGCGCGCCGCCTGGAATCGCGCGAGGAGGACGTGCGCCAGGCACGCGAAGAAGCCGAGGAGCGCGAGGAGGCGCGGGCCGCGACGCCGCCGCGCGTCCAGCTGGAGCCCCCGGAGAGCGCCGACGACTTTGTGCACTTGGTGTCCAGCGACGACTTTTACCGCGACACGGTGATGGCCAATCCCCGGGCGTTTGAAGAGTGGTGGTCGCGCGACACGGTGGCGCGCCTCCGCGCGCGCGACGCCTTTTTCGCGGAGTGGAGCAGCCCCGGTGGGGGTGGCGCGGCGTACTTGGACGCTCTCTTTGCCGCGCGCGAGCACCCAGCCCCGCGGGGTAGCGAGACGGAGGCTGAGGCCGAGGTCGAAACCGAGAGCGAGGCCGAGATCGCGACTGCGATGGTTTCGTTTGCGGCGCGCAAGCTGTCAACACCGCCGCCCAACTTGGTACCGTCCCTGGCAACGTCGGTCGACGCTGTTTTGAGCACAATAGCGGAGCTCGCGCTCTTTTAGGAATACACCTACTGAGCCCTAAACGCTAAACGCTAACAGCCTCGACTTGCTCGATGATGACGGCGAGGGCGCGCTGCAGGGCGGCGCCAACCTGGATGTAGGCTGCGCGCAGAAGCAAGAGCACAACCGCTTGCACTTCCTCTGGGAGCACGCCTTGCTGGTCGGGGGGGGCCAACACAACGGCGCAGCTGCGGTGCATGGCGTGGAACGACAGACCGGCCTTCCCGCCGCCGGCGTTCACTGTCTGGCCGTGCTGGGCGACGAGGCGGAAGAGCGTGGCGGCAAAGGCCTCGCCGCCGCCGGGCGGAATGGAGAGCAGGTCCTCGCCGTCGACCTGCCGCGACGTGACCGAGGGAACGGCGAGGCCCTTGTTGCCGCCGCCGCCTTTTCCCTTTGCCCTGGCGCAGCCTTTGCCCCCTGTCCTGGGGACGCCACGCTGCCTCACCGCGGGACCCATGGACTTGGGGGCATCCAGGGAGTCCAAAACTGGGACAACTGCCTGCATCGCCGCAAACCACTCGGGGAGGCTGCCAAGGTTGGCAGCGCGCTCTACAGTCGCACGGACTTGGGCGGCTGCGCTGTCGCTCCCGTTGGCGGCGAGCCACTTTGTGGCCTTGGCGACGAGGTCGCTCTTGGCGGCGTCGAGGACGCTTGGCGCCACCGCGATCTGTGTTGTGAGCGGCGTCACAATGCCGTAGCGGATGGCGAGGGCGCGGAGCTGGGCGTCGAGGGCGCGGGCGTCCAACTGGCCTGGTCCGCGGCGCTGGCCCTCGAACACCGTGGCTGCGGCGGCGGTGAGCAAAGCCCGCCCGGCGTCGCCCTCGGCCTCGCAAACGAACACGTCGAAGTGCTGCCCGCCGGCTTCAAGAGTCACGGTGCCCTTCCACGCCTCGTTGGTGGCGGCAACGGTGCCGACCCAGGCCAGGCGCGTCGGCGGCGCGTCGGCAAAGGCGTGCATGGCGCGCGCGCAGCTGTGCGACTGCCCCACAAGGGTGTTGAACGCCGCGCCCGGGTCCGCAATGTCTACGGCGGCCCGGGCTACGAGCGACCCCTCGAGCTTGGAGCCGATGTCGGCAAAGGCGCACAGGAGGTCGGCCTCGCTGGTGGCGAAAACACACATCCCGCCGCCGGCCTCGGCGATCTGCTGCAGGGTGGCGTGGCACGCGGTGCTCCCCAGGGCGACGCAGTGCACGACGTCGCCGGGCGGGATCTCGACAGCGCGCTCCGGCTCGGGCGCGCCGCAGTTGTGCCCCCCGTCGCCAAAGAGAACAGTGATGACCTGGCGGGTGGCGGTGGCGGTGGGCTGGCCCACGGCCAAGCGCAGGCCGGCCGAGATGTTGGTGGTGCCGCCGGCTCGCAGCGCCTTGACCGCGGCCATGATCTTGTCTTTGCCGGCAACGTCGAGCTGGCAGGCTTCGGCAACGACCTTGGCCTCGTGGTTAAAGGCGACCACTGTCACGAGGTAGCCGGCGTTGTGGTCGCCGAGGGCCTGGACAAGGAGGTTGTTGACCGCGCCCCTGAGCCCGTCGAGCAAGCCGCCCATGCTCCCGCTGACGTCGACAACGATCTTGAGCTCCTTGAGGACGGCGGTAGCGTTGTTGCTGCGGTCCTCTGGCACGGGGCCGTTGGACTCGGGGAAGACTGCTACAACGCTGCTGTGGCCGAGGCGGGCGACCAGGGCGGCCTCGCCGGTGTCCACGGCCACGACAGCCGTGAACATGGCGTCGTCGCCGACGGCGGCGTCGACGTTCCACGCCAGCGCAATGCCGGCGGCTGCGTCGCCAAACGTTGCCGCGCAGCTCTGCCCGGCGTAGAGGGCAGTGCTGCCGAAGCTGTCGATGTGGAGTGGGCCGTCAGCGGGGAGAAAGTCGTGCGTTTGGCGGACCCTGCAAACGTCGACGTCGGTGCCCTTGCCCGGGACAATGGCCCGCGGCACAACGACGCTGTACTCGCCGGCGACGTCGTCGCCGCCGCGCTCCACCACAAACATCATGCTGACGTCAATGGGCGCGCCCGTGGGCAGGCGCGCCAGGGCAATCTCGACCGTGGGGGCCGCGGCCTGGACGTATGTTGCCGTGGCGGCAAAGGCGTTGACCGCGGCCGCGGCGTTGGCGATGATGGCGGCTGTTTGGACGTCAACAACAAACGACCGCACAACCTCGCCGCCGGGCAGCTTGACCACGAGGCCGCAAAAGGTGGCGACCTGCTCGGGGACGCGAAAGGTGACCTCGGTGTCGTAGGTTACGATGGTGACGCTGACGCGGACCGCGACGCCGGCGCCCGTGGCGCCCAGGATCTCGACGCGCGGGCGGCCCTGGACGTTGAGTTCCGCAAGCGAGCTCGCAACAGCATGGACAGCGGCGTCG
>SDBT01021704.1_pt1 | contig 10033 bp, 9 predicted proteins | sample 2277101 | NCBI WGS metagenome assembly SDBT01 (sample SAMN10404973, study PRJNA504765) | marine sediment metagenome | isolation source: marine sediment core GS10_PC15, 103 cmbsf | place: Arctic Ocean: Southern Knipovich Ridge | collected 2010
CCGTACCGAATTGAAGACTGCAGTTACAGCAATTGGGTAACCCCCGGCGGCGGAACGGCTTATGCCGGTTACTTCATAGGCTCTACGGATGCTGCGTCTGTGGAGTCGGAATTGACAATGCTGTTCCAGACCGACCCCAACAACGAAAACTCTTTGTGGTTTTGGGACCGTGTAGTAAATCCGTACCAAGCCTATCGTGATAGCGGAATAGATTTGTTTGAGCGTGATATCCTGGCCAATCTTGAGTATATGAACTGGCGGTATCCTCGAAAAGTGGCCGCCAGTCATTACCCGCCGATGATGGAAGGCGACCGCCTGACAATGCATGGGGTTAGAACCAGACATTTTTCGGCAGCAGATATTTACCTGACATCCCGGCTGGACGGGCCGAAACAGCAGGGCCAAAGCGCTGTTTTTGCCGTGCGGAAAATGCTCGAACACTCACAGCGGGCATCAAGCGATGAATACGGAATCAATCCGGCCCAGGCTGTGGTGGTATTTGATGATGCGCCCTGGGTGACGAACTATAACTACAACCGGATTTATAATTTGAACAGGTATGATGATTTTATCTTTTGGGAACCTGATACGCAACAGCCTCCGAACACCTATTATGCCGAGGTTCGTGATGATTATGACAGCGGTTTTGAGCAGATGACAGGTCAGATTGCCGGTTATGACGACGTTATTTATACCGGCGCCATGAGTGCCGCTTATGATTTAACGGTTATTTGCGACAGGCGAAACGAGATGCGGACCAGCCAGGCGGACCTGGAGCAGGGGCAGCTGGCCGTTGCCGTCGGAGGGCTTGGCACAAATGGCGATGAAGCCAGCCCTGCTGATTATCTAATCAGCGGCGGACCATTGTTCCAATTGGCCTATGGCGCGGTTTTTTACTCGGTTGAAAGCTTCAATGGCGCAACAATGTTTTCAGATGTACAGACCAGCTATAACCAGGGCAAGGTGGTCAATTTTTTTGCCATAGGCGGCTGCGGGGCCATTGGGCATGCCTTTGAGCCTCATTCAGATGCTTCGATAGATACGGAGTTTTTCTTTTACAACCTGCTGGCCGACAGCGATTCTGACGGCTATGCCGATATGACATTTGTTGAAGCTGCCTTTACAGGCCTGCCGTATTTGAGCTGGACGGAGGTGGTTATCGGCGACCCGCTGATGTGCATTGCATACGGGCCTGGCGGCCGGGCCGAGGGGCCTGTCCCCGGGGACATCGATGGCGACGGCGTGCCGGCCACGATGAGCGATTTGGCGGACTGGACCGGCTCATACCTTGGCTCACTTAACACAGAGCAGGGCTTTGAAAAGTACAATGACCTCTGTGATATGAACGCCGATGGATGGATAAATTTTAAAGATTTTGCATATTTTGCAGAGCTGTTCCGGTAACGTCTTGCAGCTAAACCGCTTATGGCGGGAAAAAATTTGCGTTTTTTTTTCTTTTTCTTATTGACAGACCTGGGTGGTTATTATAGACTACAAGTTATTATAGGGCGTTTTCCCGCGGCAGCGGGGTCATGGATGTCCGAGAGGAAGATTGGAGGAGAGTGTTATGAGAGGCAGGAGAAGGTTCTGTATAATAGTGGGGGTAATCGTATCAATTTCTTCATTAACAATTCCCGCCGCGGCAGTAGTGTTGGTTGACGGTATTCAGTTTAACCTGGAGGGCGGGCCAATGTTCTATCAGATTCCTCCGGGTGAGCTGTTCATCGGCGAATACCATGCCCCGGGTGCCCTTAGCGGGCACGTGCTGGTGCCCGGCGGAAAGTGGGAAGATTATGAAATCAGAGGTGCCGAGTTCAACCTGACCGAGTCGTCGATACTCAGTGATGAAAGTTATACTGTGCCGTACTTTATGAATCCCAAAATTGCAAAGGGAAAGTTTGATGCCGGGGCGATAATTACTATTACGGGTTCAATAACGACCCAGGGGGCAGCAGAGGAGGTGTTTCCAACCGGTATAATCCTTGAGGCAGTGGTCAGCAGCGAGTTTTGGGTGGAGGAAAAACAAGGTATGCCGAACAATATGGTGAACATGCGGATGTCGCTGACCGTTACCGGCGGGGAATTGGCAACCGGAGCGGTGACAGGGTTTAAACTTTTCGAGGATTCTACCGCTGACATCACGCTGCTTTGGTGCTCCCAGCCTGAAAATTTAGGGCTGGCGGTGGAGGATTTTCAGAGTGATATATGGTATCTTTCTCCCAGCATGGTGCAGATTTACCCGGTACCGGAGCCAATGTCATTGGGCCTGCTGGGCTTGGGCTGGCTGCTGATATTGCGAAGGAAAAACAGTAATAATCACAGTTAACATAACCTTGAGCTTTCGGCATAGACATTTGTTGGCCGCATAAGCAAAGAGAAGACAAAGTTTTACTTAAGAACTAAGGAGAAGGGAAATGAGAAAGGAGATGAGGGTGGTTTTCAAAGGAGCTCTGTTGGTTGGCTGTTTGGTGCTGCTGTTGAGTAATGCCGCCTCGGCACAATTGGCGAAGATTGAAATAATCTTTACCATGGGGCTGACCAGCAGCTTTGACGCTGATGGTGGTGTGGCCGAAAATGGTTTGCAGACTCTTGTCAGTACCAACGGTGCGCATATCTATACGGATGACATTTATGCGCCGCCAATCTCGTTTGCCGCCTCGGATATTGTGTGTACTTTCGAGGACACTACGGACACATCCAGCGGCGGCATAGCCAGTGCGTGGTTTGACAGCGGTACCTGGCAGATTCAACTTTTCGATTCCGCCAGTGTGATGGTATTGGATATGTCCGGTACGGTTGACTGGTACGACGAACTGGAAACCGCCACAAATGCTGTTGATGGCCGTGGTATCGTTAGTATTGGTTCAATATATCTGGGCGGCGAGCTGACGGGGCACCAATGGGCCTCAACCAATGGTAAAAGCGGGCTGATTAGCTCGATTGTCAATGCCCAGCCGCAACCATTGACAAATTACCAGACCGACTGGTCTTCCAACAGTGTGATGATGCTTTTATATGCCGATTCGTCAGCGATTCCCGAGCCGGCCACGATAATGCTGCTTGGCCTTGGCGCCGTCGGCCTGCTGGGCAGGAAACGTCGGTAATAGTCTACCGAGTTATATACATTGTAAATCACACAAGGACGTCGGGTTTGCACGCCCGATGTCCTTGTTTATATATCAAGCCCAGCAGTAAGTTGCCTGTCCTGTTGAGAAATTACCTTTGGGGCCATTCAAAAACGCCTTCAAAGACCTCGACCGCCGGGCCGGTCATATAGACTGAATTGTCTTCGGTGCACCAGTACAGGTCCAGCTGCCCGCCCGGAAGATGGGCCAGACACTTTCGCGAGCATTGGTTTGTAAGCACACCGGCCACGCAGCAAGCACATGCACCGGTTCCGCAGGCCATGGTAATACCGCTTCCTCGCTCCCATGTGCGCATCTTAAATTCAGTAAGGTTAAGTATCTGAGCAAAGTGAACATTTACACGTTCGGGAAAAAGCGGATGATTTTCTATTGCCGGCCCGAGCCTTTCAAGCCCGACCTGGTCAACATTGTCACAGAAAAATACCGCGTGCGGGTTGCCCATCGATACCGAGGTCATCAGCAGTTTCTGTCCCAGCACCTCCATCGGCTCTTCGATTACTTTCTCTGCCGACAAGTTCACGGGTATATCGGCGGCCCCAAGTACGGGCTGGCCCATATTGACACAAACGCTGCGCACCTTATTGCCACGGTCGGTCAAGAATCCCACCGTTAATACACTTTTGACTGTTTCTACGCGCAGCGACGCAGGACAGGGCGGTTGGCCGGGTACCGAAAAGACATCGCCTGTCTTACAGAGCTTGTGCTCGTAAACGTACTTTGCCGCACAGCGTATCCCGTTACCGCACATCTCGGCTTCCGAGCCGTCGGCGTTGAAAATCCTCATGCATACATCGGCCTTGTCGGACGGACAAATCATCACCAACCCGTCTGCACCGATACCGAAATGACGGTCGCTGATAACCCTGGCCGCCTGCTGGGGATCGCTGATGTTTTCCTCGAAGCAGTTTACGAAAACGTAATCGTTACCCAGTCCATGCATTTTGGTAAACTTCATTGGCGCTGTCCTTAACTCAAATTCCGTACTATAGCCGTGTGGGATGGAAAAATCAAGTTTGTCTTTTCGGTCTGTTCTATGGGATACGGCTGGAAACTTGAAAAAGCGGCAAAGACACTCGTGTTGGGCACAAGCAAACAGTGGTTTGACGTTTAAACCGCGAATTCTTTCTGGTGATGGGTCATTTGCGCCTTCAGACGGGCGACAATGGACGAGTGCATCTGCGAGATGCGGGACTCGGACAGGTCAAGTGTTGCGCCGATTTCCTTCATAGTCATTTCCTCATAGTAATACAGCACTATGATTAGCCGCTCGGCGCGGGTCAGGCCTTTTGTAATGAGGCTCTTAAGGTCCCTTTTCTGTACTTCGACAACGGGGTTTTCGCTTTTCTTGTCCTTGATAATATCTATTTCAGCAACATTCTTCTCGCTGTCGTCGTCGGCAAGTTTACCGTCCAGTGACACCTGGCAGACCGCGTTGGCTTCTCTGTGCAGCTTTGCGAATTCGTCCATGTCCATATCCAGGGCTTCAGCGGTTTCGTTTTCGGTTGGTTTTCGGCCCAGATGCACCTGCAGCGACTGTGTAGCCCGTGCCAGCTGTTGAGCACGGGCGCGAACCAGCCTCGGCACCCAGTCCATGCTGCGAAGCTCGTCGAGAATGGAACCTCTTATACGGGCTGAGCAGTATGTTTCGAATTTTACGTTTCTGCGAGGGTCGAATGCCGCGATAGCGTCCATTAAGCCGAATGTGCCGGCGCTCATAAGGTCATCGAGCTCGATTTTGCCGGGTAATTTGCTGTGCAGCCGTTCGGCACTGTATTTGACCAGAGGCCTGTAATGTTCCAGCAGCAAATTGCGGTAATGTAAGTCATGGTTTTTATGGAACTGCTGCCAGATTTGGCCGATATCCGGTTTTTGCTTTGTCTTCACAGAAATCCTCCCTGAAATCGCTATGGCATCAGGCCAACAGCGACCCTGTGTTTGCGTTTAAAGTTGTTGTAGCTTACACTGGGCATACTTCGAATCGTCAGGCATCGGGCTTTTCCGGCAGTAAACAACGCCTGCCCATAATTTTTATCGAACTTTTGACCCATAACTTTAAAAAAACCAGTCAACAACTTTTCTTAGAAACCCGCTGTTTTCTGCCGCAAGGGCAGAATCGCTGGTTAATTTGGCCGCCAGGGCTGCCAGTGAAGCGGTAATAGAGGCCTTGGGATATGCCAAAACGACCGGTTTTCTCAGCCGAACAGCTGATTTGAGCTTTTCGTCGGTTGGCAGCACCGCAGCGCAGTACACGTGGGTGTTCAGGAACCTCTTTGCCACGCCGGCAATCTGGCGATATGTCCTTCTGCCTTCTGCCATGCCATCGGCCATATTGACCACAACGCTGATACGCCCGGCAAAGTTTTTGGCCGTCAGGACCTTTATCATCGCATATGCATCGGTCATTGCAGCGGCTTCGGGTGTTGTCACAACCAGCACGTTGTCGGCTGCAAGGCAAAACCCCACTACAGATTTGGAAATTCCCGCAGCGGTATCAATGGCAATTATGTCACAATTACTCTGAAGCGTTGAAAGCTCACTCAAAAGCCTCTGACGGTGAAACTCACTGAGGTCAGCGAGGTCCGCAAGGCCCGACGCCCCACAGATTATTTCCAGACCCTCCGGACCGATGTGAATAATCTCGTCGATGGTCTTTCGCCCCCTGAGCATATGGGAAATGTTATATTTGCTGTTGATATTCATAACCGCTTCGAGATTTCCCAGGGATACGTCTGCGTCCAGAAGAACAACTCTTTTTCCTGAGGCAGCCAGACATATAGCGAGATTTGCCGCAATATTTGTTTTGCCTACCCCGCCTTTGCCGCTTGTCACCGCCAGCACTGTGGCATGCGAGTGCTGCTGCATAAGTTTATGCAGGTGAGAACTTTCTTTTAACGTTTGCGTAATCATCGTTTAATTGTCACTCCAGGATTTTTCCGTTGCCCCTCTGTTTGAGAAGTCCGAGTGCGGCCTTTCGGTCAAGCAAGTTCCGCACAAGCTTGCTTATCTGCAGTTTGATATATGCGGCTTTCGATTTTGTAAGCAGGCCCCCGGCTTTGGTATCGGGTACAGGTGCAATCTCAAAGCTGCCGTTGGCGCCGAATTTGACAAGCTCCGTATCGCACAGAAGCAGCCTGCCGCTATTGATGTGTTCGTCGATGGCTGCGTTAAGCAGATTTGAGAACTGGTCCTCGGGAAGGTCTTTCGGAACAAAGCCCGGCTTGTTGATATTCTGTATGTTTTGGGTCAGTATTTTCTGCCGGGTATGAGTGAACTCGATTATTTTAACCAGTACCTCTGTTACATTGTCCGTTATTATTGCGGTAAGCTTCATGTTTTTCTCCTTGATTATCAATTTTGGCCATTGTTAAAGTCCGGCAAAACCTGCGGCGGCAAAGCGGCAGAATCCGAAACTACAGGCCGCAGGTTCGGTTTAGATTCGCCAAGCTCGGCGATACCGTTAAGCCGCCGGCAAATGATTTCCCTGAAGGCATCCCCATGTGCGCTGTTCGGCTGGCTGTATAACCGCCTTGCAGGAATTTTGCACCACAACTGTTGGCCGTGCGAAAATTTCACACCCGCGTTGAATTCGTATCTATCCTTAATCAGCTCTGCCATAAGTCATCCTTGACCAGGGCCAGGGACCAAATATCATTTCGCAGCCGTTCTTACGCGGGCAAAATCGTTATTTCCGGCCCCTGATTTTTTCATGTATGCTGTTGCTCTATTACGGCAAGTCATTTTGGCTGTTAATATCCTCGTGCGTGAGAATCTGTCTTATTTGCGAAAGCGTCTTTGTCTTTCTAAGCTCATTTATCTTCGACAATCTGTGAAATACCGACTCGTCGTACAGCCGGTGTCCCCCCTCGGTCCATTGGGCTTCCTGGATTAAACCCATTATCGTGTAGTTGTGCAGCGTTTGCCGCGAAAACGGGCTGTAACGGACAAGGTCGCCTATTCGGTAGAGTTTAGCGGGTATCTGTACGGTAGAAGTATTCGGTTTTGTTTGCATTCGTTTTTCTCTCCAGGATAGCGTGCCGATTGCTCATAAATGTATTTTACATTATATAAAATGTAAAACACCTTTACGGGCACGTCAACTGTTTTTTTGTTTTTTTTTCAAAAAAATTTCTTTTTTTAGAAAAAAAATTCTTTTTCTGCGGAAAAGTTTTGTAGGTTTTATGTAGGAAGGTATGCCTTTAATCGATTTTTCTGCTTGTCGGCAGGCTTTGAGCCTGGCAGCTGAGACGGGTAAAGCCTGCGTGTACTGTAACTTACGCGCTTATGCTATGAGAAGAAGTAAGAACCAGCCCGAACCTGTCGTTGGTGCTGATACCAATGTGTCCCTGCTTGAGCAGGTAGGGCCGTTGGCGTTAGAGATAAATTGCCTGGACATAAGGCGAATAGCCAATATTTGCGTGGCAAATATTCCAAAGCTCATCGGAGTAAGGTACGCATCGCTGTATGTGCTTGACGAAGCAAACCAGATTTTACACCTGCAGGCCTATAACCATTCATTTCTTATAAACAAGATAGTTTCGCTCAATCGCAAGCCGCCTTGTCCGATGGTTGTGGCTGTGTCAACAAAACAGCTGCTGTTTACGGACGACATAGAAAGCCACAAAACACCCGTCATCACAAAGTCCCAGCGGGCATTTGCAAAAAATTATTATACCAAAAGCTGCATAATCGCTCCGCTGATATGCCAGAACAGGGTCATCGGCGTTTTGAACCTGGCCGACAAGGTATCCGAAGGCGGTTTCACCCGCGAAGATATTGCTCTTGTGGAATTATTCAGACAGCTTGTGGGTGCGTCCATCGGTAATATAAACCTTTTCGAAAAGATGCAGCATCAGGCTGCTATTGACGGCTTGACGGGTCTTATAAATCATAAGACTTTCTACGAAGGTCTGGAAAAGGAAATGTGGCGTCTGCGGCGTTACGGGGGCCAGGTGGCGCTGATTATGGTCGATATCGACAACCTCAAGGTGATAAACGACAAATTCGGCCATCGCGCAGGGGATAAGGTAATAAGCCTGGTCAGCGCCAAGATAAAGGACTGTATTCGACAGATTGATACCGCTGCGAGGTATGGTGGTGATGAGTTTGCCATCATTTTGCCTAATACCATGCTTGCCGATGCGAGCATTGTAGGTGAGCGTATGGTTACGAGCGTATCAAATCTGTCACTAACCTGGGAAAAAGAGCAAATTTCGCTGTCTATCAGTGTGGGTCTGGGCGAATATGGCGCCGAGTGCAGTCCGGAAGATATAACAAGCTGTTCAGACCAGGCGCTTTATATGGCTAAACGCGCAGGCAAAAACACCGTCAAGGTCTTCCAGCATGTCTTAAAACAACAGGTTTGTCGCTGACAACCTGTTCTCACATCTGCGTTTTATCCCGTTCAAAGTCATTTCACTATACCGCATACAGGGATATTTCTGTGGGCACGTAAAAAATAGTATTTACCCTCAGCCGGCTGGCAGCTACAATAACCGCAGTTTAGCAGGGTGTTTAGCGGTACGGCTGCAGGCAAGGACGTATTAGCTGAGGGCAATTCAAATGAACGAGGGAAATAACCAGTCTCTCACAGGCAAAGACCTTGCGCGCAAGCTGCCGATGTTTAGCGCTTCGGACCCAGAAGCTTTGGCCAAAGAAAAAGCTGAACTGGCGGCATTACAGGGAAAAGGTCTTTTACAGCGGTGGGGGTGGTACTTCCAAAAGACCGGGCCGGGCTGGATGCAAAGCGCGCTGGTACTTGGCAGCGGAAGCGCTATGGGTTCGTTGTTTGCCGGGGCATTTCTGGAGTATCGCTTATTGTGGGTTCAGCCGGTGGCAATGCTGCTGGGAATTATAATATTCGCAGCCATATCGTATCAGACGCTCTCGACCGGCGCAAGGCCGTTTCAGGTGGTAAGAAAGTTTATACATCCGTCGGTGGCGTGGCTGTGGCTGGTCGGAGCGATGGTTTCGACCCTGATTTGGCACATACCCCAGTACGCACTGGCGGCCGGTATGACCGACGACATCATAAAGACCCTCACCGGCTGGCAGCCGACGCCCAACCAGCAGGTGTTGGTATTAATCGGACTTGGGCTGATGTTTCTGGCACTTTCTACAGCCATTACGTGGGGCTACAGCAGCGGATACAGAGGAATAAGGATTTATGAGCAGACATTGAAGGCACTGGTGTGGATGATTACCATTGCCTTTGCGATGGTTGTCATTCGTGCCACTATCAACGGACGTGTTGAATGGGGCAGGGTGCTGAAAGGCTTTATCCCGATGTATATTCCCACCGACAAACGTGGAATCGCCGTATTGGTGGCACTGCTTGGCGCAGCTACCGGAGTGAACGCAACGTTTTTGTTTCCATATACGCTGCTGGCACGTGGTTGGGATAAGCAGCATCGGACGCTGTCGCGGTTCGATTTGGTTACAGGTATGTTTCTGCCGTTCTCCGTGATAACCAGCCTGATAGTTATCTCGGCAGGCTGTACGCTTTACGGTTCAGCCGAATTCGGGCCAAACACCACGGTACTGTCACCGGTAACGGCGGCTTCGATGCTGCAGCAGGCGGGGTTTGGGATGTTCCTTTCCCGCATCGTTTTCGGTTTTGGAGTGCTTGGTATGGCCCTTAGCACTATCACCATGCATATGCTTCTGAGCGGTTTTGTGGCATGTGAGATATTCGGCGTTAAACCCGGCAGCTGGGGATACCGCCTGTCGTGTCTTATGCCGGCCCCGGGAATAGTAGGCGTGATACTGTGGAAATATATGGGGCCGTGGGTAGCTGTTCCAGCATCGGCTATTTGTGGAGTCCTGATACCCATCGCGTACATAATATTCTTTATCCTGCACAATAAGAAAAGCTATCTCGGCGATGACAA
>SDBT01021705.1_pt1 | contig 10033 bp, 12 predicted proteins | sample 2277101 | NCBI WGS metagenome assembly SDBT01 (sample SAMN10404973, study PRJNA504765) | marine sediment metagenome | isolation source: marine sediment core GS10_PC15, 103 cmbsf | place: Arctic Ocean: Southern Knipovich Ridge | collected 2010
GGAGCGGAGCGACGAAGCAATCCCCACTTGTGCCAAGCAATCGGTTTCTCACGAGAACGTGGGGATTGCTTCGCTGCGCTCGCAATGACAGATATGTCACTTTCACCTTGAAAAGGTACTAGGGGAAAATGCGATAGCCGCATCATCGTCATGGATCACGGCCAGATCATCGAAGAAGGCACGCATCGTTGGAGTACATCGAAAGCTTTGTCGGTTGACCTCTGACTTACGGAGTGGAAAAGCCGCCTGCGTCAACCACACCAGGCCCGCAAGTGCATGAAGCTGAAGAACGAGTAGCAAAGTTGCACGAACCGGCGCTCTGTGGTAAAATGTAGTACCAATTGAAGTCGCAACTGATACTACAGGAGGGAGCCCATGTCTTTGATTGGCGTGCGTGAATTGCGAGAGCAGACCAGCGAAGTGATCCGGCGAGTGCGCCAGGATCGCGCTGAGTATGTGGTTACCTACCAGGGCCGGCCGGTGGCCATCATTTTGCCCCTGGATGCCGGGCGGGCGGAGAGGGAGATGGTTCAAGCCAGCAAGAAGGCCGTACTTGATAGCTGGGAGCGTTACGAGCGCCTGGCCGAGGAACTCCGCCGCGCCTGGCCGGCCGACCTTTCGACCCAGGACGTGATAGACTCGATTCGGCGCTGAGGGGGAGACAATGTACACCATTGATGCCAGCGTCCACATCAGCGCCCTGAACCCTGCCGAGGCCGATTCCGCCGCCAGCCAGGCGTTCCTGGCCCTGGCGCGGCAGCACCGGCTACCCTTGTTCTGTCCCACCCTGTTATTGGTCGAGGTAGCCGCCGCCGTGGCGCGGGCCTTTGACGACACCGACCGCGCCGTGGCATTGGCGGAGGCATTACGTGGCTTGCCCAACCAGACCCTGGTGCCATTAGACGAGGCCCTGGCGGACCGCGTCGTTGCTCTGGCGGCGTCGGCGCGCCTGCGTGGCGCCGACGCGGTCTATGCCGCCGTGGCCCAGGAGTACGGCACCACGTTAATCACCCTCGATCGCCAACAATTGGATCGGCTCCCGCCCCTGGTGAGCACCGCCCTACCCGCCGACGTGCTGAGCGAGATAGAAGCCGGCGATTAGGCGTCGGCCGTGACCGGATGGCCATCGTCATCGCCCACCGCCTGTCCACCGTCAAGAACGCCGACCGCATCATCGTCATGGATCATGGCCAGATCATCGAAGAGCGCACGCACGACGAGTTGATGGCCCAGGGCGGCCATTACGCCGAATTGTACAACACCTACTTTCGGCACCAATCGTTAGAGTACATCGAGAGCTTTGTCGGTTGACCTGTGACTTACGGAGTGGAAAAGCCGCCCGCGTAAACTGCACAAGTGGCTTTTTTGCACCGAGATTGCGCAAATGGCCGAGACGTGATAGAATGGGTCAAGTGTATGCAGAGCCGCGTGAGGCCCAGGAGAGGGCCAAGCTAGCCATTTAAGGAGTATTCCCCGAGTGATCCGCTCACCGACGGTCTTGATATTGGGAGCAGGTGCAAGCGCGCCTTTCGGATTTCCCAGTGGACGCGCGCTTCTCACTGAAGTAAGTAACGCTCTCTTCCTGATGCCCCGGCGTGACTTCAGGTCTCTACTTATGGACTGCGGGTACCATCCCCAGCATATTGACGACTTTGGGAAAGAGCTCTATCTGTCAATGCAGCCATCAGTGGATGCCCTTTTGGAGAAAAGGCCAGAATACGTTGAGGTTGGCAAAGCGGCAATGGCTTGCGCTCTGATACCGTACGAGAAGCAGGCTAAACTGCTTCGACATCCAAAAGGGCTACATTGGTACGAATACTTATTCAACCAAATGGGCGCCACTCTTGAGGATTTCAGAAGCAGCGAGCTCTCGGTGATCACGTTCAACTATGACCGATCGTTAGAGCACTTTCTTTTCGTGGCCTTGAAGAACTCCTATGGTTTGTCAGATGAGGAGTGCGGCGAGCAGTTGAAAGCGGTCTCAATCGTGCATGTATATGGAACACTTGGGGGAAGCCTTCATTACGAAGAAGAAAGCCGTCCGTATGACGACGAAGTGACCCCCGATGTCGTGAAGCTATGCGCTTCGACAATCAGAATTCTCCACGAGGGCACGATAGATGATCCGGAACTGGCCGTAGCGCACAAGTTGCTGAGGGCTGCAGGGGTGATTTGCTTCCTCGGCTTTGGGTATCATCAGGTCAATGTTGAGAGGTTGAGGTTCGACCAACTACCTGGAGGCAAGGACGTTCTTGGGTCAGCATCTGGGGTGACGGCAGAAGAGCAAAAGAGAATCACTCGCTACTTGCCCTACTCAATCAAAATGGGGCACCCCGGCCAAAATGCGCTTGGCTTCCTTCGCAATTACCCAGTTTTTGCGTGATTGTGGGAAGTTGATGGCAAAGAGACCATCAGCTTGCGCTCCAGTCGAATGGAAATGGGGTTGCAGAGCCACAGCGATATGACTGACCTCGATATACCTGAAGACGTAGAGAGAGGAAGAACTGGAAATGGCTGAGAGAACAACCGCAACCTTGGAACAGGTCGTTTCTTTGGCCAGACAACTACCGCCCCTGGTGAGCACCGCCCTACCCGCCGACGTGCTGAGCGAGATAGAAGCCGGCGATTAGGCGTCGGCCGCGACCGGACGGCCATCGTCATCGCCCACCGCCTGTCCACCGTCAAGCACGCCGACCGCATCATCGTCATGGATCACGGTCGCATCATCGAAGAGGGTACGCATCGTTGGAGTACATCGAGAGCTTTGTCAGTTGACCTATGACTTACGGAGTTGAGAAGCCATCTGCGTCAACCGCACAGGTGGCTTTTTGCTTTTGCCAAACGAGGCGAAACGTGATATACTTCAGCAACCAAACAAAAAAGGGATTACAGAGTAGCCGCTCCAGTAATCCCAACACCTACTCCTGAATGGCCCAGGAGACAGGCTTGGGGATATGATAGCACAAAGCCGCTTCCCGAGCAAGTCGGGGGCGGCTTTGTGGTTTGTGTGCGCTGCGATACTCAGACAGAGACGCAGTTCGGGTCTGCGCGGGGGCTATTTGATCACCGTTAGTCCAACCGCGATTCCAGGCATGGAGAATGAGGCTTGTATTACCTGAATGATCCGTCCAGAATGCCTAAGATTGAGGGAATCCAAGTTCCGTATGATTTCTATTGGGTTTTGGATACTCCAGGCCCTCTTGCAGGTATGCGGAAGCCGTCCGACCATACCCCTTGGTCAAACATCTCTAAGGCGGGTTTCGCTTATGTGATTAACCTGAGGAGCCAATGTAGGGAATATGATCCGTCGCCATTGAAAGTAGCATATTCTGAGGCGCTCCAAGACCTCTGTAGTGGTCACCCGCCCTCTGATCCTGCTCTAGAAGAACGTTTGGTGAAGAAAGCAGTTGCCGTCATTGTTCCACTCATTACTGATGGACAAGGGGTTGTGCTCCACTGTATGGGTGGAAGAGGCAGAACTGGTACTGTGCTTGGGTGCGTTTTGCGAAAATTGGGATACGCGGCCGAAGATGTGATAGGAAATCTGGATTCACTGCACAAGTCCAGGGGGAAAGTGGATGGCTGGCCTGAATCCAATTGGCAGGCTAATTTGGTGCGTAGATTTCACTTGCTGTGACAGGGATGTGCCCTAGCGATGCTGGCAAGTTTGAGTTCTTGAATGTTACAGAGGTTGACGGTCGTTGGCACTACACCTTCAGCGGTGCAGGCGAGGTGTTCAGCGTGGTGCAGCTAGGAGTTAGATTACAGACCTCCGTACTTAGACGACGAGCCTGTCCGCCTGGCTTTGTCGGTTGACCTGCGACTTACGGATATGGAAAAGCCACCTGCGTGAACTGCACAGGTGGCTTTTTGGGGTGTTGCCAAAGGAGGCGAAATCTGGTATACTTACTCAGCAGCCGAATAGAAATGGGATTGCATAGCCACAGCGATACAACTGACCTTGATATACCTGAAGACGCAGAGAGAGGAGGAATTGGAAGTGGATGAGAGAAAAACCGCAACTTTGGAACAGGTCGTTTCTTTGGCCAGACAACTACCGCCCGTGGAGAAGATCCGCCTGATTGAGCGCATGGTTCCGGAGATCAAGCGTGACATGCTCGGCCAGCGACCGCCCAGACGCAAGTCACTGCTGGGCTTGTGTGCCGATCTGGGGCCAGCCCCCTCGGCCGAGGACATCGTCGAAATCCGCCACGAGATGTGGGCGGACTTTCCGAGGGAGGACATCTAATACCCCGCTCTTCGCCCCCTTCCTCAACGCCCAACCTCCCGAAGTCCAAGAGGTTCTCCAGTTACTGCTAGCTACCGCCATGCACGAGGCTGGCAAGCAAGCGAGGAATCCACTCAGAGTAATTTTGGATCGCGGGAAAGGCAAAGACCATGCTCAAGACCACAACCTACGACGACGTCACCCGCTTTGATCTGGCCCGCACCCTGGCCGGTCGTGGGCGCTACTGGACCAGCGCCTACCTGGTGGATGGCCTGATGGTGGACACTGGCTGTGCTTTCAGCGCGCCGGAGTTGGTGGAGACGCTATCAGAGACGCCCCTCGTCGGCATCGTGAACACCCATTCCCACGAAGACCACATCGGCGCCAACGGCTCCCTGCAGCGCCAGCGTGACGGGCTGGAGATTCGAGCCCACCCACTGGCCCTGCCCGTCCTGGCTGATCCGCGCGGCCAGCAACCGCTGCATCCCTATCAGCGCGTCATGTGGGGCTGGCCCGAACCATCAGTAGGCCGCCCCCTCTCCGACGGCGAGGTGATCGAGACCAACCGCTACCGTTTCCAGGTGATCTACACCCCTGGGCACAGCCCCGACCACATCTGCCTATACGAACCCGATCGGGGATGGCTCTTTAGCGGCGATCTGTTCGTGGGCGGGCGGGATCGCGCTATGCGCGCCGACTACGACGTGTGGGGCATCATCTCCTCGCTGCAACAGATCGCCGCTCTGCCGGCAACCGTGAGGAGGACTTCCCGCCTTTTTCCCGCCAGCGCGCGCGTGCGCGACAACCCGGCGGCCGAGCTCGCGGCCAAGATCGCGCACCTGGAGAAGTTGGGCGAGCAGGTGCTGGCACTCCATCGGCAGGGGCGAAGCGTGAACGAGATTGTCCGTGCGCTGTGCGGCGGCCCGATGCTACTCGAGGTCATCACCCTGGGACACTTCTCGCGGCGACGGTTGGTGCTCTCGTACCTGGGGATGCACGACTAGGATCATGCCGCGTAACAAAACCCCCACTACAACGGATTGGGAATAAAACGGATGGGATGGAACGGATTGGAGGGTGTCGTGTCCAAGCTGATACACGCTGAACTTAGCTATGAGGTGCGGGGGGTGCTTTTCCACGTGTACAACACGCTCGGCCCAATGCGCAAGGAGGAATTCCACAGAGATGCCATTGTCATTGGGCTGGAGAAACGTACGATCGCTTGCGAAGCGGAGAAAGCCTTCGAAGTCTATTACGAGGGCGAACGAGTTGGCCTGTACTTCGTAGACGTGTGGATTGAGAACGGCAAGCTGTTACTTGAGATCAAAGTTGCGCTTGCCATTGAGCCTATTCACAAGGCACAAGCCATTTCGTACCTGAAAGTTAGCGACGCCGACCTGGCGTTTGTGGTAAATTTCGGTGGCTCATCCCTCGAGATTGAGCGGCTGCCCAACTTCCTGCGCGATAAGCAACCAGAGTTCGTCTGGCGGCCTCAGCCTGCTGCCCAAGGCCTGCTCCACCCCGACTTGGTCAACACCATTCAACGCGCCTGTCACCGCGTTCACTTCACCTTAGGGCCGGGATTCTTGCACCAAGTCTACCGACGAGCCACGATGATCGAATTGCGTCGCAGCGGTCTCAGCTACGACTACATCAAGAAGTTGCCTGTGGAATATGAAGGCCAGCTTCTAGGCTATCAAGACGTCCGTCTGATTCTGGTAGAAGGCAAGGTGCTGCTAGCTACTTTCGCCCTTCGCCAGACCGAAGATGTCATGGCTGAACAGCTCAAAGCGCACTTGCGTCACCTGCGTCTTGAACTTGGCCTGCTGGTGAACTTCTATGGCGCCAGGTTGACAATGACGCCAGTTCGAGTCAAATAGAAGACAACAACGGATTTGGAAAGAAACGGATTGAGTCAAGTATAAAATCCGTTCCATTCCAAATCCGTTGTAGTGTTCCACCAAGGAGCTAAGGCACGTACACGCGAATGGCCGCCTCACCACTGACCGGACACTTGTACTCGCAGATGCCGCACCCGATGCAGCGCTCTCGAATCACGCGGGGGCGCTGCACTGTCACCAGCACGCCGTCGCCGTTCCGCACCTCAACCCGCTCCAGCTTGATGGCCTTGTCGGGCACCGGGCACATCTCCTCGCACACGATGCAATCCCGATAATCGGCCCAGGGGATGCAGCGATTCTGGTCAATGTACGCCAGGCCGATCACCTGCTGCCGCTTCTCCTCCAGGCTCAGCGGAGGGATGGCCTGCACGGGGCACACCTGGCCACAGGCGTTGCACGAGTAATCGCAATACCCCAGCCTGAGCATCAGCACCGGCGTCCACAGCCCCTCGAGGCCCGCTTCTGTCACCGCGGGCTGGATGGCGCTGGTCGGGCAGGCACGAACGCACTCCCCGCAACCGATGCACTTCGACAGCAGGTCGTTCTCCTGCGCCCCTGGGGGACGGATGAGGTGCGGGTGCTCTCTTCTGGCAACACGGAACAGTCCGATGCTCGCGATGACTGCGCCGAGAGCAGTGAGCGCCTGCCGTCGGCTGGGGTCGTAGGGCTGCCCCTCGGCCAGAGAGAGGTGAGTCGGGAACTCAATGGCGCTGGACGGACAGACCGCCAGACATTCCAGGCACATCGTGCACTCGCCGGAGTCGCTGGCGTACCCCTTCGCGGCCTGAATCGTGCCCGTTGGGCAGGCCCGAGGGCAGGCGTCACATTGTGTGCAGCGGGCGTTCACCTCCCGCCGCACGACCGCCACCCTGCTCAGCAAACCCAGCAGCGCACCGAGAGGACACAGGTAGCGGCACCAGAACCTCGGCGCGGCCAGGTTCAGCAGGATCACGCCGAGGAACAGGCCAGCATACAACAGGGCGTGACGATAAGAAGCGGGGTCGGGAGGAAGCACCTGGGGCCGCACCAGCCCATCGAAGGCCGAAATGGCCGGCCGCAGCAGCGGAACTCGGTACAGCGCAGTCTCGGCCGCCGTGACCAATTGGTCCAGCGCGGGCCACACGCTGACCGACAGGGTGCGAAAGAGGATGGTCAGGGGGTCGAAGATCAGCAGGGTGAGGTTGGTGAGGAGCGCGGCGGCGAGGATGGTCAGCAGCAGGCCGTACTTGACTCTGCGCCACGAGTCAGAAGGCGCTTCCCGCTTTCCACGCCAGCGGCGCAGGGAGAACAGGTGCAGCAGCGTCCCCAGGGGGCAAAGCCACCCACACCACACCCTGCCCAGCGCCAGGGTAAGCGCCACGGTGATCAGGGTCAGGGCCGATCCGGCCAGAACGGTGCGGCTGGCCAGCATATGGGCCAGCATGGCCAGGGGATCGAGCCGCAGGGGGAAGTTGACCACCGAACCGGGCCATGTCCTGAGCTTGTCGAAGGGCCATCCTCCCCGGCGCGACCAGACGAACAGCGCCACGAACGCCAGCAGCGCGGCATACTGCACCAATCGCCGCAGCGTCGTCCAACGACGGGGTGTCCACCTCACCCTACGCTTCGCCTTAGCCGCCAACGGCGATCTCCTCGATCTTCAGGCTGTCCAGGTCGCTTCGGCCCAGTCCCATGGCCGTGGCCGCCCGGACGTAGGCCAGGTCGTTGGGCTGCAACCCGAACAGCGTGGCCGCGAAACTGTCGGCAGCCACGATGTCCGGGCTAACGATCACGGTGTCCATCTTCTTCACGTCGTCCAGGCTGCCGCCCGTGGGCCCATTATCCATCAGGATGCGCACGGCGTCAACGACCGTCAGCGCTGGTCGGATACGGCTCGTCAGATCGGCCAGCCGCTGCCCCAGGTTGCGGTGCATCGCGGACCGGTTGCGGATCACGCCCATGAGGTTCTTCATGCCCAGGGTCAGTCGGGCCAGGCCGTGATGTTTGGCGATGGGCACGTCAATCACCACGTCGGCGTTTAGCACGTCGTCGTAGATTTGGCACTGGCGAAGGTCCAATCCCTGGGGGATCTCAGTGGAGACAAACTTGAACCGGGGCATGATCTCCATCTCCCCGCCAGCCGCCGCCACCTGCTCCTGGATGCCGCTGCGGACGTAGGCCTGCTCAGGGCCGCTGCCGAAGGGGGAATCCATCACCCGGACGCGGCGCGCGCCGGCCTCCAGGCAGAGCCTGACCAGGGCCGCGACGACCCAGGGGTTGGTAGTCGCCGCATACTCGTAGGTGTGATACCCGACACAGATGTTGGGCTTGACGATCACGTCGTCGCCGGGGCGCACGAACTGCTCCATCCCACCCAGCGCTGCCAGCGCCCGCTGCACCATCTCCTCAGGCTCGCCACCCCGCGCCACGACCAGGTCTGGGTATTCCGCGGAAGGGGGCGCGGTGAGCACACCGATCGCGCTCGCAGTTGTGGTGGGGGACGGTGGGATGCGCGTCGGTGGCGGCGCGGTGGGCGTGGGCGCCCTTTGTGCTCCGCACGCGCTCAGCAGCCAGCCGCCGGCCATCGCCCCCAGCCCTGCCGCCATCCGGCGGAGAAACTCTCTTCGTGTGATGTTTGTCATAGCCAAGAGCTCTCGCATCCTTTCGTTTACAGAACGGCCGCTATCGAGATGCCGCGCTCCTGGGCGCGTTGCACCATCCACTCACTGATGTCGGCCGGCGGCAGCGGGACCTCGCCTTCAGGCCGTCGTTCCAAATACAGCGCGTCGGTGGGACAGACCGTGGCGCACAGACCGCAGCCCACGCAGCGGGCATAGTCCACCAGGCAAATATCGTCCGGCATGGAGAGGGCCTCGAACTGGCAGCGCTCGAGGCAGTCGCCGCAGCCGATACACTCCTCGGCGTCCACGACGGTGTAGAAGTCGGAGCGTACGGCGGTGGTGGAGACGCCGAACTCGGCTACGCTGCGCAATATCCCGCAGCAGCAGGTGCAGCAATTACAGATGTAGTTGTGCCCGTCGCGGTAGTTGCCGGTGGAATGCACCAACCCCGCCTCCTCAGTCTCGTGTAGGATGCGCAGCGCCTCCTCTTTGGTGATGGCCCGGTCCACCTCGCTGTGGTCGAAAACACCCTCGACCGGCGCAAAGACCAGGCAGTTCTCAGTTGGGCGGTCACACCCCTTGCCGATCAGCTTCTGTTGGACGCGGCAGATACAGTCGCGCACGGCCCACGATTCAGCGTTTTCCAGCAGTTCGGTGGCGTGCTCGTAAGGGAAAATCTCCAGGTCCACGGGAACCGCCTCCCCCACGGGGATGACGCGGTGAATGGCGGGCTCGTCTCGGACGAATCTAGCACCCTCCGTCTCCTGCAGGTATTGCTCGACCAACGTCGCCAGTTCCGCGTCCATGCGGGGCAACTGCGTCTCGTAGAAGCCGATGACGAAGGGCATCAGCCCGAAGGCGAGTTGGCCTTTGCTCTTCTTGATGCGGATCAGCCCCTTACGGGCCATCCCCTTGAGTGTGGGGTAGGCCGCGTCGGCGTCCACCCCAGCGCGAGCGGCGATGTCGGCGGCCGGCTCGCGGCTCAGGCGCATCACGCTGGCCAGCGCCGCCTCCTCTGGCGTGAAGATCTTGGCCAGCAGCCGCAGTTCCGCGCCGCTTTCGGTGGCGGGGAAGCCGTTGGGGATGGCGTCCAGCCGTTGGGCCAGTTTGCGATAGATGTCCTCAGTCATTCCTCGTTCTCCTTTTCTTTTTATTACTACTCAGGCTAGCGGTTGAAACCACGCCTGGAGAGCTAAAGCTGACTGTCCACCGCTCGGCTGAGCTCGCGCCGAAGCCTACGTGGACAGCGACGTCCACGCAGGTGGACGCCCGGCTGAAAGCCCTGGAGAGGCGATTTCAATCGC
>SDBT01021706.1_pt1 | contig 10032 bp, 8 predicted proteins | sample 2277101 | NCBI WGS metagenome assembly SDBT01 (sample SAMN10404973, study PRJNA504765) | marine sediment metagenome | isolation source: marine sediment core GS10_PC15, 103 cmbsf | place: Arctic Ocean: Southern Knipovich Ridge | collected 2010
GTTTTACAGATGACGATTGGCTGACTTCGGCCGTGATACGGTTTCAACATTACATTTTACCCATTGGCCTAGATAGTTATAGTCAATCAGATGTATATCCAGATGGTAACTCCATTACTCAAAGCAATAATTTATCTTTTACAACTGAATTTATAGGCAATGAAAGCCTAGATCGTTTTACTGGTTTAACGGGAACGGCGGATCGTTACGATGTTACTTTTGACGATGTTACTATTACACTAACAGAAGGGATTCCGAGAGGCCATCATTTAACGAGTTTAATTAAAATAGCACGCGATAATACTTTGGTAGATTGGGTTTCTGGCAGCGCGACTATGACCGCAACCAGTACGGCCATTAATAGCGTTACGAAAGGAATTCGATTAGTAGACGCTATGAGCCAAGTGTTACTTAATATTAGCGGAGATTTTAATTTAGACGCTCCGAGGTTTGAATTAGGAGGTGAGTTTTATGACAACTTTATATTCGATGGTAATTTGATTCGGGGGCGTGACACTAAATATCCGCTTAAATGGGATAATATAAACAACTTTACCGAGGAGTTTAATTCAGACTTTGAGATTAACGAAACTACGGTGTTTTATGGTAAGTATGATGATTTTTATAAGAATACCGAGTCGGCTGCATTTTTACAAATACCAGACGATACATTTAATATTACTTATAATGAAATTTATGCTATAAACCAGTTTAATTTTAATTATAAAAAATTTAATCAAGACAAGGACGATGATAATACTATTGACGGCGTACATACTGAGACGCAATTCGCGGTTATTAATAAACGTGCGGAAAATAATAAAGAAATTAAACTCGACCAAATACGCGATCCTTTCTTATTAGAAACCACTAGAAAGAAAGCAGTAGAAAGCAATGTGAGTGGAACCAGTAGTCTGTCACAAGACAATAAGACATTTATGGTTGATGTTGTTGATATAACGGACGAAACAGGGGGCTTTAGTGCTTCATTAAATCATATTGTCAACGACGACGATACTGGGCATTTATTACTAATCAATGACGGTAGTTTCAACTGGACGCTTTTAGGTTTTTCGGTTGGTGATACTTTTACGATTGTAAATACAGCGAATGCCGATGATTATAATGTAATTACTATTGAAGAAACTACGGTGACTTTAGAACCAACTACTATTACGGCGAATAATATAAGTCTTAATATTACAGAAGTAGAATATCCATATAGCAACGTTAGTATTAAAATGCGCACGGACGAGGGGTTTACAACGATTACGGGTATAGAAGGACCGGATTCTTTTGGTAATTTACTTTACACTCCTAAACGAAATATAATAAACAACTGGAGTTCTTATCTGGCTACAAGTGTAATTTATAACGATTCGGACGTGAAAATTCAAAGCTTTGTAAATGAGCCTAGTCTTGTCACGGTATTTGAAGGAGGCGATACCATTACAGAGAATAGTAATATAACCCAGTCTGAGCTTGATACAGCGCTTTTAACGCCTCGTCTAATAAACAGTAAGGTATTAAGCGATTTTAGCACGTACCAAGCGTTTAGGACGAGCATACGCACCGACAGAGGGTTTATACGCGTCTTTGACAATGAAAATAGAGTGCTTAAGGGTTATGTAAAAATTAGTAACTTTGACTGGAAAAATAATATACTAGAATTAGCTCTTGAGCAAAAATTTGATTCTGAGATAACAAATATTGAGTTTGATGAAACGGCTGAAGTGTTTTTGATTGATGAAATTGGGTACGATCAGGATATGGTTCCGGAATTAGAATATAGAACTTCTGGAGAATTTATACAGTTATTTGACAAACTTACACGCCCTTTAACTAATTTAGCTCGGTTCGATCGTTATAGTGTAGACGATGTTATATTTAGTACATTACTCGAGCTTACGACAGCAATTAATGACTTAAATTAAAAATATGATTAGTGATTTAGATAATAGTTTTATAAGGATTCGAGATAATTTCGAAGATGCTACTGACACTAATTTTTCACCAGCAACCGAGTTATCTTACGCGGGCTATCCTATTCAATTACTTCCGGGAGAAACCACTTTGCAGATAAGCAACTCGCCAACTAGCATAAACTTAACCTCGTTTGAAGTTCATTTGATAGATTCGTGCGAGGAAGTTTTAGAAGAAGTAACAGAAAATTTCTTTATTACTCCTTTTATAGACGACAACGGGATTACCCAGATTATCTGGGAATGGGTTAATGATTCTGAATTTCCAAACCAAGTGGTTATTATTCGTTTTACAGACTTAAGCTCAGGAGATTTTTACTATACAAATCCATTTTTAACAACCGTTGAAGAAAGTAATTTGACGTCAAGATTTGATTATCGAAGTGCCAATGAACACGAAGAAACGCAATACCAAGTGGCGGGGAATAATTTACAAGGCACGGGCTTTTATCAAAGTATAAGGTTAAAGGCATATTATAATAATAAAAAAAATGAAAGCGAACGTAATGAGTATCATCAAATTAGCACCAACATTACTATTTCGGCTCGTAATATTCGTAAAATTAAATCGCGTTATATTTTAGATGCTTGGGATGATTTTTCAATAGACAGGCTTGAGGTTCTAGTAACGAATGACGAAGTTTATTTAATGGATCAGACCGAGAATACTCCTAATAGAGTTTTTAATAGCGACCCGCTGGACTTTGTTGAACGTGAAGCGGACAGCGATATGTCTGAAAAAGAAGTGATATTTAGTACAGATTTCACACAAACATTTACTTTTAACCAGCAAATTTATTCTGGAGTTAATGATATTGCTTTTGCTCCGACGGGTAGCTTTTTAACAGGGGCGACAATAGTAGAATACTCAATGACGCTAACAACAACAGCCCTACTAAGCGGAACGGGAACCGTAAAAGTGTTTAATTCCGCTACCGATGCATTGTTAGTAACTTATGATAACTCGGACTTTGCTGTAATAAGTAGCTTTAAAATGCGCGCTTTAGCGGCTGCCACCGCTGGAGAGAATCCTGCCGATGCAACATATTACGTTAATGTTACTGCGGGATTTTTTACTACTTTAGGGCTACCGAATGACGCAATAACAGATAAAACAACATGGACGTTTACATTTGCTCCGGCGGATTATCTAGGAGCAGATTTTAGTGGAACAGATTATTTAACAACTTAAAATTATGGAAGATATAAATGAAAAATTCAGTGGAACTATTAATGAAAATTCTAATATGACGAATTCTTTATCAAGTTATGAATCAACAACAGGAACGTTGATATTTGACCCATGGAGCGACCCTATTAGAATTCAAGTAAACGAATATCCAGATAGAATTGAGTGCATTTACAAAGAAACCTCAATGATTACATATACAATTAATCCATCAGCACCACCAGATGTTAGAGTATTTAAAATAATCTATAGTTGTGTTGATGGTAAATTTCATAAGAGTGAACGTATTTACGGCGAGATTGTGCCAAAAACAAAAGAATATTATAATTTTGAATAATGAGTACAAAGACTGAAATAGGAACAGTAATAGATACTAATATGGCTAGTACGGACGATATAACGGCCGTGGAGCATCGTGATACTTTAAAAGATAATGCTGATAGTTTAAAAGAAAACTTCTATGCAAAAGCATTTCAGGATGATGAAACCGATGGAACGTTTTTCACATTGCAAGATATTGGTTCTGCTACTTTTGATTTAACTATTATAAAACAAGGGCGGGAAGTAACAGTTGATTTTATAGTTACAGCAATATTAGATATTACACGTTTAGGGAATTTTACGGCGGGGGAACTAACCATTATCTCTGGAGCAACATATTATTCTGTAGCGCAAAATGTTTTTATACCAACTATAGAAGGAGTGGAGGTTCGGGATGTTTCTGGAACTACTAGTATTTTTTTCACAAACGCTATATCGGCTGGTGACACGATCCTTTTTAGTATAACTTATAATACAGCGGCATGAGCACAAAAGCAGATTTAAGTACATTAATAGATACAGACTTGGCAAGTGGACAGCCTATTATTGCGACGCAACATCGCAACGTTTTAAAAGACGACGTTAGTAGTGTGTTAGAGAATATATATGCGAATGAAATTACTGATACTGAAATAACACAAAACCAATTTACATTAACAACTGTGGGTTCTGCTACATTTACATTTTTATTATTCAAACAAGGAGCTAAGATAACGCTTACGGGCACAATTACTTCGCTCGTATCTGCTTTGAGAAATGTAGGAACTTTTAATAGTGGAGTTTTTGAGTCGTCTTCAAATATTATTTATCATGGGATGGGTATTAAACCAAGCACAACTGATAATATTTCTTTAAGTATTACAAATTCAACAGGCGTTACAACTTTGTTTTTACAACCGGACTTAAATATTGGCGAAACCCTTAATTTTAGTATAACTTATAATTCAAACACATGAGCAAAGCACTAATAGAAACGTTAATTGATACTAATTTAGCAAGCGGAACAGCTATTACTGCAACCGAGGTTCGCGCCGTTTTAAAGGATGACACTAATAGTCTATTGAATACTTTTTACCCAACAGAGGTGACAGATGATGAAGCCTCAGAAGCTCAATTGACACTAACAACAACATCGAGCGCTAATTTTGATATTAGAATTTTAAAAACAGGACGTAAAGTCTCTATTAGTGGAACGATTACAGGTTTAATTGCAATTACTAATATAGGTGTTATTACTGCGGGAGAATTCACCGCAACCGAGGGGCAAACATATTATAGTACTAGCTTTGAAACGACTAATAGAGAAGCTAGACAAATGAGTATTGTAAACTCTGGAGGCGTTACAACCTTGCTAATTAGTCCGACGCTAGAGATAGGGGAAATAATAAATTTTACAATTTTTTATAACTCAAATGTATAATAAGTAAAATAATTTAATTATATTTTACGCTTTAAAACAGAACTTCTTAGAAAGTCGTAATAAAACAAGTTATGGCTAACTTAGAAATTAGAAAAAAAACCGCAACTATTTGGGAACATAGCCAGATAGGCTCTATCGGTCAAAATCATATTTTATCTTTAGGGTATTTTGCTATTAAAAACAACGTTTATACATTATATACCAATAGCGGAGGTAGGATTGTAGTAGCTGATTTAAGTGAAATTACCCTTTTTGATGATACCGACGCGGGATTACCCGAAACATTTACGGACAGCCTTGTTTTTACCACTCGATTATCTGAATTACTATATCCTTATATTAATATGTCACCAATGGCTGTTGATGTAATATCTTCGGTAATTCCTAAAATTGAGGTTGCTAGAGAAAATGTAAAGGGGCAATCTTACGAAAATGTATTTGGTAACAACCCCAATCTTGGCACTGAAATTGAAGATATATGGGACGCTGGCGATTTGTCGATCTTAAATTATGATACTCAAACGGGGAATTTTACGCCTGCTCTTACAATTACAGGGGGGACTTCCACCGCCACCGCTATCATTGTTATTGACGACGATTCAGGGGCTACAGGTGTGTTAACAATTAGAGAAATCAACGGAACGTTTGTAACTGGCGAGATTATAACTGACACTTCTACAGGAAGCGCAACTACTAACGGGACGCCCATTCCAACACTCAAATTAGATTATCCGACTTCTGGAGAAACATGGGAAGTAATTTGCGAAAGCAGTAATGATACTTTATTAGGAACAGGATCAAGAACCTTAACATTAGTCTCTTTAGACACTAATTATGTCGAACAAACAACTACGGTAGATTTAAACGGCCAAACCGCCGCAACGATTAGCGGGACGCATTTTAGAACAAAAATATTATTTACTACTGCGGCTGGCTCTTTGCAAATGAATGATAAAACAATAGTTCTCAGGGTAGCTGGTGGTGGTGCGGTTCGTATGATAATACAACCTAATTTCTCTAATGATTTCGATACTCATTTTACGGTCGAGGCAGGAAAAACAGCCTATCTTTTAGAGCTTATTGCTTTTATTCCTAAAAATGAAGATGTTGAATTGAATGTCAGATATTTATTGTTTGGAACCAATACATGGAGGTCTTTAAGTCGTGTAGATATGTATCAAAGCAATACGCATGTCCCTTTGTCTGCTATTCCGTCGTTTCCAGAAAAAACAGATTTACGCGTTGAAGGGAAGTCAACTAATAGCGCACAAACTATTTCAACCACTCTTGGATTATTATTAATTGACAATTAAAAAATATAAAAGATGACAAAATTAATAGGAAGAAACAGAAATTTGAATACAGAGGCACAAACGACAGAATTCACGTTAAGCGATACAACTTCAACGATTATTTCACTGGCCAATGATAAAAGAATTTATTTTCGTGTTGATAACGCGAGTACGGGAAGGATTGTCTATGTTAAATTACAAGCTGCTAATGTTGACAATGATAAAAGAGGAGTGCGGATAAAGGAAATCGATATATTTGAAATGACAGGAGATAATATATACACCGGAGAAATATCTGCTATTGCTGAAATGGATGAACCTATTATTTTTGTTACTGAATTTTAAATTATGGCATTTCAGATAATAAAGGAAACAACAACAGGAATTTGGAATCATTCAGATTCTAACAGTATAGTAAACGATTTAAGATTATCTGACGGTTTTTTTGATACTATTTCCGATACGTTTAATTTGTTATCCATAACTGGAGGAATACAAAGAACAGCAGAATTGGCAGACATTGAGGTTATTGATGAAACCGATGTCGGTGCGATTGAAACATTCGCAACTATATTATTATTAGTTACACGTTTAAAAGATTTAGAATATCCTTATTTTTAATTAAAATATATAAATAAATGGCATTTCAAATAATAAAGGAAAACGTTTCAGACGTATGGCGACATTCCTTTGAAGATGGTTCAGTTGAGGATATCATCCTTTCGTCGGGATTTTTTAAATTTACTGGCGATATTTTTGAATTATTTTCATCTTCAGGAGGTTCATTACGAACTGCTAATTTAACGAATATTGAAATAATTGATGAGACCGATACCGGAACACCCGAAACTTTCACCACCGCATTACTTTTAACAACACGACTGAAGGAGCTCGGTTATCCTTATTTCAACGAAGACGCCTCGGCTGGGGTGGTAACATCTGTATTTACGCGCACAGGAGCGGTTGTCGCTACTCTTAATGACTATTTAGCTAGTCTGGTTGATAATAACTCAATTGTTGTTGGTGCAACCGTTAAGGACGCTCTAAACACGCTGTCCGCTCAAGCAACATCGCTAATAAGCGCAACCGGCACGCCGTTAGATAATCAATTCGCTATCTGGACCTCATCTACAGTCCTGGAGGGAACACCACAAGCGACATTCGATGGAACGGATTTACAATTTGGAGACTCCAATTCAACGCTTATAATTAGAACAGGAACGGGAATAAGTGAAATTGAAACATCTAATTATTTTGAATTTGAAACCGCTAACGGTATTCGAATAAGTGATATCGGCAAAACGGTTACTACGATTTTCTTACCGACTCCTTCCGGAACAACAACTTTAACCGCTCCTACTCAATCCGGCATTATACCAGTTAGTGTAAACGGATCGGCTGCGGATGCTGCTGGAAATATTTCTGTTTCTCTAGGTCTGGGCGATATGATTCTCGCAGACCCTCAAACGGTTACCGGCAATAAAATATTTACTGACGGAACATTCTTATTAGATGACTCGGATAGCGCGTTTAATCTCATATTGGGCTCGACAAGTTCAATTACCGCTGCTAATAAAAAGTTAACAATTGATGTTAATAACGATAATCGAACTCTAACCTTTGCTAGCGATGCAACGATAGGCGGTACAAATACGGGCGACCAAACAATTACATTAACGGGAGACGTGACAGGAAGTGGTACTGGTTCATTCACGGCTACAATATCAAACGATGCTGTTACGCTTGCTAAAATGGCTAATATGGCGACTGCTAGTTTTATTGGTCGTATAACGGCTTCTACCGGCGATCCTCAAATCTTAAGCGGAACGCAAGCAACAACATTGCTAGATGTTTTCACGAGCGGACTACAAGGGTTAGTTCCTGCGAGTGGTGGGAGCGGGTCTGAATTCTTAAGTGCTGACGGTACTTTTAAGACGGCTGGTGGCGCGAGTCCATTAACAACTAAAGGAGATATTTTCACTTTTACAACAGTTGATGCAAGACTTGGAGTTGGAGCGGATGGCGAGGTTTTAACTGCTGATAGCGGCGAGGCAACAGGATTGATATGGTCTTCTGCTGGTGCTGGAGATATGATTCTTGCAAGTGTTCAAACGAATACGGGAATTAAAACTTTTCTAGATACGACAATGAAGCTCAGAAATGTAGCAAATACATTTGATGGTTATTTTGTGAACACTAATACAGCTGATCGCATCTATACTCTTCCAGACGCAGCGGGGACAATAGTCTTAGCCGTGAACGGAATCAGTCCCGGAACTGACGGAGACGTTATATTAAGCACCTTCGATCGTGTTACGTCTGTATTGAGTGGTGCTAATGTATTTAGTGATATTGTAGTAACAGACGGAATCGTTTCTGCGATTTCTACTCGAGCTTTAACATTAGCCGATTTAGGATTTACTGGGGATTCAGACGCAGATATGATTCTCGCGGATGCTCAAACTAACACAGGAGCTAAGATATTTTTAGATACTACTTTGCTTTTACGTAATGTTGCAAATACTTTTAATGGTAGTTTCTTAAATACTAACACGTCAGATAGAATATATACATTACAAGACGGAGCTGGAACTTTAGCATTCACTACCGACATTACTGGAACAAATAGTGGTACTAATACTGGAGATCAGGCTTTTGCAAATACGTCAGATGCGACAACTCATACTTTAACTTTATCTGCTAGCGGTGGTTCAATCCAATTAGTAGAAGGCACTAATATTACACTTACAACAACAGGAGATGCAGATGACGGAATAGTTACCATAGCATCTACAGCTGGAGGCGGCGATATGGTTCTTGCTGATGTTCAAACCGTAACGGGCGCAAAAACTTTTGAAGATGGCACAATGTTGTTAAGAAATGTTGCTGACACATTTGATGGCTCATTCGTAAACACGAATACAGCTAATAGAATCTACACACTTCAAGACGCCGCCGGAATAGTAGCGTTTGTAACAAGAACGATTGTAAACATAACCGGAACTAAAGCACAATTTGATACAGCGGTAACTGATGGAGATTTCACATATAAAATTGGAACACCTATTAATAATGAGATTGGCGTTTGGACTGGAGATGGAACTTTGGAGGGTGACACCAATCTTCAGTATGCAGCTGGTTTATTAACAGTAGGGACTAATGACACATTAAGAGGTCAATTGGCTTTACATGGCGATTCTGGTAGTAACGGTGGGGTGGTTCAATTATTTAATGGCGCTACACAAGATACAGATAACGACCGTTTTGAATTAAGAGCTTCTTCTATTGGAGATTTTGAAATGCTAGGAGATTTGACGGGAGTATTTTTTACTTACGATTCAGGAGGCCAATTCATATCTATAAATGATTATGGTGGAGGAACGATAACGGGAACAGCAACATTTATGTTAGCGGTTGATACTAACGGAAAGATTGTTGAAGAGGCTTTGCCTAGCGGCGCGAGTCCATTAACAACTAAAGGAGATATTTTCACTTTTACAACAGTTGATGCAAGACTTCCGGTGGGAGCAAATACGTTTGTATTAACAGCGGATTCGGCAGAGGCGACTGGATTAAAATGGGCGGCGGCTGGTGTAGGTGATATGATTCTTGCGAGCGCTCAAACTGTTACTGGTGCAAAAACGTTTGAAGACGGGACGATGCTGTTAAGAAACGTTGCAGATACTTTTAACGGGAGTTTCTTAAACACGAACACGGCTGACAGAATCTATACATTACAAGATGCCGCGGGTACTTTGGCATTTACTTCTGATTTAGAAAACATAACCGCTACTAATGGATTAACAAGAAATGTTGATGATATTGAAT
>SDBT01021707.1_pt1 | contig 10032 bp, 9 predicted proteins | sample 2277101 | NCBI WGS metagenome assembly SDBT01 (sample SAMN10404973, study PRJNA504765) | marine sediment metagenome | isolation source: marine sediment core GS10_PC15, 103 cmbsf | place: Arctic Ocean: Southern Knipovich Ridge | collected 2010
TCAAGCTCGGCTGGTCCACGTCGATGCCCTGCTCGCCACTTTCATGAGTCTATCAGTCCTGGCCCTGCTAGCCCATTCGTTTGGCTCCGGCGGGCGAGGCTACCTCTTGGCCTCCGGCATCCTGGCTGGCCTGGCATTTCTCACCAAGCTCCCCTCGCTGGTTCTGATCCCCTTTGCCATGTTGACCTTCGGCCTTCGCGGCGCCTTCATAGCCCAGTCCCGATTCGACCGCGGTCGAATCGGGGAGATGGCCAATCAGCTCGGCCTGTGGGCCATCGCCGCCGCGATCACCTTCGTGGCCCTCTGGCCCATGATGTGGTTCCATCCCATCGCCATGCTGGCGGAGATCGTGCGCGTTTCCGGTTGGGGCGCTTCCGTCCCTCACCACACAAGCTACTTCATGGGCGACATCGTGAGCGATCCCGGCAGCCTCTACTACGCGGTGGTCCTCCCGTTCCGGCTCACACCTCTGACCATGATCGCCGCGCCGATCTCGCTGTTTCCAGCGATCGCCAATGTTTGGGCCTGGCGTAAAGGCGCCCAGGATGCCAGAGATCGGGCTCTCGCCATCGCGCTCGCCTGGGCCTTCGTCCTCGCCTTCCTCATCCCCATGTCGCTGGCGGCGAAAAAGGGCGAGCGTTACCTTCTGCCCGTTTTCCCCATCGTGGACTTCCTTGCGGCGGTGGGACTCATCGCTGCCTCATCCTGGATAATTCGGAGATGGGGCGCTGGATTGAGGCCGGAGATCCTCTCCTTCCTCCGCCCCGGGCTCCCCCTGGTCCTTGCCCTCTTGATCGCCGTTCAATATCTCGGCCTGGCCCCTCATTACGCGGCCTACTATAACCCCATCCTGGGCGGGCCTCAGGCAGCATCTCGAATGCTGGTGGTCGGCACAGGCGAAGGACTGGACCTGGCAGCGCGCTACCTGGATCAGAAGGAAGATGCCGAAGACCTCATCGTGGCCAGTTTCTATCCTGAGAGCTTCCGGGAGTACTTCCGGGGCAGCACCATTTCCTTGCGATACGGTCCGGAAGATCAGGGGTGGCTCCTATCGGATTACGTGGTCTTCTACATCAGTCAGGTTCAGCGAGAGCTGCCTACCTCGGACATGGTATCCTTCTTCCGGAACCAGACCCCGGAGCACGTGGTAACGATCAACGGCTTGGAGTACGCGTGGGTTTACCCGTCCCCCGTCCTGAAGAGCGGGGCAAGCCCTGAAAAACAGGTGCAATTGGGTCTGCAACTCGGAGATGAAGTGGCGCTGGATGGCTATGACATTGGCGCATCAAGCGTGACGCCCGGAAACCGCTTGGAGTTCACACTGCGCTGGCGAGCCCTGAAGGACCCTCAGGCTCGTTACGTCGTACGCCTACGCCTGGCTGACACAGACGGGAAAACCTATTTGGAAGAGGAGACCGAGCCGGTATACGGGTTCTTTCCCACCATCTACTGGGTATCCGGGAAACGGATCCTGGACCGCTATTCCTGGAACCTGGCCGATGATTTCGAGGCCGGCACGTATCGACTTGAGATCCAGCTCGTCGAGGTCGCAACCGGCCAGCCGATGCTCGCCCCGGACGCAATGGCCGAGGATGGCTGGATAGTGCTTCAGGATATCCAGGTCGTGCCGGCATGAAAATGGCGGACAGGCAATCATACCCCCGATTCTGTCGCATCCGTCATCTGTCTCAGAGTCCGGAGACCCTGGCGGTCCCTATATTGCAAGGTGTTAACTTGCCTCTACGGTCCCGCTGCGACGGGAATGAACCCGGAGGCCCATCCCACCCGCCTTGCTTCCCCTCGAACATTCGCCCAGCCGGACCCATCACTGAATCCGCTGGTGGGCTCTTACCCCACCATTTCACCCCTTACCCCATAATGGGGCGGGTATCCTTTCTGTTGCAGTTGTTGTCGCCAGCAGATTGCTCCACCGACGCCCCCGCTTGAGGTTTTCGCGAGGCGAGGCTGCCGAAACTCGGCTGGAAGTCGGGAAGTTCCTCTGGGGATCTTGCTGCCGCCAGCGCACCCCAGCGACGGATCATGCCTGCCCGCCAATATGTGATTTTAATGAGAAAAGCCCCAAAAGTCAAACTGCCGCCTGACCTGTGTTATAGTTCAGCGAAAATACCTCTCCATGGAGAGAGCTATTTTGACCGTAGTGGAATTGAAGCTAGTGCAAATGATATCGGTCATCCGGGAAAGAAGGATCAAAGGGGTAGAGGCTGCACAAGTGCCAGGACTGTCGCGGTGTCAGGTGTGGCAATTCGTCAAGACCTCCCAGCCTGAACAGTTCGCCGCAAAGTGCAACCTTTTCAAGTCCGCAGGCCTTCTCGCCAAATCCTCAGTACTCCTCCGCGATCAGTTTCCCTGGAGTCCACAGATGTTTCCGTGAGAACGAAAAAAGGCTCTCCCAGTGTAGAAGAGCCCCTCTCTATCAGATTGAACCGATCCTGCCAGTCGGTCGGAGGTGTTATGCGTGCGGTAGGGTAGGTGGGAGTCGAATCCACATGAGATATGGCACGTACTCCAGCTAAGGCGACTCCAACGCCGCCGATGCCACATGGTTATCGACCTCGAAACAGTTTCCAGCTCCTTCCAGGACGGTCCACGCGAAAGACCTCGACGTTGCCGGTGTCCGCCACAGTCACGTAGCAGGTCCGGCCGTCCGTCCCGCCAAAGGCAAGGTTGGTGCACTCTTCTCCATGGAGCTTGATCTCGGCCAGAATCTCACCCTGGGGAGAGACCTTGACGACAGTACCCTTACCCCAACGGGCTATGTAAAGGTTGCCGACGATATCGCAGCGCATGCCGTCCATGCCGAAATCGGGGAACTCGATGAGCAGGCGCTTGTTGCTGATCTCCCCCTCTGGTGACAGGTCATAGGCCCAGACGTTGCGCTGGACGGTCTCGTTGACGTAGAGCACGTCCTCGGTCGGGCTGACTTCGATGCCGTTGGTCGTGCCCATGTTCGCTTCGAGCAAGGAGACCATCCCGTCAGCATCAATGCGCCAGAACTGCCCTGTGGATTTCTGCCAGTTGGGATCGCTGGCGTAGACGATATCGTTCCTCCCAATCGCGATGTCGTTGGGCTGGTTCATGGTCGACTCGTGGGCGTAGACGCTGATCTCCCGGGTCTGCATGTCCACCTTTAGGATGTTGTGATTGATATAGTCCGCGATGAGCATCTCCCCGTGGCTGTTGAACCGGATCCCGTTGCCGATGCTGTCACCGGGGAGGGTGATGAATACGCTGCATTCGCCTTCGGGGATGACCTTGCCGATGGTATGCTGCCGTTCGAAGTTGACGGCGTAGAGGTTGCCCTGGATGTCTACGCCGGGGCCTTCGATTCCGGACGTAAATCCGCCGGGTTCGGTGAAGACTCTGCTGACGAACAGTTCCTCAGTAGCGTTTTCTGACACGATAATCTCCTTGCGTTCAGTCTATCGATTATGGGTCAAGAGCCCGCAAACACCCTGGATCCGAACCCTCTAGTCAGCTACTACAAGTATTAGGGATTCTCAGCAAGTCATTGTATCTTGTACTGGTGGTAGGGCGGGCGAGAGTCGAACCCACACCTGGTTGCACAAAGCGAATTTTGAGTCTTCTGCACTATTGCAATCGAACTATATGCGGATTTAGTCCGCTGCACTTTAGTCCGCAAAACTGAAATCCTACTGATTCGAAGTCATCAGCACTAGCGTCGAAACTATGGCACAATATGTAGTGCCTGTCTACTCGCTAACCACTATATCTAGTGGGCTCTACCCTCCTAGCCATCAGCCCTACTGGACGAGTCCGTTGGACTTACTGCTTGAGAAGCTGCGAGAAAGTCCGTACTGCAAGCGACCTGGACGAATGATACCTCTTTTTGAAGTTCTGGCAACTGTAGAATGGTAGGTACAGGATTCGAGTTCGGACAGGGGTCCATCGCTCAGCAGGCTTGGAATCACTCGCCAGATATCGTGGGTCGCTTTTGAGGCTGCTGTTGTCGTACGGTCCGGAGAAGGGCGGACGGAAGGGCAAGGGCTATGCGGGGCAGAAACCTGGGGCTCAGCAGGCGGAAGAATATGTCGCGATAGGGTCGCGATCCTGTAATGATCTCCCAAAGGGGCTCGCGAAGCAATTGGGCCCGTTGAGGGCTTCCTGTCGGCCTGGCCAGATTGCTCATAACTCGCCAGACGAAATCACTTCGGGCTATCAGATCGTGCATGCGGAAAAGGAGATTCCCGTATGTATTGTCCCTGATGATGGTTCGTTCGACAGGCTCCATGTAATGGCGTTTGAACGAGAGGTCTGAGACTCCATAGTATAAGGCGCTTTGAGCGGCTATCTTGGCGGTGACAAGAGCGGATTCGATGCCGTTCTTGTAGTAGCGCGAGGCGCACGCGTCTCCGATGATCACCATTCGATCGGCGTACGGCTTGCGCGCTGATGTATCTCCGATTCTAGGCGCGCAATTGCAGAACTTCTCAGGGAATCGCCACCCCCTGGGCAATGTTTCCTTCACCCTCGGCAGGTCCATGAACTCTCTCACATCCTCGAGTGTGACATCGCCTCGGCCGATCAGGCTGACCGTTATGTACTCCCCCTTCGGGGTCATAGCCGCATAGCGAAGACTCGCCGGCAGCCCGCTCCACACGTGTACTTTGTTGCCCAGCGTCGTCCTCACCGCGTCGTCGCCAAGAAACAGCTCCACCTGGAAAGCGCGGCGAGTGCGAGGGGCACGATACCCGAAGCCGAGCTCTTCCACCACTCTGAGCATGTTGGTGTTTAGGCCGAAGGCACCAACCACCAAGTCTGCTGTTATGATCTGGGTGCCCTGGCCGGTCTCACACACCAGCTCGACTAGACCGCCACGTTCAGGGGGCGAAACTATCTCTTTTACTAGAGCCTTCCTCACCTCTGCGCCTCGCTTCAGAGCCTCGAGCAGTAGATAGTCGTCAAGGCTGATGGCCGGTCCCGGATCACCATAGCGAGGTCCCCTTCCTCGGAAGAACGTATAACCAGCCAGCCTAGAACCCTCAGGTGGGGTGAGGGCAAACGTGCTGCTTGGCCGGTGGAGGACGAACCCGTCGACGACGCCTTGAATGCGGCTATGAGGTACATTGAAGCCCTCATCCTCAATCTTGCGCACAAGACCCTCAGTTAGCACTCCTGCGCACATGTTGCATCCTGGCGGCCCTCTACGGTCAAAGTCCTTGCCGTCTATCAGCAAGACTCGTACCCCGATTCCCTGCTTCCGTGCGATTCGGAGAGCGAACTGAGCAAAGAACGTGCCTGCTGGCCCAGCGCCGATTACAGCCACCACGCTGCCATCGTGTAGCCTTAGCTCTGGGTTTCTAGCTAGCATCTGGGCTCCAACTCACAACCCGGCTATGCTACCAAGTCCAGCTGCAGCACCTACCTGCTTCGCACGCATAGTTCGTACATCCGACGCTTTCTCACTGCCTTCCAAGAAGGTTAGGCTCAAAACGGTGTTTACGAGTTTCACGATAAGCTTATTATCACTTAGTTCCCCAACTACTTGTAGCGGGGAAATCCCTAGTCTTGGAGGCTCTCGTAAGGAAAAATCCTACAAACGCGCAGGTCCAAAGATCTGTTGTCCATATCTGGCGCTTCAACGGTCTCTACACACATGGCATCTAATCTCCTCTGTATGTAATACTGGCTGACGTTGTCAGCAACCGAGAAGACCTTGACATCTTGAGAGACTTAGTATAGTATTATTAGCAATCAATCCTGCCGTCGAACGATGCCACGTGGTATCTCGCTGGGAAGTTGCTCTCTGCTCCCCCTCATTGGCACTGTGGCACGTATGGCGTCAATATCATCTTGTGCTTTGGAGTGAACGTTGTGTTCAGAAAAGCCAACTTGCTTGTGAGCTTTGCTTTGGTCACGTTGTTGGTTGGTTGCGCGGCGGAGGCAGCCCCACGGAAGGTTAACCTCTCGCAGAACCTTGTAGAGGTAGCTACTCCCGATATCCGTTCTGATCGTGAACCTCTGCGCATGGCCGTTGCAGCCATCCTCTCCCCCCAAGCGACTATCAGCAACTACGATCAATTGTTGAAATATCTGGGTGAAAAGCTGGGAAGGCCAGTGCTCCTCGAACAGAGGAGCTCCTACGCGGAGACAAACGACCTGATCCGGGTGAAGAGTGTGGACCTGGCTTTCGTTTGCACTTACGCTTATGTCCTTGGGAACAAGGATTTCGGCATGAAACTTTTGGTCGTTCCCCAAATGCGAGGCCAGACGGTATATCACTCTTACATCATCGTGCCGGATCAAAGCGATGCAAGGGGATTGGAGGACCTGCGCGGCAAGGTCTTTGCTTTCACCGACCCTCTCTCCAACTCCGGCCGCCTAGCTCCTACCTACATGTTGGCTCAATTGGGTGAGACTCCGGAATCCTTCTTCGCCGAATACATCTTCACCTACAGCCACGATAACTCCATCGAAGCCGTGGCTGCTGGTCTGGTGGATGGTGCGGCCGTGGACAGTCTGGTCTATCAATATATGTTGACTCAGGACATTGAGTATGGTCAGCGCACGCGAATCATCGGAGTCTCGCAACCCTACGGTATACCGCCGGTGGTGGTGCCCTCCGACTTGGATCCTCAACTGGAGGAGGAGCTACGGCGAGTCCTTCTTGAGATGCACACCGATCCCGAGGGAAAGGATATCTTGAGACAACTGATTATCGACCGCTTCGTGACGGGCAGCGACGATATGTATGACTCCATAAGGGAAGTAGCCGTCGCACTGGGAGAACCCCGATGATGATTGGTCTTCTGAACCGGCTTCGCCACTGGGCGCTGGCAGTCAGCATTCGAGTGAAGATCCTGGGTATGGTGGTAGTCTTGGTCCTGCTATTGGGTCTGGCCATGGCATTGCAGACCTACTTCAGTCTGCAGGACAACCTTTTGCATCAGTTGGAGCACCGAGGACTGACTCACGCCATGGGAGTGGCCGCCCAGAGTACCGACTATCTCCTCACTAATGACACATTCTCCCTCTATGAGTTAATGAGGGCGACTATGGAAAGCCATGAGGATATGCGTTACGTCTTCATACTGGATGGTCATGGCAAACTCGTGGTCCACTCTTTCCCCAATGGCTTCCCCCAGGATCTCTTGGAGGTCAACCCGGTAGGGCCGGGACAAGATCATGCCTTAGAGACTCTGGACACCGACGAGGGACTAATCCACGATACGGCAGTGTCTATACTAGGTGGTCGAGCCGGAGTTGTCCATGTGGGCATGTCGGAACGAAATCTGCAGGCGGCGGTGAGCGAGGCCGTAGTTCGCGTGTTGTTGATCACCACCTCCTTCCTGGTGGTGGGCCTCGGCTTTGCCTACGTTCTGACCACGCTCCTCACCAGGCCCATATCCGAACTGGTGGGAGTAACTAGAGAGATAGCCAGGGGGAACTTAGCCAGCAAAGCCTCCCTCTGGGCAAACGATGAGATAGGGCAGCTAGGTACCGCTTTCGATAGCATGACCGATGATTTGCTGGAGTCCCGAGACAAGCTCGAGGGGACGAACAGACAGTTAATACGTAGCAATCGCGAATTGGCCGCCCTGAACGCCATCGCTGCCGTGGCTAGCAGTACCTCCGACCTGGACCAGGTTTTCGCCTGCGCGCTATCGAAAGCTCTAGAGATCTTAGATCTCCCGGTGGGCTCCATATTCCTCCTGGACGAGCATGAAAGGCTAAGCATGGTCGCTAACATCGGGCTATCTGAAGGCATTGCTACCCGGCAGGACAATCCCTTTCCCTTCGGTTGTCTCCGCTCTCAATTTATGATGGAGAAGGCGCTGGTCCTATCATGTAACCCTGAGGGTTGCGATCAGGCTCAACAGCAACCGGCGTGCCTGGTGGAAGGGATTGTCGCCTACGCCATAATCCCTCTGCAGTCGAAGGCTCGGGTGATTGGGCTCATGGATGTGGGCAGCGGCGAGGAACGACATTTCACCGCCAAAGATATGAAGTTCCTCGAATCCGTGGGCGTCCAGATCGGGGTGGCCATAGAGAACACTGAGTTATGGGATGAGCTGAAGGACAAGGAGGAATTGCGAGGGCAACTCCTGGAGCGCGTCATCACGGCACAGGAGGAGGAGAGAAAGCGCATCGCTCGAGAGCTGCATGACCAGACCGGACAGGCGCTGACCTCTCTCCTAGTGAGCCTCAAGGTGATAGAGAAGGCTGGTGACTTGGAGCAGGCCCGCGAGTTGACTTCCGACATGAGGGCAATTGTCACCGAAACGTTGGACGACGTCCACAACTTATCGCTCGAGTTGCGGCCTAGTGTGCTGGATGATATGGGACTGGTTCCGGCACTGGCACGCTACGTCGAAAGTTGCCCAGCCCGCTTCGGCTTGCAGGTGGATTTCGTGATAGCCGGGATGGACCGCCAACGGCTGCCGATGGAAGTTGAAACCACCCTCTACCGCATCGCCCAAGAGGCGCTGACCAACGTGGCTCGTCACAGCAAGGCTGGCCATGCCAGCGTTCTCCTGGAACGGCGTCGCAGGGCAGCAGTTCTGGTGATCGAGGACGACGGGGAGGGATTTGACACCGCGCAGGTGCTGGGATCGCCAGCCGAACGAGAGCGACTTGGGTTGTACGGTATGATGGAGCGCGCCTCGCTGGTGGGTGGCCAGCTGACCGTGGAGTCGAGGCCGGGTGCTGGCACGACCGTATCGGTAGAGGTCCCGCTGGAGGAGCTATGGCTGGAGGATCACGGCGTAAGAGCCGGGTAGAGCGATCACCCATTCGCATCCTGATCGTCGACGACCACGCGGTGCTCCGGGCTGGGCTGCGGATGCTCGTGGACGCGGAGTCGGACATGGAGGTGGTCGGTGAGGCGGGGGATGGGACTGAGGCGCTAGCGCGCACCGTCGCGCTAGCGCCAGATGTGGTGCTCCTAGATATATCGATGCCGCAACTGGGCGGCCTGGAAGTTCTCCCTAAGATTCGGGAGGAATCCGCCGGCACCCGTGTGCTGATTCTGACTATGCACGACGACGAGACCTATCTACGGAAGGCACTGGCTGCCGGCGCCTCCGGCTACGTCCTCAAGCGAGCGGCAGATGTTGAACTGCTGTCGGCCATTCGGGCCGTATACGGCGGCGGCACCTACCTGCACGCCGCTCACACCAAGGTGCTGTTGCAAGGCGAGTCCAATGAGCAGAGGACACAAGCGTCGGCCGATCACGAGGATCAGCTGAGTCCGCGGGAGGAAGAGATCCTTCGCCTCATCGCATTGGGCCACACCAACCAACAGGCGGCCGACAAATTGTACTTGAGCGTCAAGACGGTGGAGACCTACCGAGCGCGGCTGATGGCCAAGCTGGGCCTCCAGAACCGAGCTGAATTGGTCCGACACGCCATGCAACGAGGATTCCTCGAACGATAGCAGCTTCAATAGCCCCGTGTCAGGATTTCCCCTACTAGTTTCTGCGGATTTCCCCCCTAAGCTTTCAGAGTTTCCCCTCTAGACGCTGCACCTGCATTCCCCTAAGATGATGAAAATTGAAGTGATCGAGCGACAGCCACGACGTCGTCGTCGTGTGTCCATGCGCTTCAAGAAGGGAAGCCGTGTCCAGGATCAGGATAGGCAAGCACTATTTGTCCTCGTTCCGCCTCACCTGGGGGGAAGTTGGCGGCGCTCTGGGCGATCTGGGAGTTCTGCTCCCTCTTGCGGCAGCGCTGATCACGGTCAATGGCCTTCCCGCCACAGGGGTCTTCTTCGGGGTCGGGCTGGCCTATATCCTGACCGGGCTCACATATCGTCTGCCTCTGCCGGTCCAGCCGTTGAAATCGGTCTCCGCCATCGCCATCGCTCTTGGACTCTCGAGCGGGGTGGTCATTGCATCAGGGTGGTGGATGGGATTGATTCTCCTCCTGTTGGTTATCACCGACTCCGCCCGTTGGCTCGGCCGGTTCTTCACTCGCCCGATCATCCGCGGCATTCAACTCGGTCTGGCGTTGTTGCTGGTGCGCAGCGGCTTGCTGCTAGCCATCCCCACGCAG